>ERZ724505.1899-NODE-1899-length-10820-cov-4.025546_pt1 | contig 10820 bp, 4 predicted proteins | sample MGYA00376038_ERZ724505 | MGnify/ENA primary metagenome ERZ724505 (study PRJEB28724, sample SAMN07190884) | wastewater metagenome | isolation source: effluent of sewage treatment plant in Hong Hong | place: Hong Kong | collected 2016-03-17 ...
TTGTTTTCTTCTGTTGGAGTCGCTGACTTCATCACTTCAGCAAATTCTCCCCGTATGATGTCATCTTCAAAATTGAGCATAAGCTCGATGAGATCCTTTTTCAAATCCTCAACCTTCTTTGAACCATAGGTGATTTCAGCCTCCAAGAGGAGCTCATCCTTATACGGCTCTATAGTCTTTATTAAATTGTCGTATTTTTCTCCAGCAATAGTCTTGATGGCAGCTCTTTGGCTATCGACATCAATATCTGGCGAAGTATTTTTTTCCAAATAATAGAGCAGGCCGAACAGCTTTCTGGTGATGATGTCGAGCCGAGAAATCGATGTGTGGACTTCTTCAGCTTTTTTTATCTGTGCCATCTCACCCTTCATGGAAGCCTCAACTTTTTTGAGATCTTCAATGATAGCTTCTTCAGAAAGCCCTGTCTTCTCCTTCATTAACTTTATATAGTGTGCTTTTTCCATCGCGCCAATTAGTGGAGCAATAAATGGAAGGACATTGTCCCGCAATGCCTGTGGCAATTTGCGCGGGTCGAGCCTTTGTTTGAGCACAGTATCGATTTGAAATTCTACCACAGCTTTGGAATTACGCAACACATTCTTCCACAGTTCTGGGTCAGCTAGGACAAGGTCTGCCGGATCCTTCCCTTCAGGCAGATCGGCGATTTTGACATCCATCCCGAGACTGAGGGCGATGCCGGCAGATCGCATGGCAGCTTTTCTTCCTGCATTATCAGAATCAAACGCCAAAATAATGTTGTTCGAAAGTCTTTTGACGATGCCGAGGTTGTTTACGACATTTTCCTTTGACATCAGTGTGTCGGCCAGCGCAGTTCCAGAGACCGCCACGGTATTTTTGATTCCAGCTTGATGCGAGAGCACGAGATCCATCTGGCCTTCGACGAGGATTGAATAATTTTTTATACGGATGTCAGTTTTTGCTTTATCGATTCCATAAAGTACGGTGGATTTGTTAAAAAGAATCGTGTCTGGACTGTTGAGATATTTTGCAGATTTTCCATCATCTACCAAAATCCTTCCAGAGAATGCGATGATGCGTCCGCTGGAATCAGCGATCGGAAACATGATTCTTCCACGGAACCGATCATAGTATTCCTTGCCCTTTTCCTCCGGTTTTTTGATGAGTCCAGCTTTTTCTATATCAGCGTCGCTATATTTTTTGTTTTTTAAATAAGCATAAAGAAGTCTCCAATCAGCTGGAATATATCCAATCCGAAATTTCTTTGCGGTTTCTTGAGTGATTCCGCGCTTCTTCACATACTCAATCGCTTCTTGCGATCCCGCCAATCCCCCTTCAAAAAAAACTGTAGCTTCTTCCATGATTGCAAGCAAGCGTTCTTTTTCAGTTTTATTGTCCTGGGTATTTTTATCAAATTCAAGGATGATTCCGGCGCGCTCAGCAAGCAATTTCAAAGCTCCCATGAAGTCCAACCCTTCGAACTGTTCTACAAAAGAAAAAATATCCCCCTTTGCTCCGCATCCGAAACAATAGTAGTTGCCTCGATCCGGAGATACGAAAAAAGATGGGGTTTTTTCATTATGAAATGGGCACCTTCCCTTCAAGGTCTTCCCTGCCTTTTCGAGCTTGATATATGAACTCACGACCTCCTCAATACCAAGCCGTTCCTTGATTTTCTCTACGTTAGATGACATTGGCTACAGTATATACATTAGGGATAAAAATAACAAACCCCCTCGCTGCCGAATTGCAGTGAGGGGGCGATATTGTCCCGAGAACGTTTAGCCCTTGATCGGCGCAACAGGCTTGAGGACAAAGACGTTCAACTTCTTCCGCAGCGCCTCGAACTCCTTGGTGCGCTTTGTCCAATTCGCCGAGATTTCCGACTGCTTGAACCGGAAATCGCTGGGATTGGCGACGCCGTTCACGTAGTGGGTAATGGAGAGCAGGTCCTCGTCCGCCTTGATGGAATCAGGCTTGTTCCAAACACGCACACCCTTGAGCACGTAGGGTGTGGCCGCGTCGGAGACGTATTGAATGTTCCCGACGTGGATGTTGATTACGTCGGCCTCGATGATAACTGTGATCTTTTCCTTGGCGCTAGCGGCCTGCGGCAGCGACATGGTGATGATGGAAACGAGGATGAGTGCGATCAGTTTTTTCATAACGGTAGTTTGCTTTCTGAAGCAGCCAATATGTTTTGGTTGTTTGGCTGCAACTTGCAAGGCTCATATAAGCCCTAGAAGTTGCAGTCAAACGGGAGAAAATATCAATGTACTGTTACCTATATAGTATACCATATAATAGATATATGTCAATATATACGAAAAAGAGCCTTGTTGAGGCTCCTTTTCTCTACTTATTTTCTTAAATTAAACTTCCCTCTTAGTATCTATTCCCCAACCCCATCTCCTCATCTGTAGCTTTTACTGCTTCGACTAGTGCGTGCTTTGGACTTCCGGCAAATCCTGAACCTGCTGGAATCAAGCGACCAATGATAACGTTTTCCATGAGACCCACGAGATCGTCTTCACTTCCTCGAACTGCTGTGTTGATGAGCACTCGAGTGGTGTGCTGGAACGATGCGGCTGACAAGAAGCTCTTGCGTGAAAGAGAAACTTCTGTGATTCCCATCACGACTGGCTCTGCCTTTGCTGGAGTTCCTCCAGCTTCTTTTGCCTTGGCATTTTCTTCTTGTAGATACGTATCATCAATGATCATACCTTCTGCGAGGTTCGTATCACCTGCGAGAGTTACGCGGCGGCGTGAGAACATCTGCTTCACGATGATTTCGATATGCTTGCGGGCAACTGTTTCTCCTTGAAGTTCGTAGATCTTACCGACTTCACTAATAACATAGTTCTTTGCTCGCTCTGGACCGGCGTATTCGAACTTTTCATCGATATCTGCTGAACCATCTGTGATGATATCTCCCTTGTTGACCTTGTCGCCAACCTTGACCATCGGAACGCGCTTGATGTTGTAGAGATATTCCACTTCACTCGCCTTCTTTCCTTTTGCTCGATCTTCCATTTCTGGCATGATCTTGATTACTTTCTCTTTTCCAAGATCCTTGACTTCAGTGACTGTTCCAGAAACTGTGGCAACTACTGCAGGGTTCTTTGGTCTTCGCTTTTCGAAGATTTCTTCAACACGAGGAAGACCTTGAGTGATGTCTCCACCGACTGAGGCTGTTCCTCCGGCGTGGAAGGTACGCATTGTGAGCTGTGTTCCCGGTTCACCGATAGCTTGACCGGCAACTGTTCCTACTGCTTCACCGAGATCGACTATCTTGTTCTTTCCAAGATCGACTCCGTAACATTGCGCACAAACCCCTCGGATACTCTTACATGAAAGCGGTGAGCGTACTCGGACTTCTGTGATTCCGATCTCTTCGATTTTGACAGCTTCCTGCTTCGTGAGCATGTGGCCCTTCTTGTACAATGTTTTTCCATCTGTTCCTGCGATATCCTCTGCGAGCACTCTTCCTCGGATATTCTTTGAAAGTGGAATAGCGATACCTGATGCTGTCTGCTTCTTGACGATGATTGATTCCTTGGTACCACAATCATCTTCATTGACCATGACATCCTGTGCAACCACGAAGAGCTTACGTGTGAGGTAACCTGCCTTCGCTGTGTTCAAAGCCGTATCTGTAAGACCCTTTCGAGAACCGTGAGTCGTAATGAAGTATTCGATAGGTGTCAAACCTTCCTTTGAACATGAAAGGATTGGGAATTCAATAATACCTCCTGATGTAGATGCGATAAGTCCCTTCATACCTGCCATCTGGGTGATCTGTGAAAGAGAACCTCGGGCTCCGGAAGTAACCATATCGTAGACTGATCCCATTTTGTTGAGTGATCCTGGAATGAGCTTTTCTACATCGTTCTTGGCCTTGTGCCAGATTTCAATGCTCTTCTTCAATCTTTCTTCGTCAGTAAGGAGACCTTCGTTGAACTGATTGATGACTTCTTCTGAGTGAGCTTTTGCCTTTGTAATAACATCTGACTTTCCTGCTGGGATGACAACATCATCAATACCCCAAGTCGTACCTGAGTGTGTTGCGTATTTGAATCCGAACGCTTTGATGCCATCGAGAATGTGTGGAATCTGTTCGATACCATGAGTCAAGATCAAATCGTCGATGATGGCTGAGAGCTTCTTTCGATCAATTTCCTTGTTGATGAAAGGATAGTCAGCTGGAAGTATATCGTTGAACAAGATGCGGCCAACTGTTGTTTCAAATATTTTTCCTCCAAATTCTTTATATTTGTCAGCGTCGCTTGGAAGGACTTTGATCTTTGCTCGGTAAGTTATTTCTCCGAAGTTATGTGCAACGAGAGCACCTTCTGGGCTTTCGAAGATTTTTCCTTCACCCTTATCGCCATCGACTGTCTTTGTGATCCAGAAACATCCAAGAACGATGTCGAGGAGCTTGGCTACGACTGTAGGATCTCCGTTTCCTGGCTTGAGGATGTTCTTGTCAGCTGCCATGATTTCCTTGGCTTCGAGCTGTGCTTCAACTCCAAGCGGAACGTGGACGGCCATCTGGTCTCCGTCGAAGTCAGCGTTGAAAGCTGTACAGACGAGTGGATGAACTTGAATAGCGTTTCCTTCGATCAAGATCGGCTGGAAAGCTTGGATACCAAGTCTGTGAAGAGTAGGTGCTCGGTTAAGGAGCACGTACTTACCCTTGATAACCTCTTCGAGGATTTCCCAAACTTCCTTTGCGCCATCATCGATCAATCTTCCTGCACCGCGGATGTTGAACGCTAGCTCTCTTTTAAGGAGTCCTGAAATAACGAAAGGTTTGAAGAGTTCCAATGCCATGTGCTTTGGAAGTCCGCATTGATCAAGCGCAAGCTCTGGACCTACGACGATTACAGATCGTCCTGAGTAGTCCACACGCTTTCCAAGAAGGTTTTGTCGGAAGAGACCTCGCTTTGACTTCAAGTTATCTGAAAGAGATTTGAGTGCTCGCTTTTGTGCTTGAGCTGCCGCTGCACCTGTAGCTGCACCGTGTCGGATTGAGTTATCGATAAGTGCATCTACGGCTTCCTGTAGAATTCTTTTTTCATTTCGTAGAATAACATCTGGAGCATCAATTTCCTTTAGTTTAAGGAGACGATTGTTTCGGTTTATAACTCTTCGATAAAGATCGTTGACATCTGATGTAGCATAACGTCCCCCATCAAGAGCAACCATCGGTCGAAGTGCTGGTGGAATAACTGGAATTCGACTCAAGAACATCCATTCTGGTCGTGTTTCTGATTTGATCATTGATTTGATCAAAGAAATTCGCTTTGAAAGTTTATCTCGATCAAGTGAACTTGCCTTATCGAAGAGTCCTTCAAGTTCTGCGAGGAGCTTGTTGAGATCTGTTTTCTTAAGAATTTCAAATATTGCTTCAGCTCCGATATTTGCTTCGAAGAGTGAACCGTATTTCATTGAATATTTGTGATACTGAACTTCATCCATCACAAATCCAGGTTCTAGACTTTCAATTTCTTTTCGAGCAGCCATGACAAGTTCCTTTAGGGCCTCCTTTGTCTTTTCATCTTGTGCGGCTTTTACCTTTGTTTTGAATTCTGATTCAAGCTCCTTGAGGAATGCTGATTTTTCACTTTCATGGATCTTCGTGACAATATATCCTGCGAAATACACCACTTTTTCTAGATCTGAAGTAGTCATACCAAGCACAAGTCCTATGCGAGATGGCATTGAACGGAGGAACCAGATGTGTGATACCGGTGTTGCAAGCTCAATATGTCCCATTCGTTCACGTCGAACGATTGATCGAGTTATTTCAACTCCACATTTTTCACAGACAATTCCTTTGTATCGTATTCCACGGTACTTTCCACAGTAACACTCATAGTCACGGTCTGGACCGAATATCTTTTCATCAAATAGACCGTTCTTTTCTGAACGCTGTGTTCTGTAGTTGATAGTTTCTGGTTTTGTGATTTCACCAAATGACCATTCAAGAATCTTTTCAGGAGATGCAACGCCAAGCTTCACTGCATCGAAATCAACTGGGTCACTATTTTTTCTTATTGTATTATTCATAGTTTTTATTTTATGTGATTAAGATTAGTAATGCTTATTCTGTTTCTTCGTCTGCGTTGCGACCTTTTTTGATGAGCTCAACATTCAATGCCAATCCTCTCAAACTCTTGAGAAGCACATTAAATGACGCTGGCAAGTTTGGCTGCTTCAATCTCTCACCCTTAACAATTGAGTCAAAGGCTTGTGAACGTCCTTGGATATCGTCTGACTTGATAGTCAAGATTTCTCGGAGCGTATGAGCCGCACCGTGTCCAAGAAGTGCCCAGACTTCCATTTCTCCAAATCTCTGTCCTCCTCCCTGTGCCTTTCCTCCAAGTGGCTGTTGAGTGATGAGTGAGTAAGGTCCAATAGAACGCATGTGGATCTTATCTTCAACCATGTGGTGAAGTTTCAAGATATACATATAACCGACTGCAACTGGCTGATCGAAGTGTTCTCCTGTTCGTCCGTCGCGGAGCTTCATCTTTCCACTTGCATCGAAGCCTGCTTTTACAAGCTCTTCTTTGATTTCAACATCTGTTGCACCGGTGAATGGTGGGACGATAGCCTGATATCCGAGAGTGTTTGCTGCAAGACCGAGGTGAAGTTCGAGAATCTGTCCGAGATTCATACGTGAAGGCACACCGAGTGGAGTTAGGATAACATCTACTGGCTTACCGTCTTCCATGTATGGCATATCTTCCTCTGGTAGGATTCGTGAGATAACTCCCTTGTTTCCGTGTCGTCCGGCAAGTTTGTCTCCGACTGATACGTTTCGTAGTTCTGCTACTTCAATATAAATTTTCTTGATAATTCCTGATTCGAGCTTGTCTCCCTTCTCTCGTGAGAATATTTTTACAGAAATGACACGGCCCCGCTTTCCTCCCTCCATTCTCTTTGAAGTATCCTTAACATCGCGAGCTTTTTCGCCGAAGATTGATCGTAGAAGTCTCTCTTCTGGTGTAAGTTGAGTTTCACCCTTTGGTGAAATCTTTCCAACAAGAATGTCTCCAGGTCGAACTTCTGCTCCGACTCGCACGATTCCGTCTTCTGCAAGGTTCTTCAACTTTGCTTCACTGACGTTTGGAATATCGCATGTGGTGATTTCTGGTCCAAGTTTCGTATCGCGGACATTTACAACGAATTCTTCGATGTTGATAGAACTGAATTTACTATTTTTAACAACTCGTTCTGAAAGAATGATGGCATCCTCGTAGTTGTTTCCAGACCATGACATGAACGCCACGAGCATGTTTTGTCCAAGAGCGATCTCTCCATTATCAGATGTTGATGTATCGACAAGAACGTCGCCTTTCTTTACCTTATCTCCAAGGCTGACGATCGGTCGCTGATGGAATGCGGTAAAGCCGTTTGTTCGTGAGAAGTGAACGAGATTGTATTCTTTCTTACCATGCTTCTTGCCTGTGAAGATAACTTTCTTGGCATCAACATAGGTGATTTCTCCATCTTCTGGTGCAAGAACGATACGTCCTGTATCAACTACTGCTTGCTTTTCAATGCCTGTAGCCACAAGAGGTGCTTCTGGAATAAGACAAGGAGTTGCCTGCTTCTGCATGTTTGATCCCATGAGTGCTCGGTTTGCATCGTCGTGGTTCAAGAATGGAATAAGTGAAGTTGCGATTGAGAAAGCCTGATTTGTTGAAACGTCGATATAGTCGACGTCATATGCCTTTGCAAGGCCAGGCTTTCCATTCACACGTACTTCAACTTCGTCAGCTGTAATTGTTCCAGACTTGTCGTAAGGAATAGCACCGTGAGCGATTTTGAATCCTTCTTCTTCAAGCGCATTCAAGTACACAATGTCCTTTGTGATCTTTCCGCCTTTTACTTTTGCGTAAGGAGTTTCAATCATTCCGAAGTCGTTGATTCGGGCATATGTCGCAAGGTTAAGGATAAGACCGATGTTCGGACCTTCTGGTGTGTGGATTGGGCAGATTCTTCCGTAGTGAGATGGGTGAACGTCTCGAACTTCGAATCCTGCTCGTTCTCGAGTAAGACCTCCAGGACCGAGAGCTGTGAGCTTTCTCAAGTTCTCGATTTCAGAAAGCACGTTTTCCTGACCCATGAATTGTGAGAGTTGGTTTGTTGTAAAGAATTCCTTGATACGAGCTTGTAGAGGTCGTGGAAATACGAAGTTCACAGGAAGTGTGACATCTGGCTCAACTGTAGACATCTTGTCCTGAATATTTCTCTTCATTTGTGTCATACCGACGCGGAGTTTCTGCTGGAGAAGCTCGCCAACGTATCGAACACGTCGTGATCCAAGGTGATCGATATCGTCTTCGACGGCGTCAGGAGTATTGTTTAGAAGAACGATGTGGGTGATGACTGTTGCGATATCATCTGCATCGATAGTCTTTCGTTCAAGAGCCTTTTCATCCATTGACTTGTTAAATCTCTTGTTGAAACGGAAACGTCCGACACGATTGATGTCGTATCGTTCTGGATTGAAGATATTTCCAAGGAATTCTCGTGCATTGTCAGCAGTAGCGAGGTCGCCATCTCGAAGTCTCTTATGGATTTCGATGTAAGCTTCATCAACTGTCTTTGCATGATCCTTTGCAAGAGTCGTTTCAATAGACTTTCGTGCGAGTTCGTCGCCCTTGAAGAGAGCGAGGATTTCTTCGTTTGTCTTTGCGCCGAGGATTCGGAGGAGTGAAGTGATCGGAAACTTTCTCTTTCGGTCGATTCGAACATAGATAGTGCCATCTGAATCACTTTCTATTTCAATCCAAACACCTCGAGAAGGAATAATCTTCGCACCAAAGAAATTTTTTCCCTTAAGTTCATTGAGTGTGAAGAAAATACCGAATGATCGAGCAAGCTGAGGAACGATAACTCGTTCAATACCATTAATGATGAAAGTACCGTGGTCTGTCATCAATGGAAAATCAGCGAGAAACATTTCCTGCTCTTTTGTAGCATCAAGCATCTTGTTCTTGAGCTTTACTTTGACCTTGATCTGGCCTTCGTATGAAAGCTTGTTGTTCTTCGCATAGTGCTCGTCATATTTTGGCTTTGAAAGCTCAAAGCTCGTGAACGACAATTCAAATTTCTTGCCAGCATAGTCTGATATCGGAGAAAATTCCTTGAGGACTTCTTCGATGCCATTTTCAACAAGCCACTTGAATGAAGTAGTCTGTGATTCCACAAGGTTCGGCATGACTGTCAACGGTTCTTTGAAACGACTGAAATATTTCTTGGTTATATGCATGGAAAATTGCAATTAATCAAACGTTAATAAAATATCTAACAAATATTACACAACGATAAATAACGCCTGTAAATGGCGTATTCGCTTGTTAAAGCACCGTTGTAGGTAGTAGTTGCAAGATGAGGATCAATTTATAGCCTTGTAATCCTTCACTTTCGGGCGCAACACAATCAGATGAAGTTGGTTAAGAGCTTATCAAACTACGTAGAATAGTCAAGCACTTTTAGTCTCTAAACGTATTACCCTTCTTTTTGAATCAAGGACTTCCTTTTTATTTGCTTTTTCTTTTAATTCTCCCTTAATATGAAAGACGTTGGCGTCTATTTTGGTTAATTTCTGATCCATACCAATTACTCTATTTTCCAATCTAGTTAATTTTTGATCAATAGAAAGAACTTGGTCACAAACACCCTTGAGTTTTTCGTTATGGGCAGTATTTAGATCGGTCATATGCTGGCGAATTTCGATTGACATAAGTTCTAGTCTTCTATCAAGATGATCTTTCGTGACGAAATTTTCTAACTTTTTATCGAGATATTCTTTTGTAATTGCCTCTTCCTTATTCATAGATACATTTTAGTACGCTATATAAAAGTAGCAATAGTAAAAACTACAAAATCTTTATCGTTTCTTTATTTTGTGGGGATAAGAACCCGTACCCCTTCTCTATCTACCCGAATCGGGATTTGTGTGTAGTTCAAATCAAACCTATCTTTGTTCTTCTGCACATCAATCATTACCGCCAAACCATTCATAGTTTCCTCAGAAAAATACTGATCAAAAACAAAGTTACCAAGTGAGTAGAATATTTTCTTTCCTTGATATTCTTCTATGTTACCGACAATGTGCGGATGTGCTCCAATCACAGCATCAGCACCAAGATCAATGAACTCATGAGCCCATTTTTTCATTTTTTCTGTTGGTTCTTTTTGATACTCCACTCCCCAATGCGGACTTACTATCAAAATATCAACCTGCGGACGCAAGCGAGCTACTTCAGCAAACACTTTATCAAAATTGTAGTAGGTAAATTCATGAAAACCAACAAAACCAACCTTGATTCCATTTTTTGTAATGATGGTACTTATTTCATCTTTATTATTTGGATCACCATAATACTGCATGCCTGCGGTTCCTATGTATCTGCGGGTCATTTCAAGACCAGCGCTACCAAAGTTCATCGAGTGATTATTAGCTAAGCCAAGTACATCGAAGCCGAGATCAGCTAGACCTGGTGCTCCTGCGGGATCAAAGGTAAATTTTAATTCTGTGTTCTTGGGATTGGTCGTAACTGATGGAAATGTAGTAAACGGTCCTTCAAGATTTGCCACAGCAATATCCGCACTTCGTACGGTATCCTTTACCCCTGCAAAAAATGAATTGAAACTATTTTTATTGATGAGAAGACGAACATTTCGATCCAACATCATATCACCTGCAATAAATATTTTTACAGATGGTTCGTTCTTTGGAATTTTAATTTTTGAAAAAAACTCTTTTGGGCCAGAACTGACATACCAGACAGCTCCAATAATAACAGCCAGACAAAAAAGTC
>ERZ724505.1901-NODE-1901-length-10815-cov-69.126487_pt1 | contig 10815 bp, 24 predicted proteins | sample MGYA00376038_ERZ724505 | MGnify/ENA primary metagenome ERZ724505 (study PRJEB28724, sample SAMN07190884) | wastewater metagenome | isolation source: effluent of sewage treatment plant in Hong Hong | place: Hong Kong | collected 2016-03-17 ...
ATGGTGAGCCTATGAAAAAGAAATGGCGCTACAAACCGATGGCAACGCCGGTTCCAGCTAAGCACAAGAAGCGCAAGCCGATGGCGACTAAGGTTGGTCTGGTAAGAAGTATCACTAGGGGATGGCTTCGTTCGGCGTCGGCGGTATGCGGAGGTGAGCTATGAATGGGCATTTTGTGGACAGGGAGACGATGGCAACGGCTTCGATCATCGTCTTGGGGCTAGCTGGAGCGCTGTTGTTCGTGGCTGGGTTCGCGGTCGGAAAATTATTTTAGCTTGATGGAGGGGGTTGTATTGAAATTCAAAAGATGTATGTTACTCTTTTAAGAGTAGGTATGTTTTTAGTTAAATATCCTAAACAAAATCGCCATACTGACTGCAATCGGGATGGCTAAGGGGTAAGCAGCAATGAACGCGAAAATCATACGACTTCCCGCGCCACGGCGCAAGACTAGCGACAAAGAGATGGCGGTTCTTGATGAGATTAAGGCGCTTAGAGCCGAGATGAGATTGCAAAGGCAATCCAGCCGTCACCGTTTGATTATGAGGATGAATCCCGTGTTTAAGAAAGCAGAGCGTAAATCAGCGAAGCTCAGGGCCGCGTTTTGTGGAACCAGCGGGAGCGGGAAAACCTATTCAGCCCTACTATTGTCTAGAGGGCTAGGCGACAGGGTTGCAGTGATCGATACGGAGCGCGGATCGTCAGAGCTGTATGCGGACCTATTCGGCTTCGATGTAGCGCAGCTAGCGCCGCCGTTTACGCCGCAACGGTATATCGAGCTAATTAGGATGGCAGCCACTCAGTACGACGTACTAGTCATTGATTCTCTGTCACACGCATGGGCTGGCGAAGGGGGCGTGCTAGAGATGCACGATAATGCAACTCGATCAGATCGAGGAGGAAACAGCTATACGGCGTGGCGGAATGTGACTCCGCAACACAACGCGCTGGTTGATGCTGTGCTGAATGCGCCGTGTCATGTCGTTTGCACGATGCGATCAAAAGCAGCGTATGAATTGGTGGACGATGGCAAGGGGAAAAAGAAGCCAGTCAAGATCGGGATGGCGCCAATCCAGCGGGATGGAATTGACTATGAATTTACCCTCGTTTTTGACCTGTCGGTTGATGGGAATATCGCTACCGCCAGCAAAGATAGGACAAACCTATGGCGCGGGCGAAACGAGGTGATTTCCGATAGCCACGGGAGAGAGCTCCGCGAGTGGCTTGAGAGCGGAAAGACGACGCCGATTGACCGACCTGCAGCACAGCAACAAGAACCTCAATACGATTTTGCGGCGGCTGAGGAAGCTATAAATGGATTCACCGATGACGCGCTTCTAGCGCAATGGCTAGCACAAGAGCGGATCAAAAACGGATGGAAAAAGACCGATCATCCGCACTATGTAACGGTTAAGGCGGTTTGCGCGGAACGGGCGGCGGCGATTCGGGAAGCGAGGAAGACGGCAGAGCAATCAAATGCTGGCGAAGAATCTACGCAATCTTAATAACAAAGCTCATGGATGAGCGTAAGGAGCACATCATGACAACACTGCATGAAATGTCGAAAGAGTATGCTGTCCTATACGAGATGGCATCCGATCCTGATGCCGATCTTGAATCGTTTGGCATGGCGATTGATGAACTGAAAGGCGATATCGGCGCCAAGGTTGACGGCGTTGTAGCCGTCATTCGCAACCTGGAAGCATTGCGAGATGGGATAGAGTCTCATATCGAGAAGCAAGCAAAGCGCGCCACGGCGGCAGAGAATAGGGCTAAATGGTTGAAGCGATACTTGATGGATTGCTTAGAGACGATTGGAGAAAAGCGGATCGTGTCGGCAAATTCCGATGTCAGTATTGCCGACAATCCGGCGCGAGTCGAAATCTACAGCTACGAGTCAATCCCAAGCGAGTACGTTGTTGTGACAGAGCATTATCGGCCCAACAAGATACTGATCAAAAAAGCACTGCTAGAAGGTGCTGAAATCCCTGGAGCTAGTCTTGTTAAAGACAAGCGTATTTCAATTAAGTAATACACCATTGATGGATAAGCGATGCTACCAAAGAGTCTGAAGCTTGCGATTGAAGACTGCGAATCATATCCGCACGGATATTTTATATGGCGCCCAAAGGCTATGAAAAAGCTTGAAGAGCTTGGATACGCCAGGCAAATACCTCACAAAATGCGTATAGGAATATTTGCGTGGGAGATTACAGACGAAGGACGCATGGCATTTTTCGAGTCGATTAATGCCGGCCATTGTTGAATATGACGTATAGGGTAATGCTGTGCCATCCGACTACACGCAGGACGATGATGCGATTTCCGCCATCTACGAGCACAGCGGGTATGCGCCATAACCCCTGAATTAAGCCGCGACCTTTCCGGCGTCGGCTTGAATGAATTGTTAGCACTCATCCACAGGAGAATGAAATGCGAGTTTTGAGCAGCACGATACAGACAGCGCGCAAGCACTACCCGTGCGATGCGTGCCACACATTCTTGCAGTCGAACTATGGACGCGACGATGTGAGCGCGGACGATTGGCTTGTGATCGAAGGCGCGCGGGCTGACCGCTGGAAAATCACGCCCGGCAGCAAGTACCGGAAGATGGTACTGAAAGACGGCGATGACATCTTGACCGTGAGGAACCGGCTTGACGTTGAGTCGGTGTGTAAGCGCCATGATCTTTTTGATGAGTGCTAACGCTGGAATTAACGCGCGCCCCGAGGCGCATGAAGAAGCGACGCGCTAACCGGCGTCGCGTTGAATTGCTTGTTAGCCGTCACGCGACGGCATGGAGAATTGAAATGGCAAAAGCAACCCGCGACTTTAAGGTACGGCTTGAACTCACTGAGGGCGAAGCCTGCGACCTGTTCATTCACTTGAACCCGAAGTACATACCGAACACGGCTGACGACATAAAGGCAGCGATCAAACAAGCACTCGGCTACGAGCCAGTAGAGGCGCCAGCCCTGTGACGGCTAACGCCTGAATTCACCGGCCGCGCAGCGGTCCGGTGGAATGAAAAGTTAGACCACATTTACTACGGAGGAAGCATGGAAGACCACATTGAATTGCCGGAACTGGTTGAACAGACCGCCAACATGCTGCGCGGAATGACCATGGACCCGGCCATCCCGGCGCACGCGAAAGAGGCTATGTGGGCGCGCATCCGCACGCTCGATAGCGCCGTTGAGCACGCGATGTCTGTTGATGCCGAGGCTGTCGGCTGGGCATACGGAAAGTGCGTTGCGCTCGGCCTGGAGAATGGCAGCCAAGAGAGCGCCATGATGATGGACCGGCTGAAGATGATGCTCGGCGGCTATGGGGGCTAACGTAGAGGTAACCGGCGCGGAGCCGGCTTTATCGGCGGAGCGTCCGTGTTGACCGCCGGGTTGGGCCTCACGCCGCCGAAACGGTACTGGGCGACACCACCGGACATGATGGCCGCGCTACAGGCAGAGTTCGCGTTTGACTTCGATCCGTGCCCACACCCGAGGCCGGACGGATTCGACGGGCTGGCCGTTCCGTGGGGAAAGCGGAATTGGGTGAATCCGCCTTTTACCGGAGAGGCCCGCATGCCTGGAAAGCGAAAGCTCGGCCCGGTAGCGTGGCTGCGTAAAGCGGTAGCCGAGCGAGAAAACGGGAACCTGTCGGTGTTGATTCTGCCGATATACAACGTGCGGGCGATCAGCATGGCGGAAGACTTTGGAGCGGAGATACGGTACGTCGGAAAGCCGCAATGGCTGGCGCTGGAAGACGGGGAGCCGAACCCGGCCAAGCCGTCAGACTGGCACCCGTGCGTGCTGATGATCTTGAGGCCCAACGCAGAAGTGAAAGGCGGGCGCGAATGAACAACTCAGAAAACACCACGGCGGCAATTTCGCCCGTCCTTTCGACTGACGGGTTAGGGGCGATTTTGACCTACAGCACCAAAGGACACAATAAACCTTGTGGTCAGACGGTTGGTGCAAACGGCGCTGGTGATTTTGCAATGCTGATCTATGGCACGCCGGATGAAGCATGGAAATTAGCAAGAGATCACCTCGAACGCATGGAGCGTGCAGGCTACAAAATAGACGAGGCTTTGATTGTGCCGAATTACGAAGGGTATAGCGGGCCTTTTATCACAACGGCGCAAGCACCTAACGCCAAGGTAAGCGGCGGCGGTGCTTTTCCGTCGTCCGCTTGACCGACGTGTTAGCGGTTTTTGAAAAGTCGGCGCTGGCGAGACGGCAATGGACGGAGAACGAATGAATGAGTTGGCTCTTTTCGCGGGCGCTGGTATAATGAAGCCACTTATTCAGGAGGCTTCATGGAAACCAAGCGATGCAGCAAATGTGAAAACGAATTGCCGCTGTCTGCGTTCTACCGGCGCACGGGAGCAAAGTCGCACCATTCGGCTTGCAAGGTTTGCGAGCGCGCAATGGCAAAGGACTGGTATGAGCGCAACAAGGACAAGGCAACAGCCAAGGTGCGCGAATGGCGGGTTCAGAACCTTGATGCCGTCAAGAAGTACCGCGCCGACAACAGGCAGAAGCACTATCGCCAAGAACTCGTTCGGAAATACGGCGTTGAGCCGACGTGGTTTGATGAGCAGTTGCAGCGCCAAGGTAATGCCTGTGTGTGCTGCAAGCGGGCATTTCAGTGGGGCGATAAGCAAACCACGCCGCATGTCGATCACTGCCACGACTCGCAGGCCGTGCGTGGGATTCTCTGCAACCGTTGCAACACTGTCCTTGGCTTGTGTGAAGACGACAGCAAGTTGCTATCCACTCTGGCGAGGTATCTGAGGAAATGTCATGGCTGATCTCACGAGCGCTGATGGAGGCTTACGCGAACTCGCCCTCTTCGCCGGGGCTGGAGGAGGAATACTCGGCGGCAAGCTGCTCGGGTGGCGAACCGTGTGCGCAGTTGAGTGGCAGCCCTACGCCATTGCTGTTCTGTGCCAGCGACAGAACGACGGAATTCTTTCGCCGTTCCCCGTGTGGGATGACGTTCGCACCTTTGACGGAAGGCCTTGGCGCGGAATTGTTGATGTTGTTTCGGGAGGATTCCCGTGCCAGGACATCAGTGCAGCAGGTAAAAGAGCGGGAATCGAGGGAGAACGCAGCGGCATGTGGAAGCACATGGCTAGAGTGGTTTGCGAAGTTAGACCCGAGTGGGTCTTTGTGGAGAACTCGCCAATGCTCGTTTCTAGAGGGCTTGGAACAGTTCTCAGAGACTTGGCCGAGATCGGGTTTGATGCGGCGTGGACAGTGCTTTCCGCTGCCGAGCTTGGAGCGCCGCATTTGCGAGAAAGAATCTGGATTGTGGCCCACGCCGCTGGCGGACGACTGGAAAGGTGGCCTGACGGTGAACCAGGACTCGCTGCGCAACTGGTGGCACCGAAATGGATTCGGGAAAGCCCCCTCGACGCGGCGCAGAGAATTTTGGGAATGGATGATGGGGTGGCCGGAAGGATGGGCGGACTTAAGGCCGCAGGCAACGGACAGGTGCCACAGTGCGCCGCTGAAGCCTGGCGCCGCCTTGGCCGCCGCATGATGAACACACCTAACGCAAAATTAGATGAGTGTGCCATCCGCGATGCTGCCCCGGCTACGGAGAAAGAATGAAAACGGTAATCGTACCCGTGAGCGGCGGGAAAGACAGCCAGGTAGTTCTTTCGTTGGCGCTCGCCGCAGGCCATAAGCCCGTGTGCGTGCACCAGAACACGGGCTATGACCACCCGCTGACCTACCAGCATATACTGGAAATGGAAGCGTTCTACGGCGTGACGATCGAGCACACGCGGAATTTGAAGCAAATATCTCAGTAGGAGCATAACTATGGCGTCAGTCAATAAAGTAATTCTAATTGGCAACCTTGGCAAAGACCCTGAATTAAAGTTTCTTCCGAGCGGCCAACCTGTCGCAAATTTCTCAATCGCAACAAGCGAGAAGTGGAAAGATAAGAGCACAGGGGAAACCAAGGAACAAACCGAGTGGCATAACATCGTCATGTTCGGAAAGCTAGCTGAGATCGCCGGCCAATATCTGCGGAAAGGTTCTTCTGTTTTCGTGGAAGGACGCTTGCAGACCCGCAAGTGGCAGGACAAGAACGGCCAGGATCGCTACACCACCGAAATTATCGCCAACGAGATGAAAATGCTAGGCGGACGCGGCGATCAATCGAGCGGCTCAGCATCCGATAGCCAGAGTAAAGAATCAAAACATGGGTACTATCAGCCGCCAACCCCTCAATCAGCTAGAAATAAAGCGGCGTTTGGTGCTCAGGCGCCGGCTGGGTTTGATGACGATGTGCCATTCTGATAATCTGGAGAAATAACATGGGATTAGATTGCTCTCACGATGCTTTCCATGGCGCTTATTCGGCGTTTAATAGGCTTCGGCAAGAGGTTTGCCGGGCCGCTGGCGAGTACAACATCGAGTCAAACCCCGGCCTGTTCGAGTTTCTCAACCATAGCGATTGCGACGGGGAGATATCTCCAGAAATGTGTAAGTTGGTAGCGGATGAGCTTGAAGAGATCATGCCAAAATTTATGGCCTTGCTCCCTCCTGCCGGTGGGCATATCGCCATGCAAGGGGGATATGTTAATGTTCTTCGTAAGTTCATTGAGGGATGTCGAGCGGCGTATGCCGCTGGAGAGCCTTTGATATTCTCATAGTATTTTAACCCGGAGGGCGCCATGATAATCAGAACACTGAACCATACCGACGCTGATGGCGATCATATTTCGGCAAGCGTTCTCGATAACAGCAGAGACGGAGGGGGATTGAAGTATATATGGGTCATCTGTGTTGGGATAGCAACAGGGAAATATAAAGCTAATGCCGGCGCAGAGTTCGCTTGTAGTAATGACATACAATCATTAAATCAAGAATGGAGGCGGATTATCAATAAGAAAACAAAGGGGAAGCAATGAAAATCGGCAAGAAAATCGTATCGTGCAGTGTTGTAGAGCCTTCAACGGCACCAACCGTTCAACACCTGCACGAAAGCCTAGATCGTCCTGAAATGCTGTTAGGATCGACCTACAAGATCAAGACGCCGCTGTCCGATCATGCGCTCTATGTCACCATCAACGATATAGTGCTGAATCAGGGAACGGAGCATGAGGCACGTCATCCATTCGAGATTTTCATCAATTCTAAAGCAATGGAGCATTTTCAATGGATTGTCGCAATGACTCGCATCATATCGGCAGTGTTTCGCAAGGGCGGTGAATGCACCTTCCTGGTCGATGAAATGCGCTCGGTATTCGATCCCAAGGGCGGCTACTTCAAGAAAGGTGGCAAATACATGCCATCGCTGGTCGCAGAGATCGGCGAAGTGATCGAGGATCACATGCGCTCGATTGGCCTACTCAAGGATGAAGTGCTAGATGAATATCAGGAAAAGTTGATTGCCGAGGCTAGAGCGAAGCATGAGAAAGCTAGCAATAGCGATGATAGCGTGTTTCCTTCTGATGCTTCGCTTTGTGGTAAGTGCGGCATGAAGGCCGTGGTGATCTTGGATGGTTGTGCAACGTGCCTGAATTGCTGCGATTCTAAATGTGGCTGATGGAGGAAACCATGAAATTTCACGGCTTAGATCAGTTTCAGGAATGGTTGGTGAATAATTACTTTACGATTTTAGAGAATACAGGACGATCAGATTATAACGAAGCGGACTGGCACGCCTACCGGAGCCTCCCATCAGCTAGAGAATGCGAAACTAATGGGCCAAAAATAGCGCTATGGATCAAGCCATACGTTTCTAGTGCAATTAATTATGAGCACTGTGAGGTCGATATCACAGGCGAGGCCGCTGGACTATGGTTTAATCTTAGAGTCTATAGGGCAAAGCCGGATGAGATTATGGAGCGCCTTCCTGAAATTGAAGCTAAGCTGGTAGCGGCATGGAATGCGCTTGTTCCTATTGATGCGGAGAATAACTAATGCATTTCTATGGCCTAAATTCGCTGAGAGAACATCTAGTTGAGAATGGATTTAAGATTGGAGAGAATCCTGATAATGGACACCATAATCAAACAAACTGGTATGCATACCGACAGACTAATATTGAGTCTAGGCCATGCGAGACCACAAACGGCGAAAACATAGATTTATATATCTACCCATTTGCTTACACATATGTAAGAGAAAGTGCCTGCGAGGTTGAGGTTAGGGGGAAAGTTGATGGGGTGTGGATCATGGTAAAAGCCTATTCAATTAGCATATACGAGGTTATGCGAAGATTGCCAGATATTGAATCAAAGTTAATTGCGGCATGGAATGCGCTGGTTCCTATTGATGGATGTCAGCAATGGGGACCTGCCTAGGTTGTCAATATGCGGAGCTGTACCTGTCTAGCTTCGCGCAGTGGGCTGGAAGCGAGGCGTGAAATCAGGCGATGAACACCATCTCTAAACGATCATCAATGTAGAGGCTAACATGCACAACACATCACTATCAGGCTTACTTCGCGGCGTCCAGAGTCGCCACGATGACTGCGGTATTTCGTGGGAGACTCATAAAGCCCAATCCGAGAATGAAGCAAAAACTAATTTTACTGATGGGCTAATCACCGCTGCATCAGCGTTCGTACGAGCAAAACAAGCCTTTGTTGAATTATCTCAATTACTGAATGACTTAGATCGAAAACAGCGCCAGGCTATTAAGTGGGGCTCTCCTCCTTTCCAGTACCGGAATCCGCGAATTTACGGGCCGGTTGCCAATCAAGATGAGATGGATCAGCGCAAGGAATGGCTGGATACCATCGCGAGAGAATCGGAGCGGCTTGGATTGGATTGATCTTTATATAACACGACTAGACCGCCGCGCTTTCATGCGCTCATACTTCGCTTGCTGAGCGCAGCGGTTGCTGCAATATCGTGCGCGTGTATCGGATGCTGTAAATGATTTGTTGCATACGATACACACATACTGTCTTGATGGGCGCATCGCCCGCAGTTGGGCGCCTGGGTTCATGTCCTTTCCTCGCGTTGACTTGCTGATAGTTTAACACTCTTACGCTTCCAGATAAAAATATTTGAATGGTCTATTGACACCCTTACGAAAGAGTGTATTATATAAACCATCAAGCGCGGCATGGGGCCGCCAGGAGAGCAGAGATGAACTTCAGTCAATGGTACAACGAAGCCGATATGCCGGAAATCGTCAACGGCGAATGGATTGACATGGAAACCGGCATTCCCTTCTCGGCTTGGCAGCCAGCGAAGCGCGCCACTCGCAAGCCAGCCGCTCTTGAAATCAACGGAAAGCCGGCCAAGGTCGCGGAAGGATTGACATATGTCGCTCGGCTAGCATCGAATCAAGCTAAAGCGATGGAACGCGCCGCCGTCCGCAATGCGAAAAGCGTCAATCTAGCCGCTTACCTCGTAGCCGCAAATGCCGCGATTGAAGCCGTCGCGACACTCAGCAGCAAGTCAAAGAAAGCCGAAATCGCTGCCGCGATCCGGCTTAATCAAGCTGCTAGCCGAGTATCGAACACACTATGATCAAGTTTAGTAGCCGGTTCAGCGTGCTGTTGAACGCCGACGAAACCGCCGCGCTAACAGCGATCCAGAGAAAAACCGGAGAGAGTAAGACAGGAGTCGTGAAGCGGCTGATCCTGGAGGCGGCCGATTGACCCGGCGCCACATCCAGCGCAAGATTTCCGTGCTGTCACTTAAAAGATCAGGAGCACATCATGAAAGCATCGATCATCGTCACCTGCGCCTTGCTTGCCAGCCCCGCGTTCGGGCAGGTCATCTACAAATGCCCGGACCCAAGCGGAGTCGTTAAATTCTCGCAAGTTCATTGCCAAGGCAGCGAGGCTATTACGATCAACGTTACCAAGAGTGGCGTTGATGGGCTGCGAGACAGTGAGCGCGCCTATCTTGAGGATCGCGACAAGGCCCGCCAACAAGCCGACAAGCCCGAAAAATCAGCACGAAGCAGTGAAGTAGATAAGGAGTGCTTTGATATGAAGCGCCAGATTGCGGAGCTTGAGGAGCGAGAAGCGCGGGGCATTCACACCTGGTCAAAGCATGGATACGAGGAATCGCACTGGCGACGTAAAGAATACGATGACCTTTGCAGGTAACGGGGACTATCGGCGGACGACTAGCTACACCTCAATCTCAAGCGTCGGCAGCGATGGCGCCTGCCCTTCGACCTTGCCGGCGCGTACGAACGCCATTTGCCCGACAGCAACGGACTGCCCGCTAGCCACAAGGTGGCCACCGCCGGGTAGTTCAATCAGACTGGTATTCGATCCATCCGTCCGATGTGCCAGCACCTCGCCTACCAGCAGTTGCGGCGGAGCGGACAACGCCACGAATTGCGACCATGCGTTTGGCTTCCACATCTCACACCTCCCGCCGTTCGATTCCAATGGCCTGCCGGACCGTCAGGCCATTCGACCATCCGGCGCTCACTTTCACGCTGCGCACCATGCCACGCACGCCCGCGATTTCCGCAAGCAGCCCAGGCCGCAACAGCCCTGGCCCGCTTCCGCCCTCTGGCGTCAACAGCAATTCCGCCGTCAGGTTGGTGCCAGGACCGGACGCTGATAGGATCGCAATCCCCCGCGCGCGCAACGCATCGGCATGGCATAGCAGCGGGTCAACGACCGGTTCAGCCGGAACCAGCGCCCCATCCGTTCCCGCGATCTTGATCCATGCTATGTAGCCGGCAATGGTGCCGCTCACATAGCAGCCGTTCAGTTCTGGCTTGTTGTCCGGCGATCTATCTAACGACACAACCGCCGCTTCGGGAATGCCGACATCGGCCGTTTGCCCGTCCCATAGCCACGCGGCGGTTGGAT
>ERZ724505.1902-NODE-1902-length-10814-cov-15.051213_pt1 | contig 10814 bp, 14 predicted proteins | sample MGYA00376038_ERZ724505 | MGnify/ENA primary metagenome ERZ724505 (study PRJEB28724, sample SAMN07190884) | wastewater metagenome | isolation source: effluent of sewage treatment plant in Hong Hong | place: Hong Kong | collected 2016-03-17 ...
TAAGCCAGTCCTTCCGCTTCCAGCTCATTTCAGCGCCGTGTAGATGCCGGCACCCGTCGCACCGATCACGAGCAATTGACCAAGCGACGATTGACCGGGTTGCGTCGTCGCTTGGCTACCCCACGATCCAGACGCGCGGCCGAGCACCGAACCCAGGTATTCGTTCATCGTCGAGTCGTACATGTTCTGCGTGCTCCACTGCTTGTTGATGTCGTCAAGCAGCTTCTGGTAGTACGTGTTCCAGTTGTTCCCCGCACTCATCAAGCCCTGCTGCGCTTGGAAGTCCTGCTGGCTCAATCCACCAGCGAGCCCCGCACCGGACAGGATGTTGCCAATGTCCGAGTTCCACATCCCGCCCGCTTGTGCATTGGCTTGCAGTTGGTTCGCCACGTCCTGGTTGTACGCGCCAGCGTAGCCGCCGAGCGCCTGCATCTTGTTCGCGTAGTCCTGGTTGTACATGTTCCCCGCGTACTGCTGTTGCGCGGAGAGTTCACCGGACGCCATGTTCCCGATCTGTTGCGCCAGCCCCGCCGCATCGGCCGCTTGCTTCTGCTGGTACCCAGAGCCGCCGAATGCGCCCGCCATGGCCGCCGCTGCGTCGTTCTGCGCCGCAGTGCCAGACGCGAACCCCTGCGCCATCGTATTGGCTTGGCGCGCGATCTTGTCCTGCACGTAGGCGTCCGACGTGTACGGATTCGGACCTGACTGCGCCATGTTGTAGTAGCCCTCCAGCGCCGGGTTGTACGCCTGCCCCGAGGCAATGCCGGCGACGTTCTGCGCCCACGGGTTGGCATAGTTTCCCTGCGACGCTTGCATGGCCGCACCGCGCGCTGCGTTCAGATCCGGCGCACCGTACAGCGCACGATCGTAGGCGAGTTGCATCGCCGCATTCTGATAGTCATTGATTGGCGCCGTCGTCGCCAATCCAGATTGCTGGTACGGCGTCTGCGAAATGACTTTCCCTGCGTTGATGTAGTCCTGCCATCCTTGTTTCGTGTACTCGGGAGGCTTGAACTCCTGCGTCACCGTTTGACTCCCACCGCCGCCGCCCATGCTCATAGCTTCACCTCGTAAACGTAGCCGACCAATTGCGCCCACCCGGCCGCATCCCATCGCCGCGGACTGCCGAAGCGAATACGCGCGACCCCGAGCGAGCGCCCGAGCGACTCAATGTCGCGCTCTATCTGCGTCTTGTTGGCGATCAACTCGCCGTGAATGATCCAGACGAACAACAGCCCCGCGCCATCGTCACCCGGCAACACCTGGTAGACGATGAATCCGCCGTCAAGCAATGCGAGATAGGCAGTCTCGGCGCGAATCGCGAAATACACGTCCTCCGGAATCCACCCGTCATCCGGCGCCTTGCGCTGTACCTCCTCGAGGCCGGCGCGAACCGCTGTCCAGTGCTGCCGCAGTTGCGCTATGGGAACCGGCGTCATCGTCCGGTCAACACCGCCACCGTGCCCTCTGCCCAACTGCCGCTAGGCGCCGGGAAATCCAATTGCGTTATCGCCGCCGTGCTGAACCACACGCCGCCGACCGTCCCGCTGCGTCGCGTGTTCGTCCATCCGTTGTACTGCGTTTGTACCGCCTTGTGCAGTGCCGACGCATAGCCGGGAATTAGCACGCGCAGCTCACATATGGCGTTCGCATTGGAGCTTGTGCCGACGACGTACGCAACGTGCATGCCACTCGTCGTCGAGGCAATCGCAGCAGCCGTTACGGCGGCGCCGTATGCATACAAATCCTGCGAGCTATCGTAGTTCGCCGCCGTCGTATCGCTGTTGATCGTCATGTACGCCGAGGCGAAATTGCCAGAGGTCACTCGGCCCGCAATCGACACCTCGAGCGCCGAGTACGTCTGCGGGATCGCCGTAAACGACAAGTTCGACAGTCCACCGCTGCCTACCGTTATCACCTGTATCTGCGGACCGCTCGACAGTTCAGGCGCAGGCGCAACGTTGCTGCCGTAGTCCTGATATCTGGCAGGCGGGAACGTCTCGATCAATTGGTAATCTCGACCACGTTGACGCGGTATGTCACCTTGCTCGCCGAATCCGCCAGCCCGCGCACGAGTTCGCCGCTATCCAGCGGGCAGCAATCGTCAGGGAAGGTAAGCACCGTCGTCGTTTTCGCCGCAATGCTCAAGTCCTTGAAGATCGCGCGATTGTCTGCCGTCGATCCGCCTGACTCGACGAGGTAGATCGTCGCCGTATGTGCGCTGCTGTCCGCATTGCAGAGGATGAGCGACTTGAGTACCGCCCCCTGCGTCGAGCCGGTCGGACTGGTTCCCGACGGCGCGGTATACAGCGTCGCCGCGCTCGTGCCCAATTGCCCACGCCCGCCGCACTTCGGCGTGCGGACGATTTGCTCTCGCTGGACGTACAACGGCACATTGCCAACGCTACCGCCGACAACTTGCGGCGCAATCGCGCTATCCGATACTGGCGCAACGTCCCAAGTCATCGCTTGCCCGTTTCAACGCGATCCACGCCAAGCCCGGCCATCTCGAAATTAGCCGCCGTCGTCCAGTTGATTTGAATCGAGTGATAGCGCGCATCTGACACCGCATCGTAGGTGCCTAGTTCCGTGTTGTAGCTCATGAGCGACGACGATACCGAGCCATACTCTGTCTGCAGAGGCCGCATGTAGGCCGTCGAGGTTCCGTCAGAAGGATCGCCGCGCACGACACGCGGATAGACGCGCACCATCTTGCCGGCGCGCTCAGGCGTGCCAATCAAGCCAGTCGTCACCGTAGGTGCGCGCACGTCGGCCACTTCCGGCGTATCCCTGCTGATCGTCGCCACCTTGTACGCTGGCGAACTAGAATTGTCGAAGTAGGTCAGGTCCGCGACCGGGTCCACATCCGACAGTGAATCCGTAGGCTCACGGAATGCCGCCAATTGCGCTTGCGTGCAGACCACCGGACATTGCACGTCCCCGGACAGTATCGTGCGGCCCATGCGTGCCCATAGGCCCGTGCGTGCGTTCAGTGCGAGTACGTTCATGTAGTACGACGTCCCGGATACGACGAAGTATCCGCAGAACCACACGATCCCCTCAATCTCCGAGGACGCCGCCCGCATCGGCACCAAGCCGCCGCCGCCGCCCTTGCTGGCGGGGATCGAGTTCACCCCCTGCCCGACGTTCGACACCTGCTGACCATCGAACGCAAAGAATCCCGTCCTGTGGACGAAATACATCTTCCCATCGCAGATCGTGAGCGCCTTCGGATAGGACAGTCCCACGACATTGCTGATCACGCGCCAACTGAACACATACGGCGGCCCGATGTACTGCCCGAGAAATATCGCGTTCTCTTTGAACGCAAGGAACTTGTCGCCGAATGCCGCAATCGCCACGATCGGCCCCGGCTCGTCCAGCAAGCGAACATTACCCGCCTGCGTGGCCTGCGCCGGCGTCCACGTCGCCGGATTGCGTATCCCGCACCACCACACCATATCCGCGTAAACGTTCGACCCGCCGTCGTCCACGTCGGCCATCATCACGAAATTCGCATTCGCCGCGATGCGCGCCGCCTTCGGACTGCTGCCGCCTAGCGCCGTGAAGCCGGCGCCAGTACTGGACTGCGTGGCATTCGCCTTCGACACCGCGATGATCTGATTGCCCCATGCCGCAGCATCCCAATCGCTCGCCGTCGTATAGCCCGTGCCGCGATTCGTCCGCGTCCCATCGGACGCATATTCGTCAATATCGCCAGCACGGAACGCCAGCAGGCGCACCGTACCATCCGTCTTCGTGAACATCTCGGCGTGCAGCACGTCCGAGCCCGTCGTGCTGAAGCCGTGCCCCGCGTCATCGCCGAACGTGGTCAGATTGCCATTCGCCAGCGGCGCCAATCCCTCCATGTCCGTGCAGGCGCCAGGATTGATGGACCAATTCGTGTCGAGATCAGGACAGTAATTCAGCCGGTAGACCGTGGGCACTATGCCGCCCTCACCGCCATCGCATTACCCATGCGACCGAACGCATCGGCGCTTCTGATGCTGTCCAGCACCTGCGCCAGCGCCGAGGTCCACATCGGGACACGACCATCATCGGATAGGTATCCTGCCGCTTCCAGAAGCGCCCCGTACAGGTAGGCATCCGGGTGCGCCGTCAACAGCCAGTTGACCGCCGAGCCGCCGGCACTGACCGACGTAAGCGCCGTGTAGTAGGTCAACGTCGCCGTGTACGTTGCATCCGGCACCGTCCCGAACCGGAAGCTGTCGCCGACGATCGTGTAGAACCGCGGCGTTCCCGTGCCCGTGAAGTAGTCCGATTCCGTGTCCGAAGGCAGGTATGCCAGCGTCTTTTTCGGACTGGTGTTCAGGTAGAAATCCTTCGTTTCCAGAAACCCCGTCGGCAGCGCGACATACTCGGCATTGATCGAAAACGAGGAGTTGCGCGTGATCATCTGCCGCGTCCGCAGCGAACGATTGAACTTCGCTTCCGCCAATGCGACGAACTCCGGAATGCGCGATGTGAGGTCGGCGCGCGCAAGCCAGTTGCCTACCGCCGTCGCCAATTCCGCGCCCGTCGTGATCGCCATCTCGTGCCCCTAGTGTTGAATCTCGCGCGCCATCACCAGCACGAGGAATCCATCATCCGTCTTTTGGAACGTATGCAAGTCCCATCGACCCATGATCTGCGGCAGCCACCACTCGGACGGCTCCACGATCAAGTGCGCGTTGCGACCATCTTCCAGCACCTTGACCGCCGGCGTCGTCGCCACCGTGAACAGGCCGATGCTTCGCGTCACCCGCTGCAAATCGTCCAGCACGTTGCCTATCAGTTCCGGCTCGATATGCTCGAGCACGTCAATGCAGGCGACCATCTCGCACGGCTCGGGCGCATCCGCCCAATCCGGTACTGCCGGATCGTAGTGCTGAATACGCAGCGGATGAGTCACCATCCGCTGCGCTCCGAGCGTTTGCGCCAGTCGCCCCTTGCCAGCCCCGTAGTCGAGCAATTCCTCGACTCCGTATTGGTTGACGACCTTCGCCACCACAGGCGCATAGTGCGTTGACGCTACACCGTATAGCGGGTCTTTGTGCAGCGTCTCTTGGAGCTTCCGGTAGTCATCGCTGATAAGGCGCGACCGGCGCAACTCGTCAGGCAGTATCAGCAAGGTGCGTTCGCCCTCTTGCGTACCGCGTGCCACTCTTCGGCATGGTCACAGTCGGCGTACTCCTGAAAACATGGCGTGCCGATCGTGTAGTGCAAGAGCTGGTCGCCCTCCTGCACGTCCTGCTCCAGCACGAGCCGATTCCACGAGTCCGGCAATTCGCCGATCTGCTCATCCTTGAGCCAGCCGAACCGGTGCAGATGAGCACCCGTCGCCTTCGCAACGTAGTCGCTCGTAAGCAACCGATTCGGGTAGAAAGCGCAGTTCCACAGGACGACGCTTGACCAGTTCTTGCGCGGATAGTCCTCGTTCTTGTTGCCGAGGTACTTTGTCGGATGCTTCGTCTTGTAGTCGTGTTTCACGACCTGCACGCCCACGTCGTGCCGCCGAAGATCGTATAGATCCTCGATAGGCGCCCTCACGATCATGTCGCCATCCATGAAGATGGCATGCCCACGATACCCGCACAGTTCGGGCACGATGAACCGCGCATAGATGAAGTCATTCGACCCATCTCGCCGCGGCCCGACTACCGGGCTGAACTCCAACTTCGTGGGATCGCGCGACGTTTCGATGATCGAATGCACGCATGTGTGATACGCCACGGCTTCCCGCGGATCGAACCCAATGAAGATTTTCATTTGAAACGTTCCCTCAAGTCACGAGCCGCTTCGTCGAGCGGCCAAGTGTCACCTTGCTGTCGGTACAACTTCACCGACTTGTACCAAGGCATGGATTTTTGCGATGGCCCACCATAGCGCCATTGCGGATGCCGATTGACGAAACACCAGCAATCCTTACCCAATCCACCCGCAAGATGAATCACCCCCGTCTGCATTGAGAAGACGAGATCCAGTGACTCGACTAACGCCGCCGTATCATCGTAGTCGTGCGTTAGCGTCCCGAAAGCGTATTGCCGTAAATCAACCTCCGGATGCCGACTGCGAAACTCCGCAATATCCTTCCCCGCATCCTTGTATTGCAAACTCACCCACACCGCATCAACCGAGCGGAACACCGGCAAGAGCTCGTCCAGCGTCCACTTGCGGTACCGATCCGCGGTCCAGGCCACTCCACCCGTCCAAGCGATCCCAATAACCGGCTTGCCCACCTTGCCGAACAACGCGCGCCACATTGCCACGCGCTCCGGGTCAGCCACCAGGTATGGCGTCCCCGGAAACTCTTCCGCCGCGTTGCGGAAGATCCCACCAAGCCCGCCGATGCTGATGCTCGCATCGACCGCAGTATCCTTACGCTCCCACCCAAGCCCCGTTTCCCATCGCGTCCCGTAGACCGTGGCCTTCGGAAACGAGCGCCGGAACAATCCCGCCAGCTTGTCCGTGCAGTCCAGCACGACCGACTCGCTGCGCTCGATCGCATCGGGCACCATCGATGCGAACGAAATCTCATCGCCAAGCCCCTGCTCACCGTAAACCACGATGCGCTTGCCCGGCTCGCCGGTCCAGGTCGGCTCGTTCTTGTACTGGACCTTGCGCCGCGAATTGTCGAATCCGATGATCGCGTCGTACAGCGGCCATCCCTCGCGCCACTTGCCGGCCGCCAAGTAGGCCATGCCGAGATTCGCCCGCGTCTTCTGGCTTTCCGGCCGCGCTTTGTACGCCCGCAGCGCCATCTCCTCGGCCCGGTCCCACGCGCCCTGATTCACCAGCGACGACGCCCAATTCAGGTACAGATTCGCCCGCGCGTCATCGTTCTTGGCCACCGCCAGCCCGCGCTTGAAACAGTTCTCCGCATGGCCGAAGCGGTATAGCTGCTCTTCCAGCATGCCGAGGTTCGACCATGCATAGGCGTTCTGCTGGTCAACCTCCACCGCGCGCTGCGCGAACACATGCGCAATCGTGGTCTTCCGCTGCTTGAACCATACCTGCGTTGCAACCGTCAGCGCGGCCGGATCGTCCGGGTTCTGGTAGTTCAGATAGCGATCTACCAGCGCCCACGCCTGATCAAGCTCACCCTTCGCGACTAGGGATTGCGCGTCGCGTAGATCTTGCCTTGGCCCCGGTACCCGTGATGCTTCTGTGTCGTCTTCAGGTACGGGTAGTGCTCGTTCACCAATGCAAACAGTTTTGGCCAATGGTCGCGCTTTTGGATGTTCACGCCGTACTTCACCAGCAGTTCGTATTGCACCGCCGGCGGAATGCTCATGTAGTGCCATATCCCTGTTTTGATCCCCCCGTTGGTCGCGCCGGTATTCGCCAGTTCCTTGTTCCGGTCCAGCAGCGGCTCGACGTCCTGCATCTTCGTCACATGCACAACGCCCGTATCCTCGTCGGCACGATTGTGCTCAAGCAAGCCAGTGTGCGGGTTGTACTCCGTCCAAGTACTCATGTCAGGCCAAGCGGGAGGGGTTGCCCCCTCCCGTCCCATTGCTTACGCGCAGGCCACGACCTTGCCGTTCGCGTCCGCGTTGCGGCTCACCAGCGTGACTTCCATCCGCATCGCGACCTTCTCGCCGTCGGAGGTCTTCGCCATCTTCTCCATGAACGGCTTCCGCAGGAATGCCAGCGCCCAGTACTCCGGATCGATCGCCAGCACGACCGACGGCCTGACGTACCGATGCAGCACGATCTGATGCACGCCGTACTCCGAGACGTAGAACTCGGCCGACGCTTGGATGACCGCGCGAACCTTCTGGTTCGGGATTTGCGTGGTCTTCGTCGCGATGCCGGTAAACGCCGAGATGGCCGTCTTCTGCGTCGCACCGACGAGCACCGTCGAACTCGCGCCGCCGTCCGTCCACGCCAGTTGCAGCGCCTCGCGGAACTTCGTTTCCGTCAGCGCGCCAGTCGTCGTGCCGTCGGTCGGCGCCGCCACCGTGCCCGAACTGAAGCCGGCCGTCGACGCAGCCGCCGTCGTCGTCGCCCGCACCCCGTTGCCGCTGTTGTCCGTCGTCGGAATCCACGACTCGATGGAACCCATCGAACGCGCAGTTGCGGACCCACCAGCAGACGACGCCTGATTGCGAACGATAGCGTATTCCAAATCGTTCTTCAGCTCGCGCATCTGCTTCTTGGTCTGCCGCATGACTTCCGACTTGCGGCCCGCCTTCGCGACAACCTCCTGCGTCCCCGAGACCAAGAATTGCTTGCTCAGGATCTGCATGTAGTTGCCCGCGCGGGTCGGCGACACGATCGACGTGTACGACTCGGAATCACCTTCGATCTGCCGATTGGCACCCGGCGCCACGAGCCCGTCCAGTTCCCACTCGTGATACGTCGCGTTCCCTTCGACGCGATCAAAGGTGCTTTGGCAGTACGTTTCCAGCGGCTCCAGTTCCCAGATCACATCTTCCAGGTCTTCCCGGTTGCCGCCGGCCGCCCCCACGCCATAGCTGATGGTGCTGCCCGTGATGATTGGCATGATTCGTATCCTTCTTGACGCGCGTCAGCCGAAGAGCTTTTTCGCAAGCAACCCGTCGAAGGCTTGCTTCTTCTTCGCCGGGTCTGTCGACTGCCGCAACTGCTTTCCCAGAATCGCCGTGTTGTCCGTTCCGGCCCGCTGCGTCGCGGCTCCCGGTTTCGCTACACCCGGCACCTTGGCAAGGCTCTTGGTCTTCCCGGCAGCCAGCGCGCGACGGTACAGCCATGCATCACGCATGATTGCAATCGCCCGATGGTCTTCGAGGATCGGCGATCCTGCCAATTCCTCTGGCGAGTAACCGTAGCTCTGGATGAGCGCGGAGTGAATCTCCGGCGCCTCCTTGGCGTACCTTGCCTGATCTTTCCACTGCGGGATGCGTTCCTGAAGCTTTTGAGCTTCCAAAGCCCGCATTTCCGCTGTTACTGCGCCCGACGCTTGCTGGTGCTGGTGGAACGCCTGCGACATTTGCGCGAATGCCGAATTGCGCTTCTCCACCATCGCGTCATAACGCATCTTCGCTTGCGATGCGCCGATTGGATCGTCGCCCATTGCGAGCGCCGCCCAATCCACGCCCTGATACTGTGCCAGTTGCATGTCGTAGGACCGGACCACCGCAGCATGGTCGAGCAACTGCGCCTGCAATTGAGCCTGTGCCTGTAAGGCTTGGCTCGCCTGCTGGATCTTCGTCCTATCGGCGTTAACCGCCTGCATCTTGACGTTGTAGTCGTACCCCATCTGCGCAAGGTTCTTCGCTTGCTCTTTCGAGACGCGAACCTGTTGCCCGTTATGGGTGAGTTCCACTTCATCCGACGCGGACTGCTGATCCCCTTCCTGCTCTTGTTCGAGTTCCAGCGGCTCGCCGTCCTCGCTCTCTGCGGGTGCCGCATCTTCTGCGGGCGTCTCCGAGGGCGAATCCGTCGGCGCTTCGGGTTCGAAGCCAAGCATTGCTGCGAGTTTATCGTCGACTGATGCCGGCGACTCTGCGACATCCGTAGGAGTAGTCGCTACTTCGGCCATATGGCCTCCTGCAAATTGGTTCCCTACCGTCTATCGACGTTGGCAACCGGTTGCCCGCGCGTGGCGGGAATTACGCTGCAAACCGGCGCATCACGCGCCGGATCGCCGATTCCTTCTCGTGCTCGAGGTTGATCGTGGCCGCGGCGACCTTGCCATCCGTCACCATCGCCTCGAGGTTCTGCTTTGCCTGCGTCGCGGCCCACAGCAACATCCGCTGATGCTGCACGTCCTCCATGCTGAATTTCGGATTCAGCATCGCCGCGAGGAGCGTATCCCGGTACGTGTCCCAGGCCTCGTTCCATTCCTCCGATTCAAGGAAACGATTAACCCGCGCGCCGACTTCGGCTTGCTTCACATCAGTAGTAATAGCGCCTCCTCGTCGTCGTCTTCCATCTCGCGCAGCATCCTGGCTGCCGTGGCGTCCAGCATCCGCAGCATGTCCAGTTCCGCCCGCCGCACGAGCTCTGCCCGCACGTCAGGATAGGCAGGCATCATCCGCACCGCATAGGACGGAATATCGACCGGCACATAGGGCGGATCGACCGATGCCGGGACGACGATATCCGCAGTCTTTCGCGCCTTCTTCTTGCCCGCCTTCTTCTTCGGCTTCGGCTCGTCGCGTAGCAGTGACTCCAGCACCGATTCGTCGCTGCCATCATCGGCAATGACATAAGCGCGCCCGTTGACGATGAGCGTCTTTCGCCGCGTGCTGTAGAGGCTTGGGCCGCCACCAACAGCCGGTGCCGGCGGCGCTATCGGTACATCTTCGCGATCCCACGAGACGCCCCACGAAGCGCCCCAGGAACCACCCCACCTATCCACGTTATGCCGGCCCCCATTCCGTGCCGGTCTGACCGTTGCCAGTCACTTGCGTGCTGTTGACGTACGTGACATTGGCGCTAACTTGACCGGATACACCAAACATCAACTGATCCGTCTTCGCCTTGATCGCCGCCACCTCGGTATCGAGGTAGTCGTCGATGGCTGATAGCTGCGTGTCGAGGTTCGCCGAGGCGAGTCCGACCGCCGCGCGCACACCGGATGCGTCGAGCGCCACCGTCAGATCGCCGAGCTTCTTGCCCGCGCTGCCCGCCGTCGTATGGCCGGATAGCGCCTCGTCCCATACCGCATCGGCGATCGTCGCCGCGCTCGGCGCGCTGCCCCCGGTCGGCGCCTGCTCTAGCGCGTTGGTCGTGAACCGGTACGTCCCGCCGTTGTCCTCCAGCGTGTCGTCGAGCTTGTCCAACGTGCCCTGTGCCGTCGCCAGCGCCGAGGCCGTCGCCAGTCC
>ERZ724505.1907-NODE-1907-length-10798-cov-4.253747_pt1 | contig 10798 bp, 10 predicted proteins | sample MGYA00376038_ERZ724505 | MGnify/ENA primary metagenome ERZ724505 (study PRJEB28724, sample SAMN07190884) | wastewater metagenome | isolation source: effluent of sewage treatment plant in Hong Hong | place: Hong Kong | collected 2016-03-17 ...
CACGTTTCTACTCCACTACCCACTAGTAACTACGTACTAGTTTTGGTTCTCTTTAAGATATGCAAGCATAGTATCTGCATCAGATACTTCAAACGGATCTGTTGGGCAGTTATCAGAGAAACCTTCTTCTGAGAAGATTTTTTTGATCTCGCCATCAACAACATGCATAGAATATCTCCATGAACGTTTACCAAAACCTAGATTTGATTTGTCGACAAGCATTCCCATCTTTTCAGTAAACTCCCCATTTCCATCAGGAAGCATGAACACCTTTTCGATCCCCAAATCTTTTGCCCACTTGAACATAACAAAAGCATCGTTTACAGAAAGGCAGATTACTTCATCGACACCGAGAGCTTTAAAGTCTTCATAGTGCTGTTCATACCCTGGCGCATGCGTGCTTGAGCATGTAGGAGTAAAGGCTCCTGGCAATGCAAAGAGTACGATATTTTTACCGCCAAAAATATCGGCAGTAGTTCTATCTTGCCAGCGATACGGATTAGGACCCTCTACTGACTCGTCACGAACGCGAGTTTTGAACACAACATCTGGAACACGTTTAATTTCTGGATTCATATATAGTACGTAGTTTTATATTATGTTAGGTTAATAATTCAGACATCGCACACGTATTTTGTGTAATGTCCCCATACATATCTGTGTACCTTGTTTTTTAAAAAGGTGCAAGTTATATAAGCTCAAAAACTACCCCAACCCCCCGACACATTCTGCCACTTTGCCTTAGCAAAAGCCTTATGCTATACTAGATATATGGTTCATCTGCTATCTTTTGTGCAATTAACGCTAGCCGTTCTCCTTATAGCTCTCGTACTTCTCCAGCGTGCAAACACTGACGCTTCAGGAGCTCTTGGTGCTGACGGAGGGAGTGGAGCAGTTCTCGAAAAGCGCGGAGGTGAAAAATTCCTTCATCGACTTACTATTATAGTAAGTATTGCTTTTGTCGCATCTCTCGCTGCTCACATATTTATCGGCTAATACCTGATACACTTTAGGTTAAGCGTTGCCCTGCACACGATGCATAGATACGACCCATATCTTGTATGGAATCTTTTCGCATAAAACTACGTGCTCACATCACGTATATACAGTCTATTTATAGAACGCTTACACCTGAGCGCGTCTTGGTAGTGTGGACATTGCTTGCTATGTCTTTCGTAACACTTATGAGTGCTTGCATCCTCGTACTTATGCGCTATACGGACGTCGTTCCAACGTTTGGAGGAACTGTACGTGAAGGTATCATAGGTACCCCTCGTTTTATCAATCCTGTGCTGGCAACTACAGAACAAGATAATGACTTAACGACACTTGTTTATGCAGGACTAACAAAACGAACAGATGGAGAAGAGATTGTTCTTGATATGGCTTCTTCTATTATTGCCAGTGATGATGGTTTGCGGTTTGATGTAACATTAAAACCAGACGCTGCATTTCACGACGGAACTCAAGTAACAGCAGATGATGTCATATACACAATTGGACTTGTACAAAACCCAAATATCAAAAGCCCACATCGTGTTGAATGGGAAGGAGTTACTCTAGAAAAGAAATCCGCTACTGAATTCAGCATTTCTTTCAGAAAGCCATATCCGCTTGCCATGAACATCTTTACTCTAGGAATTCTTCCGAAACATATTTGGAAGAATCTTACAGATGAACAATTTAGTCTAAGTAGTTACAATATCAATGCTATCGGTAGTGGGCCATTTAAAATTGATAAGGTAATAACTGATGCCGGCATTCCAGTTACATTTGAACTATCTTCATACAAGTACTATACACTTGGACGACCGTACTTAGAAAAAATATCTATTACAACATATCAAAATGAACGCTATGCGCTGCAGGCGTTTAAAGATGGAGACATAGATCGTATACATAACATTACTCCAGAAAAAATTGCATCCCTTGATGTAGCGACTTCAAGCATACAAACTTCTCTCCTACCAAGAACGTTTACGGTGTTCTTCAATCCAAACAAAGCCGAGTTTCTTTCTGATAAAACAGTCAGACGCGCTCTTAACATGGCAATCGACAAGCAAGCTATTGTCGATACGGTATTACTTGGTTATGGAAAAGTTATTGAAACACCCTACCCTTTTGATACAGATCAACCAGCCCCAGCTTACAATGTAGAAGAAGCGAAGCGACTTCTCGCAACAACAAAGTACGCACCGAAAGCATCAAGCACACTTTCTATAACACTAGCAACTGGGAACAGTGATGACATGCGACGAGTAGCTGAAATGATACAGGCGGATTGGGCAAAAATCGGCGTAACAACAGAACTGGCTGTCTACGAGTATGCAGACCTCAATCAGTCTGTTATTAGAGATAGAAACTACCAAGCACTTCTCTTTGGCACTATTTCATCTTCTCCTACTGATTTATATGCATTTTGGCACTCAAGCCAGCGCACCTATCCAGGACTTAATATTTCAAACTACGTAAGTAATTCACTAGATGCCGACCTAACAACACTGCGAAATGAAATCGACCCCGTAGCACGAACGCAAGCATACAATTCGGCGAAAGAAGAGTTTTACGAAGAAACTCCAGGAATATTTCTCCTCGCACCTTCGCTTATCTATATAACCCGCGACAAAATAACGACACCTCTCCCCGCTACCAGCCTTGATACGTCCTCAAGATTTGCTCGTAGTATGGAATGGTATCGCTACACCGAGCGAGTTTGGAAGAACACATATTACAAACCATTACTAACTATATTACAAAATAGTATTCACTAAATTACTCATACCATTAATACAACCACTATGAACACAACACCACAACCTTCTACAAACCAGCAAGCAACACCTCCTCAACCACAAGGAGATCGCAAGCAACGATTTGATCGACCACGCAGATCGGGAGCTTCACGCTCAAATCGCCCATCACGGCCAACACATGGTCCACGATTTGATACAACCGTAACAGGGCAACGCGAAACTGATCACATCCCGCCACTTAAAGATGGTGATATTCGTATTATCCACCTTGGTGGAGTAGAAGAGATTGGGCGTAACATGAGTATGGTTGAATACAAAGATACAATTGTTATCGTAGACTGTGGTGTTCAGTTTACCGAAACAACAACTCCTGGTATTGATTTTATTCTTCCAAATACGCGTTACCTCGAAGAACATAAGCATAAAATCAAAGGTGTGTTCATTACGCACGGGCACCTCGATCACATCGGAGCCGTCCCGTATATCATGCCTCGTATAGATAATCCGCCACTATATGCTCGATTCTTTACATCTCTTATGATAAAGAAGCGCCAGGAAGAATTTCCTCATCTTTCACCTTTAACTATTAATGTTATTGAGAAGGGAGACGCTGTCACTCTTGGTGATTTGAAAGTTCGCTTCTTTGGTGTAACTCATGCTATCCCTGATTCTATGGGTGTTATCATTGAAACCCCGTACGGAGATATCGTTCACACAGGAGACCTACGTCTTGATCATGATGATGGCATCCCAACTGACGACGAAGTAGAGCGTTACAAGTTTTTTGAAAACCGCACAACACTTCTCCTGATGACAGACTCTACAAACTGTGAAAACCCAGGGTTTTCTATTTCTGATCGCGTTGTATACAAAAATATTGAAAACGTTATCGCAGATACAGCTGGGCGCCTCATCGTTTCAACATTTGCCTCTCAGGTGGAGCGCATGCTCTACATGCTTGAAACAGCTGAACGATATGGTAAGAAAGTTGTTGTCGAAGGGAGAAGTATGAAGACAAACGTAGAAGTTGCAAAACTTGCTAACATGCTCAAGATCAAACCAGAGACACTCATCCCTCTTGAAGACATGAATCGTTATCCAGATAATAAGTTGGTTATTTTAGCAACTGGAGCTCAGGGTGAAGAATTTGCAGCACTTGGACGCATAGCAAACAAAACACATAAGTTTATTCGTCTCACTCCTCGTGACACAATCCTTATGTCTTCATCTGTTGTTCCAGGAAATGAACGAGCGGTACAAAACTTGAAAGACAAACTTTCTCGACAAGGTGCACACCTTATTCACTACAAAACATCTGATGTTCACTCATCAGGCCATGCTAACCATGATGAAATCGTCTGGATACACAGAAAGATTCATCCAAAATTCTTTATCCCAGTACACGGCTATCACTACATGCTTCGTGTGCACGCTGATATTGAACGCAAGCTTGGTATGCCAGAGGAAAATATCATCATTCCTGATAACGGTATGGTAATTGAAATCCAGGATGGAGGAAACAAGATAGTTCAACTCAAAGAAAAAGCTCCTGGGGACATGATCGTTGTTGATGGAACATCGGTTGGAAAGATCCAAGATGTTGTTATGCGTGACCGCCAAATGCTTGCAGAGGATGGTATGTTTGTTGTTATCGGTGTTGTTGATAGTCACACACACGCACTTAAAAAATCTCCTGATCTTATTTCACGAGGCTTTGTATACCTCAAAGAATCTCAGGACCTTCTTTACCAAACACGTCTTCTTACTAAGAAGATAATTGAAGATGGACTTGCGCGAGGAGGTTACAACAACCTCGACCAGCTTAAGCAAGATGTTGCAGAATCAACTACAAAGTTCCTACTCCAAAAAACAGCTAAGCGACCAGTGATCATCCCGGTGATTATTAGTGTATAAGCATTAGTAACCTACATACACATACAATAAGCCCAAGCCTTTGGCTTGGGCTTATTGCTACCCACTACTAACTAATAGCCTCCTGCTATATACTATCCTTATATGCACGCGATTACGCGAAACAAACTTCTCCTTGCGACATTTATTATGACGCTCTTGTATGCCCTTCACTACGGCATACCTCTGTATGCAACCTCATCATTTCTTGCTACATATTTTAGCTCCACAACTGTTAGTGCTTTATATGTTGCTGGGAGTATTCTGACGCTTCTTGTTTCACTTCGTGTAACTCGATACATCAGACGATACCATACGTATCATTTTACGGTTGGACTTGTGCTTGCAGAAATAGCTGTAACATTACTTTTTGCGCTTTCAAAAAACCCGCTTCTCATTGGTTTATTTTTCGTGCTTCATTTTTGTATTCAGGCGATGATTTATATCATCTTGAATATTTTTATAGAGACATTTACCAAACATGCAGAAACAGGTGCGGTGCGCGGTATCTTTTTAACATTGCTTAATCTTGGTATTTTAATTGCCCCTCTCATTGGAGGCACGTTTCTATCACGAGAAGGTTTTGAGGCGCTATATATTGTCGCTTGTTTGGCGCTCATTCCATTCCTCTACTTTTTACATGGGTACATGAAGCATGTACGAGACCCTGCATATCACACCATAGATATGCTAGAGGCTGCTAAACGCGCCTGGAGAAATAAAAATTTACGAGGGGCTCTTGTTGCTATGTTTTTACTTGAAAGCTTTTATGCAGTTATGGTTATCTATTCTCCAATATACATAACATCTCTTGGTGTGCCACTTACTGTATACCTATCGGTTATCATGCCAATTGCCCTTGTTCCACTTATACTCTTACCGTATGAGCTAGGACGTCTAGCAGATAAACGTTATGGGGAGAAAGAGATTTTGATTGTAGGCTTGCTTATTATGGTTCTCTCGTTGCTTGCAATTATTGTTACACAAAGTAGCAATATTCTCGTGTGGGTGGGGATACTTCTTTTCTCTCGTATTGGAGCAGCTTGTGCAGAAACAATGATATTCACCTACTTCTTTAAAAAAGTGGACGCTGAAGATGTGTCACTCACTGCGTTATTTAGCAATGTTCGCAGTATCGCAACTATATCAATCGCAGCGCTTGGTGTCATCGTAAGCCCAATTCTTGTTACCTACCCTGGACTCATGTTTCTCCTATTGGCGCTTATGATACTCTATGGCATTACCTATATTGTTCCTATTAAAGATACTCGCTAACATTACTCCATGAAAACATTCACCGTAGAAAATAACGAACCTATTCGACTTAATAAATATCTAAGTGATAGCGGTATCGTTTCCAGAAGAAAAGCTGACTCACTTATTTCTTTGGGGCTGGTTATGATAAATGACCGTGTAGCGGTACTGGGAGATAAAGTAAAGAATAAAGACATCATAAGTATGCAGCTTCCGGGGCATGCACCTCTTTATGCCCTGTATTACAAACCTCGCGGTGAAGTAACAGGTAAAGTTTCAGACCTGCCTGGATGCGAACCGGTTGGAAGACTCGATAAAGAAAGTGAGGGCTTACTTTTATATACTAACGACTATCGTGTCATAGACGCATTACTTAATCCAATACATGCTCGAGAAAAAGAGTACGAAGTAGTTATACGAGAAAAAGCCACACCTCGTGTTGAAACATTACTCAAAAAAGGAATACGGACACAAGAAGCACAATACGCTCCTGTGCGAGATATAAAAATCTATGAGGATGGGCATCGTCTACGCATCACACTAACTGAAGGTAAAAAACATGAAATACGTCGCATGATGAATGCTCTTAACTTAACCATTGTCAGTCTTAAACGAATTCGTATTATGTCTTTTCTTATACACGGCTTAACTCCGGGCAAACTACATGTATTGTCACCTCGACAGATTGCCACTCTTCACAAAGACCTCGGACTTAATTAAGCGATACGATAGCCTTTACCGTGAGGAACAATGAATCCCTCTTGGGTAAGCTCTGCAACAACTTGTGGTAAACGTACATCAGTTGGAAGCGACTGTTTATGGGTAATGGCAAACAATGTTTGAGCACGAAGCTCTCGTAACGATCCTTTATATGGTGATTGTTTGGTGTAACCTTTTACTTTTTGATTATGTGATATTTTATTTGCTTTTAGGTAAGCTCCGTAGTCCATACATGCGAGATACCAATGACGTGCGCCCTGTTTCTTTACGGATACATATGACTCAAGTCGTTTCAAATCTTCCAGTAAAGCTGCATCTGTAACCCCTTCTTTACCAATATGAAAATATTCAATGAGCATGGTACGAATATTTGTTTCAATAAGTGGGTGCCCAAACGTGTCGTATGCAAACGCCATGATAGCAGAAGCTGTATATGGACCAATGCCAGGAAGATCAATCAGTTGATTATACGTTTTTGGAATACTCGAATAGTTCTGCCCTATTTCATAGAGTGCTTTTGCTCGACGTTGGTACCCAAGACCTTGCCATATAACTAAAATATCTGTGAGACTCGCTTTCTTAAGTTTAGCTAGTGTTGGGTATGTTTTCATCCACAATTCATATTTTGAAATAACACGAGACACTTGTGTTTGTTGAAGCATGAGTTCGCTCACTAGTATTTCATACGCCAAAAAACCTCTACGCCAAGGAAGATCATGCCTGCCAGATTTTTTGTAATGCGACGTAACAGCCTTAATACAAGCTCTGTCGTTAGCTTGTGTATTGGTGTCCGAAAGCTTCATCTTCTGTATCATTCTCTGCATCTTCTTTAGTGGCATGTACACGACCGTCGATGTGGTTAGGTGGTGAGTATGATGTAATGATTTTTACAACATCTTCACCTACGTTTATAAAATTATGTTTTGTTCCAGGTGTAACAACAACCACATCTCCCCCACTTACGATATGCTCCTCGTCGTTTAATACAACTTTGCATACCCCAGAAATAATATAGAGTGTCTGTTCAACAAATTCGTGAGTCTCTTCTCCTACGTCAGTGTTAACTGGAATCGACATCACAACAAGCTGTGACTTTGACCCAGTAAAAACAACTTCGCGAAAATTGTCATTCTTCATTCCTAATTGTTCTATGCTTCCGATGTATGACATAAAAGTGTGAATAACTCTCTTGTAATGACTTGAGTATACCACGCGGGCTTGCTACACTGGGTGTTAGGCAGTTGTTTGGTTATCAGCTTTTAATAGTATAAAGACGACAATTACTTTGAATCTATACAGATACCGAGTGTTGTGCCGATTAACTATCGAAGCCGATAAAAAAGTAGATGCGGCTTCAAAAACAACTGGGAAGCAATCGAAAGACATGCTCACGAATAAACGCATCAAACAAAGACGTCTCGAGGCAACTCGCAGAAACAAAAAAGCGCTAACTTACCAGAGGGGCGCTTTTTTGTTTGGAAAACAATCTAATGCAACCTATCTATAGGTTTACTTAAACAAAAGAATAACAATGACCCCAATCACAGGAAGTGCAAAGATGTACGCAATAAGCATTCGATCACGCTGTGTCATGTTATATAAATAATTTACTGTGAATATAGTGACCTATATCAACTCCAGTTGTTGCAAGTGATGAAAGAAATCTTCCTTCCGGGCGCAATGATGGAGCAACATCAACACGAACTACTTTGTATACATCTTTATCTTTTATAATATCCACCGTAACGGGTGTTGCTACTGACAAAGCTTTCGCAACCTCTTGTGCAAGAGAAGCAATACGCATACGATCTTCAGGTGAGCCGTCAGTGTATGCGTAGAGCTTTGATGCTCCGTGTGGCACCTCACCTTTTGTGCCTTTAGTGAACACGGGAAATGGTGTGTAGTAAGGTTCTCCTCTGTACGCAGGAAGTACTGCGATACTGTACGTTGGAACATCTGTATACGTCAAAATATGCACGTCTTCTTGTTTTTCTAAAAATGAGTTGATAGTGTCACGCAATGTTTTAAGAGAGCGCACAAGCTTTGCCGATTCACTTCTCTGTGGAGAAAGCGACCTCACCAGAAGCGGTGTATGCATAGTGCGCCACAGTTCATACAAGTGTTCATCTACAACTGCACCTCGTGCGCGTATAACTGCTGTCTCAGGAACAGCGATACCTGCTTGGCGCAAAATACGAAATGCTGTCTCGCTGTCTTCATCATGAGGAAGCTCGTGTCCACGAAGGACGTCCGGTATCCCCATGCGAGACGCTAGATCGTGATAGATTTCTTTGTTGGTTCGTGTTGTATCAACATACCCATCAACACGAGTAAACACAGCATGTGGATCTGTCGGCATACCACGATGCACCCATGTGCCATCCTCTTCAATCAAAACATCATATGGTTCGTACCCTATCTTCGACAGAGATGACAACAAAAGAGCACCTTCACTAAGAGATGTTTCTCGCTTAACATTTCCCCCGCGCAGTACGGCAACTTTTGGCAAATTAGCCTGAGGAATTTTCATATAGATAGTATATCAAACACACTCGTAGAAGCAGATACTTACACCATGTAGATAAAGGTGACTAGATTCAAGCTTTGAGTTTTAGATGAAGTTCGAGGCGTCGAGCTTGCGAACACTGGAGATGTACATGTAGTACATTGAGGTGTGAGCAAGCAAAGACAACGAGGAAATTCGCTAAAAGTGGAAGCAGACTACCAATCCAACGTGCCTCCAGTTTTATACTCAGTAACTCTCGTCTCAAAGAAGTTCTTTTCTTTACTCAAGTCTACCGCTTCTGACATCCATGGGAATGGATTCGCTGAACCATAGATAGGGTTAATGCCGACACGTGCGAGTCGTCTATCTGCGATATGTTCGATGTACTGCTTGAACCCGTCAGCGTTAAGTCCAAATATTCCTTTTGGAAACACATCAACAGCAAACTGGTATTCAAGCACAACGGCTTTCTTTACAAGGTTTGTGATACGTTCTACGAACTGAGGTGTCCACAATTCTGGTTGTTCTTCCTTGATTGTGTTAATCATATCAATACCGAAGTTCATGTGATTACTTTCGTCACGCATAATGTACTGAATCTGTTCAGCACTACCCACTAGCTTGTTTTGACGCTGGAATCCAAACATAACCGCAAACGAAGAATAGAAGAATATCCCTTCAAGGATGAGTGAGAACACACAGATGTTTTCCAAGAACTTCTGATCTGATTCAAATGTCCCTGTCTTGAAGTGTGGGTCAAAAATACCTTCGTTAAATGATAGGACGAACTCTTCTTTGTTGTAAATCGCATCAACCTCGCGATACATGTTGAAGATTTCTGTTCCATCTAGACCAAGCGACTCAACAATATACTGGTATGCCTGTGTATGAATCGCCTCTTCATACGCCTGACGAAGGAGGTACAAGCGTGTCTCTGGAGATGTTATGTGTTTGTAGAATGCAAGTACGAGATTGTTTGCAGCAATTGAGTCTGCTGTAGTAAAGAATCCGAGCACCATACGAAGCGCGTGTCGTTCATCTGCCGTGAGTACACTCGGAGACCTCCACTGCTCGATATCTGACTGCATACTGATTTCTGTTGGAAGCCAGTGGTTCGCATTACCAACGTTGTACGCGTCCCATGCAAACTTGTGCTTGATCGGCCACAATTGCACCACATCAGCACCACCACCGTTGATGATTTTTCGGTCGTTTACATCGACTCTTCCAGCTCCACGCTGAATGATTGGACGATGTCCAGGATCGCCAAATGGAGGATTTGTGGATGAGGTTGAAACTGTTGGTTGTGGATTGTTAAGTGGTGGCATAGGAATACGTATTAGTTTGTAATTGGTTTATAAGGTTTTATAGTTTGTGTACTAATGACTACTGGCATCCATCACAAGTTGCTTCTGGCATTACTGTGATGTTGAATTTTTGTTTCGAAACAGATACAGGCACAGTAACTGGTTCTTTCATTTCAACAGGAGACTGATTTACATATGTTGATACCACAGGAGCTTGGGTTACTTCTGCAACAACTTCTACCGCAGGTGCAACTACTGCAACCGCCTGAGCAATACTTACCGGACTTGGAACAGCTTCTGCGCTCACAGCTGATGTTGTTTGTGAAGATCCGGCCTCACGTTTGTGT
>ERZ724505.1909-NODE-1909-length-10797-cov-3.151648_pt1 | contig 10797 bp, 15 predicted proteins | sample MGYA00376038_ERZ724505 | MGnify/ENA primary metagenome ERZ724505 (study PRJEB28724, sample SAMN07190884) | wastewater metagenome | isolation source: effluent of sewage treatment plant in Hong Hong | place: Hong Kong | collected 2016-03-17 ...
AGATCTAGCAAACAACCTGATTACGTGGTTCCAAACACCTAATCCTGGTTCGTTTACAGGCGGAGATATTAATGCATTGGTGTATCCAATCGCGTACTTTATTCTTGTAGTTTTCTTTACCTATTTTTATACTGGTATCGTATTTAATTCTGATGAAATTGCTGAAAATCTTCAAAAACAAGGTGGATTTATAGCTCATGTCCGTCCAGGCGTCACTACTGCGAAATATCTCAGAAGTGTCGTAAATCGTCTGACGTTATTTGGTTCAATTGTGCTCGGTATTATCGCGGTGATGCCGTTCTTATTTGAGTACATCTTTGCACAATTTGGGGTACAGGCGACAAACCTTGCGATTGGTGGCACAGGGCTGCTTATTGTCGTTTCTGTCGCCCTCGAAAGCCTTCGCCAGATCAACTCGCGTGCGCTTATGGTGACATACGACGAATATAAATAATCTTCACTATGCTTATGATTGCATTCGCGGCGCAATACATCTAATCTAAATGTAGATGGATCTAAGCAAGAGTAATAGAATCGAGAACAGTAGAAGTACTGATACAAAATCTCCAGAGAGTGAATCGCAAAAATATAAAGCAGCCACTATTATTTTAGAGTACCTAACTAATTCCCATGAAGTAATTGACGCAAATGGAATACTATGGAGATACAGAGATGGACGTTTCGATGGTAAAGTATTCGATGATATCGCAGCTACAATTAACAAAGATCCGGAACCACTACGACGTAGAGTAAATGATTTAAAGAAGAAAGAATACATACAGTTTGAGTATGGAAAAATTGAGGTTACAGGGCGAAAAAGATTTCAACACCGAAGAGGTATCAGTAATATTGGTATAACTATACAAGGTCAAAATTATTTAGCAAATATTACTCAAGATGAGAAGCAAAAAACACCTATAAAAATAGAAAAAATGATTAACTCAATCATAGAAGACTCACTAACTGGTTATCACCTTGCTATGACACATGGATTAATTGATGAAGCGTCCACTTTTATGGCGCTAGCATATAGTGATGAATTGTATGAAATGGATGAAACAGAGCTTACACTACGTACTCAAGAGATACAACATGCAATCTCAGAGATGCGGTTTTACATCCTTAACCATCACTTAGCAGGTGTAAGTCTGCGTACATATTAACGTATCTCTTTACAAACAGAGACCGACTAGTGTATAATCAAAGATTGTAACTTATGACAGGACAAAAGGAAGTTATTAAACTCACCGGAAAGGTGCTTGAGGCGTTGCCGAATGCACAATTTCGAATTGAGCTTGAAAACGGACATGTCATAATCGGACACATATCGGGTAAGATGCGTAAGCACTATATTCGTCTTGTGCCTGGAGATACGATAGAAGTTGAGTTAACCCCATACGATCTCTCTAAGGGTAGAATCACCTTCCGTCTCAAAGATCAACCTAAAGAAGCTTCCAAATAGGGAGAGGAGAGTCAGATGAAAGTACGTGCAAGCGTCAAAAAGATCAGTCCCGACGATCAGCTGGTCCGCCGTAAAGGGCGACTCCGCGTCATCAACAAGAAAAAACCGAAGAATAAACAGAGGCAAGGCTAATGGCTCGTATTGCAAACGTCGTCGTACCGACTGAAAAGCAAGTACAGATTAGTCTCACGTATATTTTTGGGATAGGCCCACATTATGCCAAATTGATCGTCGATGCTGCAAAAGTTGATCCGACAAAGCGTGTGAAAGACTTGACCGAAGCTGAACTAACAAAGATTCGTAACATAATTGATGAAGAATATACCGTAGAAGGTGATCTTCATCGACGCATAACTAATAATATCAAACGCCTAAAAGATATTGGTACGTACCGTGGGGTCCGGCATAAAAATAATTTGCCTTCAAAAGGACAACGCACTCGGACCAATGCTCGCACTCGAAGAGGTCGAAAAGTTGCAGTTGGCGGTACTCAACCTAAGGCAGCAAGTAAGACATAGGAATAGATATGGCTGAAGTTAAAACAACGAATAAGAAGAAGCAAAAGCGAAGCGTACCATCTGGCTGTATGCATATCCAAGCAACGTTCAATAATACGATCGTGACATTTACTGACAAAAAAGGTAACGCACTCACCAGCAGTAGTGCGGGTGCCTGTGGTTTTCGTGGTAGTAAAAAAGGTACAGCATACGCAGCCCAAGTTGCAGCAGAAAAAGCAGCAGAGGCAGCAAAAGCTCAACACGGTATGAGCAGTGTAGATGTTTTTGTCAAAGGCGTCGGTCTTGGACGAGATGCCGCAATTAGAAGTGTGGTAAATTTCGATATGATTGTGAATAGCATTAAAGATGTAACTGGCGTTCCTCATGGCGGCGTCCGTCCACGAAAGCAGAGGAGAGGATAATATGGCCAGAGATCGAAGTCCTATTGTGAAGCAATCACGCCGTGAAGGCTATGCGCTCCACCCCAAAGCCCATAAAATTATGGTGAAGAAATCGACACCACCTGGACAGCATGGTCGCAGTAGACAAGGTAAGCAAAGTTTATATGCAACCCAATTGAGAGAGAAGCAAAAAGTACGACGCTTATATGGCTTGCTTGAGAAACAATTTTCTCGTCTAATGAAAGAAGCAGATCGAAGTCAAGGATTGAGCGGTGAAGTACTACTCCAACTTCTGGAGCGACGCTTAGACAATGCAATATATCGCGCTGGATTTGCAACCAGTCGTCGTGCAGCTCGTCAATTAGTTACTCATGGTCATTTTATGCTCAATGGACGACGGGTGGATATTCCTTCAATTCGGCTGAAGGAAGGTGATGAAGTGACACTGAGAAAGAAAAGTCACACTAATGAATATTTTAAGTCAATTGAAGATACTTATAAAAACACTGTACAGATTCCTCTAAGCTGGATGAAAGCAGATGTAAAAAAGGTATCGATTAAGGTGACTGGTCTTCCTAAACGAGAAGAGGCCGAAGATGATATTAACGAACAACTAATAGTTGAGTATTACTCACGATAATAAGACTTTAAAAGAAGGAGAAACACCGTGTCAAAAGTCATTCATAACCCAAGCTTATCAAACGTCACACAAGATGGCGATAATAGCGCAACATTTGTCATCGAACCACTTCACAGTGGGTATGGCACTACTTTAGGTAATTCATTACGACGTGTATTGCTGAGTTCAATTGAAGGTGCCGCTATTACTGCGTTTAAAGTAGATGGTGCAACGCATGAATTCACCACACTTCCTGGAGTCAAAGAAGATATTGTTGATATTATGCTCAATCTAAAAAACATTAATTTTAAGAATGTTGGCGATGAGCCCGTTGAGTTGACGCTTTACAAGAAAGGCACGGGTGTTGTTGTAGCAGGCGATATTAAAACAACTGGTGATATAGAGATTGTTAATCCGAAATCACCTATCGCAACAATTGATGATCCTAAAGCAAGTATTGAAATGAATATCGTTGTAGAAAGTGGTCGAGGCTATCGCACTATTGAAGAAGCGGGTGAAAAACGGCTTCATAGCGATATGATCGCGCTTGATGCAATCTTCAGCCCAGTAAGACGAGTACGCTATCATGTTGAATCAACCCGCGTGGGTCAAATGACAAATCTTGATAAATTAAGCCTGACGGTTGAGACAGATGGGGCGATCTCTCCGCAAGATGCTTTCGAAGAAGCGGCTGCAATCTTAGTGAATCAATACACGGCGTTAGCGGGAAGTACACAAGTTGAAGCTGGCGAAGCACTGGGTGGTAATGATCTTGGCGATGGCAGTGAGCTTAATACTTCAATAGAAGATTTAAATCTAAGTGCACGTACAGCAAATGCACTTGTTAATAACGAGATTCGTACAGTGCAAGATTTAGTTAGTTTGAGCGACGATGATTTAAAGGAGCTAAAGGGCTTTGGTAGTCGAGCTATGGATGAAGTGAAGGACAAGCTCGCAGAGTTGGAGCTTTAACATGCATCGACACGGATATAAAGGGAGAAAATTTGGTCGTGAGCGCGATCAGCGCGCGGCGCTTATTAAGGGCTTAGTATCGAGTTTGATCGAGTATGGTCGGATCGAAACCACACTTCCCAAGGCAAAGGAAATTGTACCGGTCATCGAAAAGCTTATCACTAAGGCAAAAAAAGGCGATCTTGCTAATCGTCGCGCCGTTATCGCGAGCGTTTCAACACTTACTATTGCAAATAAATTAGTTGACGTCATTGCGCCACAACTCACTAAGCGCGATAGTGGTCACGTTCGCGTCACTCGTACACGACTTCGTGTCGGTGATAATACTCAAATGGCACGTGTTGAATTCGTCGATGAGCTGAGCGACAGTGTAAAACCATCCGTAAAAACTCCATCAAAAAATCCTACAACAAAAAAAACGACGATCAAAAAAGTGCCAGCTAAAAAAACTGAGGTGAAAGCATAATGAATCATAAGACGTTTAGTCAAAAATCAGCCGATGTCACTCGAAAATGGGTGATCATTGATGCAGCAAGCGCACCACTTGGCCGCATTGCAGTAGTTATTGCCAAACATTTAACAGGCAAATACAAGCCTACCTATACACCACACGTAGATGCAGGCGATTATGTGGTGGTTATTAATGCTGCGCAAGTAGTGGTAACAGGAAATAAAGAAATTTCTAAAACATACTATCGTCACAGCGGCTATCCAGGCGGTATTAAGAGTGAAAATTTGAAAGAATTACGTGAAAAAAATCCTGAAAAAGTGATAGTTGAAGCAGTAAAGGGGATGGTACCTAAGAATAAACTAGCGCACGAACGGATGAAGCGATTAAGGATTTTTGCTACAGATGAGCATACACACACAGCGCAAACTCCGCAGAAAGTTGAGGTACAATAATATGGTCAAAAATAACTATTTTTATGGACTTGGGCGTCGTAAAAGTGCAACGGCGCGCGCTCGATTATTTAAGGGTAAAGGTACTATCACCATTAATAATAAATCTGCAGAAGAATATTTTAACGGCAATACGACATTAATTGCAAAATTAACCGATCCTCTAGCGCTTGTTGGACTGCAAAAAGAGCACGATGTCTCAGTTGTAGTCAGTGGCGGTGGTGCCAGTGGCCAAGTAGATGCAATCAGACTCGCAATTTCTAAGTCAATCAGTGCGATGAATGAGGACTTACGCGGGACACTCAAAAAAGCAAGTCTTTTAAAACGCGATCCTCGAGAGAAAGAGCGCAAAAAATATGGTCTACGAAGCGCACGCAAGAAAGAACAATTCTCAAAGCGTTAAAAACCTTTTACTTGCAAAATCTCCGTTGTCTTAAACGGAGATTTTATTTTTGTATAATAGAAATGAGTCTATGCAAAACCATATATTACACCGTATATTTCGTTTCCCCTTTCGGCTGTACGTTCACGCACATCGAAAAGGATTAGACAATACACCGACTATTGTTTTTATCCACGGTATTGGTGCGTCAGCAATCATGTGGGATGATGTCATTACACGGCTTCCTGAAAATGTTGGATATATTTCTCTAGACCTACTAGGATTCGGTCAATCACCAAAGCCCTCTTGGTCGACATATAATGCCGCACAACATGCACAATCACTTGCGTATACGCTTGATCGATTGTACCATGAAAAACCACTGATACTCGTCGGTCATTCTCTTGGTGCATTAGTTACAATTGAATATATTAAAAATCATAAAAATCACGTTATACATGCACTGTTATGCAGCCCACCCTTTCATCAACCACCTCATACCAATGGCAAAAAAGCTACAAAACTCGATGATCAATATCGTAAATTATACCGATATGTACGTAACAATCCAGAAAAGTTTTTAATAGGATATCAAAAAATTGAAAAATATATCACCAAGCTTAATAAAGGAATTCATATCACGAAGGAAACTATCCCTTCATTTATGAAAAGTCTTGAAGCATGCATCGAAAATCAATCATCGCTTCATGATGCCGCAAAACTATCCATCCCAATTGATATAATATACGGCAATATTGATTTATTGCTTGTTAAACGAAATCTCAAATATATTGCTAAGAAAAATAAAACCATTCGGCTTCACTCTGTTCCTTCTGGTCATGAGGTAAATAATTTTTTTATGCGTAAAATCATTAAGCAGCTGGTTATTGCTGTGCGAGCATATCAAGCACCAAGCCGCCCCAAGTAAATCCTTCTGCGCCATATCCTTCGCCTGAAAACGGGTTATAAAATTCCCTAAAACCGGATTTTTCAAGAAGCAAACGAGATTGGTTTGTTATCGTATCGGCTACTCCATGGTAACCATACCGTTTCAATCCTTTAACAATAAACCAGTTCGCGCCTAGCCAAACAGGACCTCTCCAATTAGGCCATGGCCAGACTGCATCGAGGTCAAAGCTTGGCTCATTCAAAGCAACAGTGGGAACGCCATAGGGAACCGCAAAACTATCCTCAAGAAGAAGATTTTTTACCAGTAATGCCTCCTCGTGCATCGCAACACCTGCGTATAACGGCATAAAGATATTCCATGTCATGATATCAATATACTTTATGTGCTCGCCAATGTTCATGGTGGAGAAAAACAACCCGTCAACATTAAAATGTGTTCTCATCGCCTCAGTTGTTTTTCTGTGATGCTGCTCACTCCAGTCAGCAATATCTGTGCTGCCTGATAATGCTGCCAAACATGCTGTTAAATGGAGACTTTCAGCTAATATTGAGTTATAGCCCACCTCTCGCACCCAATGTTTTAAGTCCATCCGTTTTCTGACAACAAATCGTGCTTCTCGCCAATCATTCACAAGCTTCATTCGTGCTGCATAATTTTCTTCAAGACTCCAGCTTGGACCAAGTTCTAGTGCTTCATCGAAACGGGGGCTGGTATCTTCTCCTGATTCATCCGGATTAATAATACCAACTAAGCCGCTTTTTTTATTTTTTCGATGACGATACAAAAATTGATGGAATCTATGAATAGAGGGCAGCATTTCACGGACAAACGTAATATCTGGATCACGTTTAAAAATTGCCATAACTGCTTCTGCGAGAAGTGGCGGCTGAGTGATACTGCTAGTACGTCGTTTTCCCCATGCAATTTTTAGATGAGCAGGAACATCAGTATGTTGCCAATAGATAATGTGTGGTAACATACCGTTCTCAAACTGCTGGCTGACAAGTGCTCGTAACTCATTTTTGGCCTGGGTAAGATCAAAATGACTCATCACAATTGCCATAAAACAACTATCCCATAGCCATTGATACGGATATGTGTCACGACTAGGAATAGTATATGTCCATTGCTTATACGTTCGACGATTTTGTTCATACAGATAGCGAGTATGATGCTCTAGCCCACCAGTCATGCTTTCTAGTATATCGCAGTACGGTATAATATAAGTAATGAAAAAAATTTTACTTATCGGTGCGCAGCACGGCGATGAAACAGTGGGCGAGAAATTATACCGTCGTATATGTTCAGTGAAACATGATTTACTCGCTAACATAGATTACATTGTAGGAAATCCAGAGGCAGTAAAATTTAATAAACGCTACATTGAATCAGATTTAAATCGTAGTTATGCTGCTACATCTCTAAAGACATATGAGGAAAGAAGAGCTAAAGAGATTCTCTCTTATATTAAAAAAGGACATTACGAGCTTATACTGGATCTTCATACAACAACATGTTTAGATCAACCTCCATGTTTTATTATGAATCAACAACCTGAAGCAGTTCGACGCTTTATTCGCGCCTCAAATATATCAAAGCTCGTGCATTTGACGCATGATATCATGGCAACATCACTGCTATGGTTTGTGCCGCATGGTATCGCAATTGAGGTACCTGAGGAAACGATCGATGATAAATTGCTTGACGAGCTGATATTTACTATTGAGCAATATCTTGCGGGCAATGTTTCGCAAACTGAAGTCGAACTATATGAAACAAATGAATTACTCCTTGTCAAAGACGTTCATGAATCACATATTGCTCATCTTAAAAACTTCGAATATAACCAGCACTACAAATGCTACCCCATACTATGTGGCGAAAGCTCCTATCGACACACGACTAACTATATCGGCTTCAAAGCTGACACAATGCGTGTCATTGAGTTATAATATGAATATGTCAAAACCTGTTATTCTTACTGGACTGCGAGCTAATAATGATCTGACTCTGGGGAATTATTTTGGTGGGATTATGCCGATTGTTGATATGGCAAAGACGCGAGGAGATGAATTTCAGATTAATCTTTTTGTACCAGATCTCCACAGCTTCACTACACCTATTGACCATAACGATTTGCAAAATCAAATCTGGCATAATTTGCGTATTTTTGCTGCGGCCGGATTACCGCTTGAGAATCCAGATGTTCATATATATCGACAAAGCTATATCTCCGCACACAGTGAACTCACGTGGATTTTAGACTGTATGACTGGAGTTGGCGAAATGCAGCGCATGACCGAATTTAAAGATAAGTCGAGCAAACTATCAAGTGATCGCATTAGTATGGGCCTATTTAATTATCCAGTTCTCATGGCTGCGGATATTCTCCTTTACAACGCGACGTATGTGCCGGTTGGTGATGATCAACGGCAACATCTCGAGTTTACACGAGATATTGCTGAGCGTATCAATAATAAATTTGGAACGATATTCACAGTTCCGAAAAGCGTTAAGGAGCAACATGAGTTCTTCGGAAAGTCCGCTGGCCAGCGGAAAGGGCTTCGTATTATGGACTTACATGATCCAACAAAAAAGATGAGCAAAAGTGACGAATCTGGCAAGGGTGTCATTTTCTTAAGCGATGATCCTCAGACTTCAGCTAAGAAAATTATGAGTGCTACCACAGATGATAAAGGATCGATAGATTTCAATCGCCAAGAACAAGCTGGTATCTCAAACTTACTTGAGATCTTAACACTTCTCACACATCGCTCGATTGATGATGTCACTAAAGAGTGGCGAGGAAAGGAAAGTTATGGTGATTTTAAAAAAGCAGTAGCACATGAAACGGTTACTTTTTTAAATAATTTTCAGACAAAGCTTAGAGAAGTTGATGATGAGAAAATACGAGCACGGCTTGAAATATCAGAGCGTGAACTATCGAATATTGCCAACCAAACATTACTTCGCATCCAAAAAGTTGTCGGACTTCGCTAATGCGACTTGATGTCTACTTAGCTGAATATTTCCCTGAAAAATCACGCTCGCAGTGGCAAAAATATATACAGCAGGGTTTAGTAAAGGTAAATCAGACAATAATAAAAGATAAGAAGTACACGTTAGGAGAAGATGACGAGGTGTCATTTAATGAGCCAGATCAAGCGATGGCAATATTTACTGTGCCTATTATTTATCAGGATGACAATATCATCGTGTTTAATAAACCCATCGGTATGTTAACCCATGCTAAAGGGGGGATTGCTCAGGAGCAAACCATCGCTGATCTTATGATCGATAAAACATCTTATGCGGCAGACACAAATCGTCCGGGTATTGTACATCGACTTGATCGTGCTACAAGTGGAGTAATAGTGACAGTAAAAAATGAAAATACCGCGAAATTATTACAAAAACAATTTACTGATCGAAAAGTAAAGAAAACGTATCTCGCTATCGTGAGTGGTCATCCGAAGATTAACGAGGCAACAATCGATGTCCCTATTGAACGAAATCCCAAGCTTCCCAGTCAATTTCGTGTAGGAGTCAATGGAAAATCTGCTGTGACTCATTATAAAGTGCTGCATCGTTCAAACAACTACTCTTTACTACAGCTCACGCCACACACAGGACGAACCCACCAATTACGTGTTCATATGGCTCATATAGCCACACCGATTGTCGGTGATAACATATATGGACATGTAAAAGCTGAAAGAATGTTTTTGCATGCGCAATCTATTGAACTAACCTTACCGGGTGGCGAACGTCGCGTCTTTTCAGCACATTTGCCGGCTGAATTCCATGGTTATCTTGCCCAAGATGGAGAAGAGCAATGATTATGCACCCAATTTCCAAGAAGCAGCTCACCGCAATTTTTAATGAGTTACCACACTGTTTACTCTTAACCGGCAAAACAGGAGTGGGCTTACGGGGTATCGCCCTCGAGTATGCGCACTCTCTTGACTCAACACCATACATCATTACACCTGATAGCAAAGGCACTATCTCAATAGAAGTTATCCGAAATATGCAAACATATATTACACAGAAACACGGTTCATCACATATTATTATGATAGATGACGCTGACACCTTATCTCATCAAGCACAAAATGCGCTCCTAAAATCGCTTGAGGAGCCTCTCTCAGCCATTCACTTCATTTTATTAAGTCACACACCATCTCAGCTTCTCCCAACTGTTCGATCTCGCGCGCAGGAGCTTGAAATCAAACCTATCACATCAAGTCAATCAGAGAAACTACTCAAAAATCTGTCAATGACTGATCCTGTTAAGGTACAGCAACTACTATTCTTAGCAAATGGTCTCCCAGCGGAATTAACGAGATTAGCAGAAAATGATAGTTACTATAATGAGGTGAGTAGTTCGATAAAAAAAGCAAAGGACTTTCTTGCCGCATCCTCATATCAAAAGTGCATCATTATCCAATCACTTGATAAAAAACGTTTAGATTCCTTGCAATTCATTGATCACTGTCTTCTTCTTGTGAAGCATGGTCTTCTCAAGCATCCTGCGAACAATACTGCTAATCATCTCGAGAAATTATTGATAGTTCGTGAAAATTTGGTGCAAAATGGCAATATTAAAGCCCAATTATTAACTCTTTTATAACTCATTTCCATATATTTTGTC
>ERZ724505.1911-NODE-1911-length-10795-cov-7.222812_pt1 | contig 10795 bp, 8 predicted proteins | sample MGYA00376038_ERZ724505 | MGnify/ENA primary metagenome ERZ724505 (study PRJEB28724, sample SAMN07190884) | wastewater metagenome | isolation source: effluent of sewage treatment plant in Hong Hong | place: Hong Kong | collected 2016-03-17 ...
ACCGACAAGCTGGCCGCCGACCTGATCAAGCGCATCCAGCAGATGGCACCCGGCACCCCGATCGAGAAGGTCGTTGTGTCGGAAGCCGGCGCCTCGGTGTATTCGGCATCTGAATTCGCGTCGAAGGAACTGCCCGATCTGGATGTGAGCCTGCGTGGCGCCGTGTCCATTGCCCGCCGCTTGCAAGATCCGCTGGCAGAGTTGGTGAAGATCGACCCCAAGAGCATTGGGGTGGGCCAGTACCAGCACGATGTGAACCAGAGCGAGCTGGCTCGCACACTGGACGCCGTGGTGGAAGACTGCGTGAACTCGGTTGGTGTGGACTTGAACACGGCTTCAGCCCCCTTGCTGTCGCGCGTGTCGGGCCTGAGCACGGCCGTGGCCAACAGCATCGTGCGCTGGCGTGATGCCAACGGCGCGTTCAAAAACCGCAAGCAGCTGATGGACGTGGCCGGCCTGGGCGCCAAAACCTTTGAGCAAGCCGCTGGCTTCTTGCGCATTCGCGAAGGCGACAACCCGCTGGACATTTCGGGCGTGCACCCAGAAACCTACCCAGTGGTGGAAAAGATGCTGGCCCAGACCGGCAAAGCCATTGGCGAGCTGATCGGCAAGAGCGATGTACTGCGCACCCTCAAGCCCGAATTGTTTGCCGATGACAAGTTTGGTGTCATCACCGTCAAAGACATCATCGGCGAGCTGGAAAAGCCGGGCCGCGATCCGCGCCCTGACTTCAAGGTAGCCCGCTTCAACGACGGCGTGGAAGACATCAAGGACCTGAAGGAAGGCATGGTGCTGGAAGGCACCGTGTCCAACGTGGCCCAGTTCGGCGCCTTTGTGGACCTGGGCGTGCATCAGGATGGCCTGGTCCACGTCAGCCAGTTGTCCAACAAGTTCGTCAACGACGCCCGCGAAGTGGTCAAGACCGGCGACATCGTCAAGGTCAAGGTCATCGAAGTGGATCTGGCTCGTCAGCGCATTTCGCTGACCATGAAGCTGGATGCCGCCACGGGCCCCAAGGGTGCCGGTGCCGCGCGCGACAACGGCTTCCGCCCCGCAGCTCGCAATGAGCGCGTGAGTGGAGCAGGGCGGGGTGCTGCGCCTCAGGCTGGGCAGGGGCAGTCGGCCATGGCTGCCGCTTTTGCCAAGCTGCAGACCAAGCGCTAAAGCGGCGCTTAAGGGCAAAAAAAAGGCCGCGCTCGTCAACCTCTTGGGTTTTCGAGTCGCGGCCCCGAGTGACCCGGAGAGGCACTTGTGGCGCCACTCCAATCCGAAGCAGGTATGCCCATCACAGCATGGCGCCGGTTTCTTGATAGCGGGTGTGCCAGGCGAAGGTTTGTTCCAGCAAATGGGGCGTGTGGCCTCCGCGCCGACAAGCCTCGTTGAAATAGTCCTGCAGTGGACCTTGGTACAGGGGGTCCACACAATTGCGAATGATGAGCAGCGCCCGCTCTCGTGGCGCCAGTCCGCGCAAATCAGCCAAGCCATGCTCGGTCACGATCACGTCGACATCGTGCTCCGTGTGGTCCACATGGGTCACCATGGGCACGATGCTCGAAATCGCGCCTTGCTTGGCAATCGACTTGGTCACGAACACTGACAGGTGGGCATTGCGGGCAAAGTCACCCGAGCCACCGATGCCATTCATCATGTGCGTGCCGCCCACGTGGGTGGAGTTGATGTTGCCGTAGATGTCGCACTCCAAGGCCGTGTTGATGGTGATCAACCCCAGGCGACGGATCACTTCGGGGTGGTTGCTGATCTCTTGCGGGCGCAGCACCAGGCGCGACTTGTAGTTGTTGATGTGAGCCAACACGTGTTCATACGTGGGCTTGGACAAGGTGATCGACGAGGCCGAGGCAAAGCTCACCCGGCCGCTGTCGAGCAACTCGATGGCGCTGTCTTGCAGCACCTCGGAATACATCTTCAAGTCTTTGAAAGGCGAGTCGATCAAGCCATGCAACACGGCGTTAGAGATGGTGCCAATGCCCGATTGCAGCGGTTGCAATGAGGCCGACAAGCGGCCCACCTTCACTTCGTGGCGCAAAAATTCATCCAGGTGTCCGGCGATGGCGTTGGTCTCCGCATCGGGCGGCAACACATTGGAAGGGCTGTCGGCCTTTTCGGTGATGACGATCGCCGCGATCTTCGACGGGTCAATGCTGATGAAGGGCGTACCGATGCGCTGCTCGGGCGAGATCAGTGGAATGGGCTGGCGGTGGGGGCGATAGGTGGGAATGAAGATGTCGTGCAGGCCTTCCATGGCCAGAGGCATGGTCAGGTTGATCTCAACGATCACCTGCTTAGCCAAGATCGCGAAACTGGCCGAATTGCCCACCGAGGTCGTGGGCACGATGGCGCCGGTTTCGGTGATGGCGGTGGCCTCGATCACCGCAATGTCCACCGGCGCCAACTGCCCTGACCGCAATTGCTCAACCGTTTCAGACAAATGCTGGTCCAGAAACATCACGTCGCCTTTGTTGATCTTGCCTCTCAAAGTGGCGTCTACCTGAAAAGGTAGACGCCGCGCGATGGCATTGGCTTCGACCAGTATCTTGTCGGTGTCGTTGCCCAGCGAGGCACCGGTCATCAAGGTGATCTGCAAAGGCTCTTGGCGAGCGCGGTCAGCCAATGCCAAAGGCACAGCCTTGCAATCGCCGGCGCGGGTGAAGCCGCTCATGCCCACGGTCATGCCGTCCTTGAACAAGGTGGCGGCATCTTGTGCCGACATGATCTTGTCGCGCAATCGCGCCAAACGGATGCGGTCTTCGTACATGGTGTCTCCAAAATCGGCCAGCTGGTGCCGGTGCGCCGCGCGTTCATGACGGCAAACGTTCTTCGAAGATCAGTATAAAAATCGGCACCCATTCGTGTTGCGACTTATATTCATGCATTGCATTCCAAAATGGAATAGCAAGAAAGGCACCCGGATGGATCTCAAAGCGCTGCGCTACTTCGTTGAGACGGCTCGACAGGGCAGCTTCACCCAGGCAGCGGCGCACCTGTTCGTCACCCAGTCGACCGTCAGCAAAATGGTTCGGCAGCTGGAAGACGAGATCGGGCAAGCCCTGCTGATTCGGGAGGGGCGCCGTGTGCGCCTGACCGATGCGGGGCGAATCGTGTTCGAGCATGGGCAAGAGGCCATGGGGGTCATGCAACGGCTCAAACGCGATGTGGCTGATCTGGCCGAACTAAGCCGAGGGGAGCTCACCGTGGGCATTCCCCCCATGGTCAATCTGTTCTTCCCTGCGCTGATTCAACGCTTCAAGGCGCAGCACCCCCACATTGCGCTGACCATTGAAGAAGCAGGCGGACAAGTCATCGAGCAGCGCGTGATGTCAGGCGAACTGGAGGTGGGTGTGACCGTTCTGCCTCTGGCCGAAAACAGCCCTTTGGCTTTCAGCGAACTGGGACGGTTTCCGCTGTGCCTGGTTGGCACGCAACAGTCGCCTTGGGCGCGACTCAAACACCCTGGCTTGGCTACTTTGCATCAACAGCCCGTGGTGATGCTGCAAAGCGACTTTTCGCTTACCCGGCGTCTGCGAACTGCGTTTGACGAGGCTGGCGTGGTGCCTCAGGTGGTGGCACAAAGTGGCCAGTGGGACTTTCTGTTGTCCATGGCCATGGCTGGAATGGGAACGGCCTTGCTCCCGAGCCCATTGCTGGCGCGACTACAACTGCCCAGCGCGGTGGTGGTGCGCCCGCTGCGCGCACCCGACCTGATGTGGCAGGTGGGGCAAATCTGGATGCCTGACCGCTACTTGTCGCACGCTGCGCGGGCCTGGTTGGCCCAAACCAGCAATCAGGCGACGCGTTGAACCCGGGCCCCCCGCGTCACGCGTACCGGCAAGCCCAGTTGGCTGCGATACACCGACGGGGTCACCCCCTTCCAGCGACGGAAGGCCTGAATGAAGCTGGACAAATCATGGAAGCCCAATCGCAGGGCGATTTCTTTGTGACCCATATGCGCGGTTTCAATCAGTTCCAGCGCCAAAATCAAGCGCACTTCGTCGACCAGGTCGCGAAAGGTGGTGCCCTCGGCCACCAAGTGGCGCCGCAGGGTGCGACTGGTCATGCACAGCTCGGCTGCGATGGTTTCCATGTCTGGCAATTTGCCTGGCGTGTGCAGCAGGCGGTTGCGCACCACCGCTGCGCAACCATGGCGTGAGCGGCGCTGGTTGAGCAGTTCGCGGCAAATGTCTTCGCACATGGCCACCGTGGTTTCGTTGGCTTGCGGCAAAGGCAAATCCATGTAGTGCGAAGGAAACTCAGCCCGGTTGTACTGCGCGTGAAACTCTGGCTCAACACCAAAGTACTTGCCGTACAGCCCCGCGTAGGGCGGAGGCGGGCCCTTGAACGACACCTTCAACAAGGGCAATTCAGCCTGGAACACATCACGCTGCAGAACCCGCATGGCCACGGCATCGCGTTCGACCACAAAGCGTCGAACTTCTGCCGGCACTTCCAAGTCACCCAAGGTGAACGACGTGATCCCATTGGCCGAGTGCATGCTGAAATGGGTGAACGCGTAGGTCAGGTTCAAATAGCGCAAGGCCAGTAGCGCGGCGCTGTGCAGGGTGGGGCTGCTGATCAGGGCATAGCCCCAGATGCCGTACGTGGTCAGACGATATCGCGACCCTGCCTCCAAGCCCAAGCCCGGCACATTGGGCAACAATCGGATCAAATTGACGATGACTGCCAATTCATCTGAGGCCTCGATTTCGCCTTTGAGGTCTTCCAGATCGGAAGGCGTCAAAGAACTGTCCATGAGCAACTGTTGAGGCGACAGCCCATGTTCCACCCCCAATTGCACCAACAATCGCACACTGGCATTACCGCGTCGAAAATTCCAACTGGCATGGGCACTGGGATCGCCGACTGGCTTGAGGTTCTTTTTGAGGACGGCGGTCATGGGCGATCTGTCAGGGCGTACGGCAAGGGTGTCCGATTGCAACACACTTTGATACCGAATGGATGACAGAAAACGGTCACCCATCAACTTGTCCCAATTTCCGAATTTCTGAACTTGCAAACATGAAGGCTTTACGCATCTACGCAGGGGAAAAAGCCCTACAACACCTGCAGGAACACGGCTTGAAGCCTCAGGATGTTCAGCTGATTCCGGCCGCGGCAGGCGGCCCCAAGGGCTTGATCCTGCATCATCTGGACCGACAGTTGTTTGGCGAATGGCTGCCCCAGGGCCAGCACGCCGTTCACCTGGTCGGGGCCTCGATCGGCGCGTGGCGCATGGCCACCGCACTGATGGCTGACCCGCAAAAAGGCTTTGATTTGTTTGCCCAGGGCTACATCCATCAACACTACGAGCCAGAACCCGGACGAAAACTACCATCGGCACGCAAGGTCAGCGAAGGCTTTTCGCAGGCGCTGGAAGGCATGTTCGGGCCAGAATTGCCTACCCTATTGCAACACCCGCGTTATCGCCTGCATGTGTTGACCTCACGCGGGCGGCAAATTTTGCGCCGTGCAGGGCGCATTCGCACGGCGGTGGGCATGTCGGGGTTGGCCTTGTCCAATGTACTGAGTCGCCGCTCGGTCGGCTTGTTTCTTGAGCGCACCGTGTTTTCCAGCCCGGGCCCTGACTTACCCCTTCAATTGCATGACCAGCCAACGCGCCACGTACCACTAACCGAAGAAAACTTCCGAGAAGCCGTTCAAGCGTCTTGCACCATTCCATTCTGGTTGGAACCCGTGCGCGACATTCCCGGCGCCATACCTGGTGCCCATTGGGATGGTGGCTTGGTCGACTACCACCTGCATTGGCCCTATGCCTCCATGAAATCGGGGCTGGTTCTGTACCCGCATTTCCAAAAGCAGGTCATTCCCGGCTGGCTCGACAAAACCCTCAAATGGCGCCATGCCGCCACGCCTGCGCTGAGCAACATGATTTTGCTGGCCCCTAACCCGGACTGGGTGGCCACGCTGCCGGGAGGCAAACTGCCCGACCGAACTGACTTCACTGCTTTGACGGTTCACGAACGCATTCCCAGATGGACACAAGCCGTGGCCCGCAGTGAGCAAATGGCCGATGAATGGCGGCAGTGGCTGCAGGCAGGCTGCCCACTTGACCAAGTGCATTCACTCTGACCAAACCAGCCTCACAGCGGCCTCCTATCGAAGCCCCCCAGTCAAGGGGGGCTTTCGTCTTTTCGCCCGGTGCGAAGCAGCCTGCAACAGGCAGGTGACCTAACATACGCGCTCGAATTAAACGACCGTTTGAAACGAGCGTACTGATGAATCGCCCTGAGCTGTCGCCGCGCCCTGCTGTGGCAGATACCAAAACCCGCATCCTGGATGCCGCTGAAGCCCTGTTCATTTCGGGCGGCTTTGACGCGCTCTCCATGCGGCAGATCACTGCGGCGGCGCAAGTCAACCTGGCAGCGGTGAACTACCACTTCGGCAGCAAAGATGCGCTGATACAGGCCGTGCTGTCCAGACAACTGGATACCCTACACGAAGCGCGCATCGCCATGCTCAACAAGCTGGAATCAACCCTGGGGCCCAAGCTTCAGTGCGAGCACGTGTTGGTGGCCATGTTCTTGCCTGCCGTTCGCCTATCCCGAAGTGGCGCCCCCAACGCCGACCGGTATCTGCAGTTCCTCGGACGGGCATATACCGACCCATCACCGGTGGTGCGAGAGTTCATCGACGGGCACTACCTGCACACGCTGGCGCGCTTTTTCCAGGCATTCCAATTAACGCTACCTGAGCTAACGATTGACGACCTGGCATTTCGTCTGCACTTCGCCATGGGTGCCTTGTCCGGCATTCTGGCGGGTGGCGACACGCAAAGACTGCTCACCGAATTCACCCAAGGGCAGGGCGATCAGGAATCCTTTTTGCTAACCCGACTGATCACGCTGATGACTGCGGCCCTGCGAGCTCCGCTCCCGGGCCCCACAGACACCAGCATGTTTGACAGCGTGGTCAAACTGCTTTGACCCACATCCTCAGATTCACCCTCTCAAGCACATCAACATGAAAGACGGCTACCTCGATTTCGCCAACTCGCCCATGGGCTCCAAGCTGATCAAGGCCCTCGGTCTGCCCACACCGCTGCCGCTGGAGCGTTACCAGCCTGGGCAAGCGGTTATCACCGGAACCGTGTTGGTTGGGGGCGGCGGCGAGCCTCAATTGCTGCCTACGCTGGCCCAGTTTTTCAAGGCGGTTTCAGCGCAAACACTGGCGCACGAACGCTTGCCCCAATGGGTGGCCGCAGCCAACCAGGTTGGCCTGACCACCGGTCGCTGGGGCATGAACGGCGAAAAGGGTGAGAAGGTTAAGGCCTTGGTGTTCGACGCCACCGGCCTGAATGACAGCACACAATCCGACAGCCTTTACTGGTTCTTCCACGATGCCGCACGCTCATTGCAAAACTGCGGCCGCGTCGTGATTCTGGGGCGCCCCCAAGAAGAATGCACATCGCCTCGCCAAGCCGCCATTCAACGCGCACTGGAAGGCTTGACCCGTTCTTTGGGCAAAGAGTTGAAGAAGGGCAGCAACTCGCAACTGGTCTACGTGTCGCAAGGCGCGGAAGACCAGCTCGAATCCACCCTACGCTTCCTGTTGTCGCCTCGCTCGGCCTATGTCTCGGCTCAAGTTATCCGAGTTCGCAAGCCCGTCGGTCAGAACACTGTGCCTGCTGATTGGGCGCAAGCCTTGGCTGGCAAAAAGGTGCTGGTGACCGGCGCATCGCGTGGCATTGGCGCGGCCATTGCCGAGGTAATGGCACGTGAAGGCGCTCAAGTCATTGCTCTGGATGTGCCTCAAGCCCAGGCTGGCCTCGACGAGGTCGCCAAGAAAATTGGCGGCACTGCACTGGCCATGGACATTGGCGCTGAAGACGCCCCTCAAAAACTGGTCAATGCCGCGCAAGCGCAGGGCGGCTGGGATGTCATCGTGCACAACGCCGGCATCACCCGCGACAAGACCATTGCCAACATGAAGGAGCACCTGTGGACGCAGGTGGTCAATGTGAATCTGTCTACCCAGGAGCGCATCAACGAAGCCCTAGTGGCTTCCGGCGCACTGAAGGCAGGCGGCCGCATTGTGTGCGTGTCGTCCATCTCCGGCATTGCGGGCAACATGGGGCAAACCAACTATGCCGTGTCCAAAGCCGGCGTGATCGGCATGGTGCAAAGCAGCGCCCCTGTGTTTGCCGAAAAGGGCATCACCATCAACGCCGTGGCCCCCGGTTTCATTGAAACGCAGATGACCGCAGCCATTCCCTTTGCCATTCGCGAAGCAGGGCGCCGCATGAACTCCATGAGCCAGGGCGGCCAGCCGGTCGATGTAGCCGAAGCCATCTGCTGGTTCGCCAGTCCCGCGTCCAGCGGTATCACGGGCAATGTGGTTCGCGTATGCGGCCAAAGTCTGATTGGTGCCTAAAGCCCAGCGGCCACATGAAAACCATCGAGATCAACAAGCTACCCGGGCAGGTTGCGCTGAACCTGGGGGCGCTACGCGCCAGCAGCAAGCGGCCTGGCCGTGTCGAGGCATTGCCCGAAGTCACCTATGTGAGACCCAAGGTGCTGGTTGATGCGCGCGCTGTGGCTGCTTACGCCAAAGTGTGTGGCTTCAAGCAGGCGCATGGCGTGCCCTTGCTGTTCCCCCACATGCTGGCGTTCCCCTTGTCGATGATGTTGTTCGGCTCAAAGTACTACCCGTGGCCCGCCATGGGCACAGTGCATCTGGCCAATCAGGCGCGGCAGCTCCACCGCATCGATGTGGGCGATGAATTGCGCATTGAAATGCAGACCGGTGAATTGCTGGCCCACGAGAAGGGGCAGATCTTCACCCTGCATTCGCGTGCCATTCGACGCAACACGTTGGTGTGGGAAAGCACCGGGCACTTTCTCCGCATGGGGGTGTCGGCCGTATCGGGTTCGCCTTTCGAGAGCGAGTTGATCGATCCGGCACCGCTGTCGCATCAGGCCGACTTTTACGCAGGCGCGGGCATTGGCCGTCGGTACGCGCTGGTCTCGGGCGACGTGAACCCCATCCACTTGTCAGCGCTCACGGCCCGAATCCTCGGGTTCAAACGTGCCATCGCGCACGGCATGTGGACCACGGCGCGCGCGCTGTCCACCCTCATGCCACGTGAGCCCGCAGAACAAGCCAGCGTGACGGCTGAATTCAAAACCCCCTTGTATCTGCCCGCCCGCACCTCGCTGTGGACCAATCGCACCGATGCCAGCACCTTGTTCGAGGTGCGCAATGCCAAAGGCGACAAACCCCATTTACGTGGCCGCGTGACTTATTGATCGATTGACCGGTTCACCCGCAGCCCCACTCAACCTCAGCCCCTAGCACTCAGGACATCCGCTTCATGAACACCACCGTCCGTCGCGTCGCCATCATTGGCGGCAACCGCATTCCGTTTGCCCGTTCCAACACGGTGTATTCAGACGTGTCCAACCAAGACATGCTCACCGCATCGCTGCAAGGTTTGGTCGACCGATTCAATCTGCACGGCCAGCGCCTGGGCGACGTGGCCGCTGGCGCGGTGATGAAACACTCGCGCGACTTCAACCTCGTGCGTGAATGCGTGCTGTCGACCACGCTGTCGCCCGAAACCCCAGCCTACGACCTGCAACAAGCCTGCGGCACGGGTCTGGAAGCCATCATGCTGGTGGCCAACAAAATTGCGCTGGGCCACATTGAATGCGGCATTGGCGGCGGGGTAGACACCACGTCCGATGCCCCCATTGGCATCAACGAAAAAATGCGCAAGATCCTGCTGGAGGTCAACCGCGCCAAGACCACCGGCCAACGCTTGAGCCTGCTGTCGAAGATTCGACCCAGCATGTTGGTCAAGCCCACCGTGCCCCGCAACGGCGAACCTCGCACCGGCTTGTCCATGGGCGAACACTGCGAGCAAATGGCGCAGGAGTGGGGCATCAGCCGTGAAGACCAAGACCAACTGGCCCTGGCCAGCCACAAAAATCTGGCAGCCGCTTACGAACGCGGTTTTCTGGCCGACCTGATCACCCCCTTCAAGGGCGTGACCAAGGACAACAACATGCGCCCAGAGCTCAGCATTGAAAAGCTGCGCTCGCTCAAGCCCTGTTTCGACAAAAAGGTGGCCCCAGGCCGTGGCACGCTGACCCCAGGCAACTCGACCCCGCTGACCGATGGCGCCTCTGCCGTGTTGCTGGGCAGCGAGGAATGGGCCAAGGCTCACAATCTGCCTGTGCAGGCCTACATCACCTTCAGCGAAGTGGCTGCGGTTGACTTCTTCAACAAGAAGGAAGGCTTGCTGATGGCACCGGCCTACGCTGTGCCCCGCATGCTGCAACGCGCCGGACTGACACTGCAAGACTTCGATTTCTATGAAATTCACGAAGCCTTTGCCGCGCAAGTGCTGTGCACCCTCAAGGCGTGGGAAGACCCCAAGTACTGCCGTGAACGCCTGGGCCTCGACAAGCCCCTGGGCTCGATCGACCGCAGCAAGCTCAACATCAATGGCAGCTCGCTGGCGGCTGGCCACCCCTTTGCCGCCACGGGTGGCCGCATCGTGGCCTCTTTGGCCAAAATGCTGGCCCAAAAAGGATCCGGTCGAGGCCTGATCTCCATCTGCGCAGCGGGTGGGCAGGGCGTCGTCGCCATCCTGGAGCGTTAAAAAGGACGCATTCGCGGGGGTACCCAATATCCGGGGGAACCCGCGAAAACCGCATCGGGCTTGGTAAACTCGCCCACTTCACAAAGGTGACCCTCATCTGAGATCCAGAAGGGATCACCATGTTCTGCCAGACAGTAAACGGCAGGCAACCGAGGAGAA
>ERZ724505.1912-NODE-1912-length-10794-cov-5.906881_pt1 | contig 10794 bp, 11 predicted proteins | sample MGYA00376038_ERZ724505 | MGnify/ENA primary metagenome ERZ724505 (study PRJEB28724, sample SAMN07190884) | wastewater metagenome | isolation source: effluent of sewage treatment plant in Hong Hong | place: Hong Kong | collected 2016-03-17 ...
TTACATTTAAGCGCCTTGGAAGCGCGCGTGGCTTTTTCGACAACGGCTTTATTGCGAACTGGCAGCGTGCCCGGATGGCCCATACAGACAGGGCAAACGGTCGTATTGGGCTCCTTGCCCCATGCATCGTTATCGCAGCTGCAGAACATCTTGGTCTTGCTGTTTACCTGCGCGTGGACTTCCAGGCCGATAATTGTTTCGAGTTCCATAGATAAATTAGAATGGTCGCATAGTATAGATTGAGCCTGCCAAAAAACCTACAGGTACATAATCAATCCCTACATTTTTCTTCTTTTCGATTTTCTGCATCAGTTGATCTAGATGGTCGTCTGACGCAACGATTTTTTCTCTTTTTGTTGCCACCCATTTGCCAGCATATTTACAGCTAAATCGCATGAATAAAGTGTATCAATATTGAAAATTATTCACAATCCATCTTCAGCAGCGTGCGTCCCCGCCCGCGGCGCCTTGATCAAATCGCCGCGCCCACGGAGGGGCGCCCGTCCGATCCGGACTCATCCGGGCGGGCTGCTGAAGTATTGAAATAATAGGTTCTACAAAGCCGGCGTTGTCAGCTTCGGATGCGGATAATCGACAATCAGCACTCCTTCCAAATGATCCACTTCGTGTTGCACGACGCGTGCATCAAAATCCTTCAGTTTTAATTCTTGCTCATGACCTTTGGCATCCAAAAATTTGACGAGAACTTCCACAGACCGTGGCACATGCAGCCAAATATCGGGCAAGCTGAGGCACCCTTCTTCGGCGACAGCCAGTGTCTCGCTCTTGGAGATGATTTCCGGATTGATAAGCGGCACTAGTTTCCGGTTGAGCATGCAGATGCATACGCGTTCGCTTCGGTTGACTTGCGGAGCGGCAATTCCGGCGCCTTTCGCAGCCACTGTTGTCTCTTTCATGTCTTTGATCAGGCTCAGAATTTCTTTGGTAACTTTCGGTACTTTCTTCGTCTTTGCGCGAAGAATCGGTTGGTCCTGGCCGATGACGATGGGGAGGATGGTTATGGGGGTATTGTACGTATTTTTCGTTGAAAGATCTACAGGGGGATTGGGTATTGCGGGTAAGGTGAGTAAAGTGGGTATGGCGTGTAAAAAATAAAAGGTAATTCTCTACAAAGATAAACAAGAGCGGGCGTTCTCGCCCGCGGCCTTGGTATAATGTATCGATTTTGCTTACCTCCTTACGAGCCCGATACTCGCTTTCTTGCGTAGTTCGTCAATGGAGCTGATGCCGGCAGCATCGGTCATTTTCATGAGGGCCTGAGCCGTGAGAACAACATCGGGCAGGGCGCGGTGACGTGCCTGAGGAATTGTTAGATTGAGTCTGCGACTCACGTTATCTAGGCTATGCGAAAATTCGCGTGGGTAGAGTGTGCGGCTGAGTTGCATGGTGCAGAAACACTCGGGTAGATCAATATATCCCCAGCAGAATTCCTTCTCGCATTCCAGAAAGCCCATATCGAAGCCGGCATTGTGTGCCAGGAGAATCGATCCTTTAGCGAAATCCAGAAACTGCGGCAGCACTTGATCGATTGTCGGTGCCGTTTTCACATCCTCATCTTTTATTTTGTTCACGCGCTGCGCTTCCCAAGGAATCTCGCGCTCGGGGTTCACAAGTGAGATAAAACTCCTGGATTCATCAACGATACCATTATCAATCCGCAGGCCGGCAATTTCGATAATGCGATGGCCTTTCTTGGGGTCTAAGCCGGTCGTTTCAACGTCGAAAACGGTGATAGGAGGGAGGGTTGCCATGGGAAAGCGAGGGTAAGATGAATCGTAAAACCAATCAAGTAATTGATGTTGATTACAGCCTATTTGTGCCTTGCAGTTTTTGGTTACTGGTTTTTAGTTTATAGTTTTACAGAATCAAAAGGAGCGGGATTCTTCCCGCGGCGATGGATGATGATATTTGCATGTCGATACGGCCCGGACTGAATCAAATTATCCTATAAACATAGATTATTCCAAAATATTGGCATTGCCGGGCCGTATCGACGGATCAGCGGATATTCAATTACAATCAGATCATGCCTCGTCTTACCGTCCCTATCATCCTGCCAATCCTCAAAAAACTGTATCCATATGCCCGTTACACGCTCGATCATTCAAATGCTTTTGAGCTGCTGATTGCGACGATTCTGTCGGCGCAGTGTACCGATAAACGCGTGAATATAGTCACGAAGACATTGTTTGCCAAATATAAAACGCCACAGGATTACATTGCTGTCTCGCAGGAAGAATTGGAGCGTGATATTTTCCAGTGCGGAACGTATCGCATGAAAGCCAAGGCGATTCAAGCCACCTGCCAGACGCTCATTGATTATTTTGATTCTCAGGTACCGCGCACCATGAAAAATATGCTGACACTGCGGGGCGTTGGACGTAAAACGGCATCAGTCGTTCTCGGCGACGCGTACGGTATTCACGAAGGAATCGCCGTCGATACGCACGTGACACGGGTCGCCAAACGCCTAGGGCTCACGCGTCACACGCAGCAATCCAAAATAGAGAAAGACCTGATGCGCCAGACTCCGCGCGAGGAATGGAGTGCCATTTCTCATCTCCTCATTGCTCACGGCCGTGCGGTGTGCACAGCCAGGAAATCTCCATGTACGGATTGTCTGGATGCGTATTTGCCACCGCAGTACCGGTCGGTAAAAACCGGCAGATCCTCACAAAGTGCGAAAAAGAAGAGGAAGTAGCATGGTGCTCGTGCAGGATGCATCGACGTGGAGTAGTATGCCTTGGCATGCGTATTATCTCTCTCCTTATCGTCAGTGTCGTTCTCTGCGGATGTGTGTCCACTGCAACCATTTCTCATCCGTCCGATAGTTCCTCTTCTACTTCAGTGACTGATGCATCTTCATCGTTTTCAGTGATGACTGCATCGTCGATCGCTCCTAATACGGATCAGAATACCTATCTCACGTATCGCGACGGTGTGGAAGGTGCGGGTCGGCCGGTGCTTTTATTCTTTTATTCTTCGGATTCCAGCGACCTGTTCTCGCAGAAAACGAATACGATCATCACGGAGCTGTATCGAACAAATGTCTACATTTTGCCTACCTATCGCGCTGATTTTACAACTGCCGTCACGTCTCAGCGCAAGTACCATGTGCTTCTGCCCGATACGATAGTGCTCATTGATGCCGAGGGAAACGAAGTGGCGAGTCAGCTCCATCCAACCGAGGACGATATCAAAAGTTTTCTCACGCGCTTCAAGGCTTCCTGATTTTTTCTCCCTGTCCGTATGACTCTCTTTTTCACACTCTTCATAGCGGGGATGCTCACTATTTTGCTGCCGTGCATTCTGCCGCTCGTGCCGATTGTGCTGGGGGTCACCGTCTCGTCGCGCAATAAGTGGCAACCGCTCATTACGGTTTTGGGCGTACTGGTGAGCTTCGTCGGATTTAACTTTCTGCTGATCGTGGTTCTCAAACAGTTTGTGAGCTTGGCGGATTACACCCGTATCGGGGCATATTATGTCCTGCTTCTGATGGGTATCGGCTTCGTCTTTCATAAGCGCGAGATAACGTTTCCGGCAGCAATCGCCGGTGCGTTCTTCTTTTATGAGAAAGGCATGATTGCCGTGGCCGTCGCAGCTGTCGTTGGTGTGATTGCGATGGAAGTTGGCGGAAGAGTGGGAACGAGCATTCAGCAGCTGGGTGCCAGCGTACAGAACACGACGCGTGCCCGCCTGGGATCGAGCTATCTGACCTACTTTATTATCGGTCTGACGCTCGGTTTGGTGTGGGTACCGTGTGCGGGTCCCGCTCTCGCTTTCGCTCTCACGCTGGTACGCGAAAAACCCGGCGCAGAAGCATTGGCGCTTCTTACGGCCTATGGTGTCGGTGCTTGCGTGCCGCTGCTTATCATCGGTTACGGCGGCCGCTACATGCTGTCATCGGCACGACTCCTCAATAAATACACAGAGAAAATCAAACTGATCTTTGGCATCATCATGATCTTGTCAGCTATCGGATTCCGCCTCGATCTATTTACCAATATCCAGACCTATCTCGCCGATCACACGAGTTTCGGCACCATCGGTACCGATATTGAAGACAAGTTGTTCAAGCGACCGATGCCGGCAGGCACACTCCCTCCCACGGTTACGACTGCCAAATCTTCTCCTTCCGATTCTATGAACCTTCCATCTCTTCCCAAAATTATTCGCGCTCCGGAATTTACCGGTCTCGGTCCGTGGCACAACAGTGAGCCATTCACGCTGGCAAGCCAGAAAGGCAAAGTCGTCCTCGTCGATTTCTGGACGTACAGCTGCATCAACTGTATTCGCACACTTCCGTATATTCAGGGCTACTGGGAGAAGTTTAAAGACACTGGAAAATTTACACTGATCGGCGTGCATACGCCCGAGTTCACCTTCGAGAAAGACCAGAAAAATGTTGCGGGTGCTCTCAAGAAATACGGGCTTACGTACCCTGTTGCGCAGGACAACGATTTTGGAACATGGAACGCGTTTGCGAATCAGTATTGGCCGGCCAAGTATTTGATCGATGCGGACGGCTATATCCGCTACACGCACTTTGGAGAAGGGGATTACGACGAGACGGATTTGGCAATCCAGAGCCTGCTTAAGGAGGCGGGGGCTACTGTTGATGGCAAGGTGACAGAAGTATCGCCAACCGGTGGCCACGGTGATATCAGCCCCGAAACGTATGTCGGATCGCGCAACTGGCCGGTATTTGGCAATAAGCAGGGTGATCCCGATACATCGAAGGCCTATATGTATGTTGCTCCCGCGACAACCGAGCTCAATCATTTCTATCTCGTTGGCAGCTGGCTTTTGGCCGACGGTGAGCATCAGACATTGCAGTCGCCGGAAGGTGAAATCCGCATGCGATTCAAAGGCAGCGAGATGAATCTGGTGCTGGGTTTGGATGATGGCATCAAGAGCGTGAATGCCGATATTCTCATCGATGGTAAGTCAAGCAAGAGCATCACCATCGGCATGCACGACCTGTATAATCTCTATAAAGGTGACTACGGTGAGCATGAGATGATTCTCAAGCTCCATGGCAAAGGCGTGCAGGCGTATGCGTTTACGTTTGGCGGGAATTAGAATGGGATAGATCGCGTTTGTCTCTCTAAAAAACAGGGGGCCCACCAGCCCCCTGTTCATGCAATGAATGTTTGTATGACGATTTATACGTCGTAGTACTTGAAGAACTCGTTGGGTGTCGGACGCTTCATTTCATCGCTTACCTCTGCGCGTTTGACGGCGATAAAGTCGTCAATGTAATCCTGGGTAAACACGCCATTTTCCACCAGGAAGCCATGGTCTTTCTGCAATGCATCGAGCGCATCGCTCAATGTTGCGGGAGCGTGCGGGATCTTGCTGAGTTTCTTCGGGTCCATTTCATACAGGTTGGCATCGGTCGGCTCGCCCGGGTGAATTTTCTTCTTGATACCGTCCAGACCGGCAAGCAGCATGGCGGCAAAAGCCACGTATGGATTGGCAGCTGGATCGGGTGAGCGGAATTCCACGCGCTTGGACTTGGGGTTATTCGAGTACATCGGAATGCGGAATGCAGCCGAACGGTTGCGGGCGGAGTAGATGAAGTTCACAGGTGCTTCAAAGCCTGGCACCAGTCGCTTGTAACTGTTGGTTGTAGGGTTACAGATGGCACACAGTGCCTGTGCATGCTTCAAAATGCCCCCCATGTAGTAGAGCGCCATTTCGGAGAGTCCCGCATATTCTTTGCCCGCAAACAGCGGCTTGCCTGCCTTCCACAAACTCTGATGCGTGTGCATGCCCGATCCGTTATCGCCGAAAATCGGCTTGGGCATAAACGTTGCCGTTTTGCCAAACTGATGAGCGACGTTTCTGACAATATACTTGTAGCGCATCAGCTTGTCGGCCATGACAAACATTTCGTCGAACTTCATATCGATCTCTGCCTGTCCGCCGGTTGCCACTTCGTGATGGAATGTCTCGATGGTGATGCCGGCTTTTTCCATTTCCAGCACCATCGCGGCGCGTATGTCCTGCTGCTTGTCGTGCGGGCAGGCTGGGAAGTATCCCTCTTTATGACGGATCTTGTAACCGAGATTTTTGCGCTCATCGCAACCGCAATCACCGCAATTCCACGTCGCCTCTTCGCTATCGACTTCGTAGTGTGAAGAACCAGGTGCTTGGTCGTAACTCACATGATCAAAAATGAAGAACTCGGCCTCCGGTCCAAAATAGGCGATATCGGCCAAGCCGGTTTTCTTTAAGTAATCGACTGCCTTGCGCGCAATGGTGCGCGGGCTGCGTGCGTACATTTTGCGCGACAGGGGATCGAGCACATCGCACAGCAGAGACAATGTCGGCTCGGCCATGAACGGGTCTAAAAAGGCGGTCGTTGGGTCGGGCATCAGGAGCATGTCTGATTCGTTGATCTGCTGAAAACCGCGGATAGATGAGCCGTCGAAGCCGGCGCCATCCTCCAGAATATCTGCCAGCTGATGAATCGGCTTGCTGGTGTGATGGAGCGTGCCCGGCACATCGACAAACTGCAGGTCGATCATGGTACATTCGTGTTTTTTTGCCATCTCGAGGATGTCTTTGGCGGTTTTGACTGCCATGGTGGGTGGGAGAGAAAAGGAAATAAAGACAGGTTTTTTACGAAGGCAGAAAGGTGAGAAAGGGCAGGAAAGGCAGAAAGGTTCTATGGCGATATCCGCATCAGACGCTTTAGACATTTTTTATTCTCTGATTTAGCCATTCGTTCAAATTAGACTGTTTGTACCGTTGCATTCTCTATTGCTCAACCTCACTTTTGGGTACAAAAAGTAGACTGTTGATACTAATTACAACATTATATTTTCTCTACAGAATTCGTAATTCGTACGTCGTAATTCGCAATTCGTTTACAGTTGTTATCTTTTATAACAACTTGCTATACTCTCTTCCTATGGCCAAAGATCTTCTGCATATTCTCCAGGCGATTGGCATGACTCCCAAGCATGCGCAGTTGTATATTGCCGGCTTGCAGCTGGGCAGCGCCCCTGCGTCGGAGTATTCCAAATCCACCGGCATGAACCGTATCACCAGCTATAATCTGCTCGAAGAACTGGTGAAAATGGGACACTTTACGATGATGAAGAAAATGCGGGCCAAGTGGTATGCGCCGGTTTCACCAGAATATGTGGCACTGGAAGCCAAAAAGAGCGCGGAAGCGCTCGAAAAGGCTCTGCCGGAAATGCGGTCGCTTTCCGGTGCCAAATTCCGCAAGCCACATGTGCGGTTTTTCGATGGCTGGGAAGGTGTGCGCCATGTCTATGATGACACGCTTACCGCAGAAAGCGAGCTGCTGAATTTTGCCAACTCGGCCGTGGTGCGCCAGTACTGGCCCCAGTATGACGACGAATACGTAGCGGAACGGGTACGACGCGGCATTCATTTGCGCGGCATTGCGCCGGATGATGTGACCGGCCGCAAAGTACACGGTCAGGACAGACAGCGTCTGCGCGAAATTCGGCTGGTTCCTGCAAACGATTTTGATTTTACCAATGAAATCAATATCTATGACAACAAGCTGGCTATTTGTTCCTACGCACCCAAAGGCGATATGTTCGGGGTGATCATCGAAAGCAAGGAGGTGGCTGAAACCCAGCGACAGATTTTCGAGATGGCGTGGCGGTATGCGGGGAAGGGGAGGTAGTGTATAAATATTGATACGTAAATCCACCCCAAGCGCCGTCGCTCAGGGTGGGTGGCCAATTGCTTGGCCGCGTTCGTTTCAGTAAGACGAAAGCACATTCACGATGCACACCTCCTTACTGTCAATGACCAAAGTGAATGGTCCTTCGGGGACCTTGATGTGCATTGGATTTGCAAAAGAGAGCATCCGAACGCCGCCGGAACGAGAAATGATAGTTACTCCCTTCTCGATTCCGTTGATGATTAGTGTCCCTGATACGTCTTCCAATGCGCTCCCGCCAAAGGGGAGGAAGCGAATCCGAACGTCGGATCCGTCTTCGCTGCGAAACGTGACCGCCATGGTCAGCCTCTTCTTCTGAGATCTTAAAACGAACGAGGATATGCGACATTGCATACCCCCTTCAAATCAAATGCTTGCACTGAAGGCGGTAGCAACCAGATGGTTTCAATAGCAGTCAAAAGGGTTATCTGATAATAATACAAATTAAGTATATTGTCAATGTTTCTCTTCTGTTTTTTCGGCTCAATTTTTGAGATATCTGTACAATCGCGAATGATTCGTAGCGAATACGAAGCAGAGAGTGACTTCAGAGAAGGGTAAACTACTACTTTTCTGCCCTTTCTGCCCTTTCTCACTTTCCTGCCTTCCTATGCGCCAATACCTCGATTTGCTCCAGACCGTTCTCGATACCGGCACTCAAAAATCGGATAGAACAGGCACAGGCACCAAGAGTGTTTTTGGCTATCAGATGCGATTTGATTTATCAAAATGGTTTCCGTTGCTCACAACCAAAAAATTGCACACCAAGTCCATTTTGTACGAGTTACTGTGGTTTTTAAGCGGCAGTACTGATGTGCGCTGGCTGCAGGAGCGCGGAGTGACTATTTGGGATGAATGGGCTACAAAAGAGCAGTGTGCCCGCTTTGGCCGCCTGGAAGGGGATTTAGGGCCTGTGTACGGGCATCAGTGGCGCAATTTCGGGGCTACGCGCAAGCCAGACGGCACCTACGAAAAAGACGGCGTGGATCAGATCAGCCGTCTCATTGAAATGATCAAAAAGACGCCCGACAGCCGGCGGCTTATTGTCAGCGGCTGGAATCCCAAAGAAGCCGATCAGGTGGCGCTGCCGCCCTGTCATACCTTGTTCCAGTTCTATGTGGCGGATGGCAAGCTCAGCTGCCAGCTGTACCAGCGCAGTGCCGATATTTTTCTTGGCGTGCCGTTTAACATCGCATCGTACGCATTTCTGATTCACATGATTGCGCAGGTGTGCGGTCTGCAGGCAGGGCATTTTGTGCATACACTTGGCGATGCTCATCTCTATTCCAATCATCTCGAGCAAGCTCAGTTGCAGCTTACGCGTGAGCCACGGCCGCTGCCTATGCTCAAGCTGAATCCAGCCCGAACGTCGATCTTCGATTTCCAGTTCGAGGATTTTGAGATTGTAGGCTACGACCCGCACCCGGGCATCAAAGCGCCGATTGCGGTTTGAGGATGAGAGGATGAGAGGATGAGAGGATGAGAGGATGAGAGGATGAGAGGATGAGAGGATGAGTAAGTATGCAGAAATTAAGCTTCGATTCAATTGAATCGATATCCATTGATTCTAATTTCTTGCTTCTACTGTGAACTATCTTTCGCTTTTCCTCGCTTTCTTCTACTCTATACGCATGATTCTGTCTCTCATGGTTGCGGCATCCGAAGACAATGTCATCGGCAAGGATGGCCGCCTGCCGTGGCATATGCCGGCGGATCTCAGGTATTTCAGGGAGAAAACAAAGGATCATGCAGTAGTCATGGGACGCAAAACCTATGAATCCATCGGCCATCCGCTGCCAAACAGGACAAATATTATTCTTACGACGCAAAATGCGGACAAGTTTGCCGGTCCTCGCACGCTCGTTTTTGATTCATTCGATAAGGCGATTGACTACTGTCATGTCCAGTACTCGCAGGAGGAGGTGTTTGTCATTGGCGGCGAAGAGATTTTTCGTCTTGCCTTTCCGATTGCCCACAAAATCTACCTTACCCGCATCCATGCCTCTGTTGAGGGAGATGTGCGTTTTCCGGCTGTCAATTCCGTTGAATGGCGGGAGATCAGTCGCGATGACAACATGGCTGATGCCGACAATCCGTACGATTACACGTTTTTGGTGTATGAACGGAGGAAGTTGTTGGCGTAGATTCCATTATTCCCGCATCAGCGATTCGCAAATCGCATCTGCGGTTTAATTTGAAATGGAATGCTGTTGCGTCAGACAATGAAAGGCGCCAAATCCCCAAACCAAATCTCGTGTGCGAATCGGTGCAATGCGCCTGTCGGGGAAACACTTCTGCAGCACATCAACAGCGATTTTGTCATTTGGATCATCGAAAGATGGCAAGAGAATAACCTCATTGCCTATGTAGAAATTGGCGTAGGTTGCAGGCAAGCGTGTGTCTTCCCAGACAACAGGAGAAGGCATCGGCAGCTCATGAACAGTAAGTGCATTGCCATCCTGGTCCGTCATTTCTTGCAGCAGTTTTCGATTTTCCTGCAGTGCTTTGTAATTATCATCTTTTTTATTGTGCTCAATGGCGGTTACGACAGTCGATGGCCCTACAAACATGGTGAGGTCATCTACATGCCCGTCCGTATCGTCGCCGACAATGCCGTCGCCGAGCCACAGGATTTTCTTTACTCCCAGATAATCTTTGAGATTCTGCTCGATCTGTTCCTTTTCCAGTTCCGGATTTCGATTGTCGTTGAGCAGACACGAGGTAGTGGTCAGAAGCGTTCCTTTGCCATTCACACTGATGGAACCGCCTTCCAGAATCATTGGCACATTCACAATCGGCAGATTGGTCTCGGTGCTGATGAAGACAGGAATGTCATCATCCATGTCGTGCTTCCATTTATTGCCCCAACCGTTGAATCGCCAGTTGGTAAGAATGATGTCACCCGTCGTTCTGTTTTTTACGAAAATCGGTCCATGGTCACGCGCCCAGGACCAGTTGCTTGGCACGCGATGAAAATGAATGCGGCTACCCGTAACGCCGGCTTTCTTTAAGTGCTTCTCCGCCGATTTCTGGGTTGCATCATCATGAATATTGATATGCACATC
>ERZ724505.1915-NODE-1915-length-10785-cov-5.651072_pt1 | contig 10785 bp, 12 predicted proteins | sample MGYA00376038_ERZ724505 | MGnify/ENA primary metagenome ERZ724505 (study PRJEB28724, sample SAMN07190884) | wastewater metagenome | isolation source: effluent of sewage treatment plant in Hong Hong | place: Hong Kong | collected 2016-03-17 ...
AGATCGACGAGATGTATGTTGGCGGTAAGGAAGCCAACAAGCACAAGGGCAAGAAGCTTAACGCTGGGCGCGGTGCGGTCGGCAAGACTGCGGTGCTGGGGATGCGCGAGAAGGGCGGTCGGACGAAGGCCGGTGTGATCCCGAACACGTCCGCCAACACGCTCCACCGCGCCGTTCACGGCCACGTCGAGCCGGGCTCTACGCTCCATACCGACGAGCATGGCGGCTACCTCGGGCTCGATGGGCTGTTCTACACCCATGAGAGCATCAACCACGGCTCGGGCGAATACGTCCGCGACGGCGTTCACACGAACTCCATCGAGAGCGTGTGGGCGGTCATGAAGCGCGGCCTTCATGGTGTCTATCACCACGCCAGCCCGAAGCATCTGGACCGCTACGTCAGCGAGTTCACGTTTCGCCTCAACGATGGCGATGTTGCCCGGCACACGCTGGACCGCAGCGCCTCCCTCTTGTTCGCCGCCAACGGCAAGCGGCTCACCTACAAGGCCCTGATCGCATGACTGAAATCCTGAAAGCCCTCGACGCGATCACCAGCCGCGTCCTCGCCTACCGTCCGAAGGACAAGGGGGTCGCCGCCACCAAAATGCGGGACCAAATCAAAAAGGCGGAAAGGAAGGCGAAACGTGAGGAAGGGGAGTGAACTATATAATTCCCCTTTCTATTGGATGGCTGGGTGGCTCTACCAGAACGACCACGATCTGATCATGACCGACCCGGCGTGGGACTTGCTCTGCAAACGGCTCGACGCGGAGTGGGACGAGATTGAGCACCGGCACAAGAAAAAGATCAAGCGTGAGGACCTAGAGACGGCGACGGCGATGCGACACACGAACAAGCGCACGCCGCTGATCGCACAGATTGCAGCATGGCGCATGGCGCAGAAAATGAAGGGAGGATTGGATGACAACGATTGCAATTGACAAGGCGGGGAACGTCGCCTGGGACAGCCAGATCACGTACGGAAGCCGCAAGGCTATGGTGCTTGAGCCGAAGGTGATTGTCCGCGACGGCCACACGTTCTGCATGTGCGGCATGGTGCACGCGTGCATGGCGTTCGTGAACTGGTACTGCGCGACGATCGACAAGCCGCCGTCTCCGCAAATCGAAGCGGAGTACACCGTCGTCGTCATCACGCCGAACGGTAACGCTTTGCAGTACACGGAGCAGAGCAAAGGCTACGGCACGCCAGTCATGTTGCCGCACGCGATCGGCTCGGGCTCGGACTTCGCGCTGGGTGCCATGGCGATGGGGGCGAGTGCCTTGCGGGCCGTCGAGATCGCCGGAAAGTTTGACGTCTACACGGGTGGGCCGTACTTCACCCACAAGTTGGAGAAGAACAATGAGCGAGCCGGATACAAAGGCCCCTGGGGTCTTGACGCTGAATTCCGTCCTTGATGGTCTGCGGCCGAGTAAGCTGCTGCCGGTCACAGACTACAACGTCTCAGACACGTGCTGGATCGTTCTGGCGCGTGACGAAGCGACAGGGAAATTGACACAAGGCAGAATTATTGCCAAGGTGTCAGTGCCTTGGCACGCTTTCGACTTCTACCTGATCGAGACGGCTGACGCTGGCGCGCTCCATGTCGAGACGCGCCAGTGGATTTACATGGCGCCGGACTACGAACAAGGCCAGTGGCTCGCGCGGACCGTAAAAAGCCTGCACGATCAACGGCTTGCTGCCCTTAGCTCTGATCGAAGGAATTGATCTGATGACGGACATCGTTGACTTGAAACGGGAAGTGCAATTCGCGACCGGCGCGGGCAAGAACGAGAAGAACTGGAAGAATCAACGGGCGCCTTTGGGCGCCCTTCTGGCGTTGGTCAAAGAGCACAAGGTCGGCGCCAAAGATGGGCTGTCGATCACGCAAGGCCCGCTCGTCGCTCCCGCACGCACGGCAAACAACGTCGCTGAGAATTACATTCTCATGGTGGACGTCGATACCGGCGCATCGATCGACAAGGTGGAGGCGTTCTGCCGTGATCTCGGCCTGTTCGCGGTGATATGGACGACGCACTCTCACATGAAGACGCAGACGCTCGTGCCCGAGCAAAAGCTCGTCACGTGGATGCGTCAGAAGAAACGCCACTGGGACCCGCAGGACGAGGACATTCGCGCCTACTTCGCAGAGACTGCCAAAATGGCGCCGAAGCTCGCGAAGACGTGTCGGCTCGGTGGCAAGCAACATGTCGAAGGCGGCGTGAAGTTCGTCGTCACGCATGATCCGATGCCGCGCTTTCGTGTGCTGTTCGTGCTGTCGGAGCCATTCTCGTTTTCGGAAGGGGGCACGCAGCGCCAGCGCATCGACAAGTGGAAGGAACTCTACGCGAAGTTTTCCGACTTCATGGGCGTGGGCTGGGACCGGTCGTGCGTCGACCCTTCGCGGTTGATGTACACGCCGCGCTGCGCGGTGGGTGACGAGGCCAATCACGAAGTCCGTCTGATCGAGGGTGAGTACCTCGATCTGGCACGCGTCGAAGAAACGGAAGTCAGTGTCGAAGACGCACTGCCGGGCGAGGATGATGATCAATACGCGGCAGCCGCCGCCATGTACGATGCCGAGCAAACGCGTGAGAACACGTTCGCGACGCCGGGGCTGTTGAAGTTCGTCGCTGAGCACGGCGCGACGTTTGCTGCCGCTGACTTCATGGCACACTTCGAGCCGGACGGCATGCGCAATCAGATCGACGGCGGCTATGAGTTCCGCTGCCCGAACGCTGATGGTCACACGAACGGCGACGACGATGCTGACCGCGCCTTCATGGTCAAGAACGGCGAGGAGAACAACGTCGGCACCGGCTTCCACATGGGCTGTCTGCACGACACGTGCAAGACGGCGGCGAACGGCGACCGCTTGTGGTACCTCGACAAGTTCATGGTGGACCGGGGCCTGACGATCGCGGATGCCCTGCCGTTCTGCTCTGAGCACGTTGCTGAGCAAGAGGAAGCGGCAGCGCGTGAGGAAGCTGCCGACACACTGTATATGCGCATTATGGGCTCAGACGGGACGGAAGAAACGCGTGAGCAGCTTCTGGCGGAAATGGCGCGGCTGTCGCTTGTGACCGCAACGGCGCCGAAGATCGTTACACTGATCAACGACGTGCAGGTGCGGGAGAAGCTCGGCGCGCGGGCGATGGCCACGTTCAAGGAACTGTTCGCTGCCTACAAGCGCGTGGCGCAAGAGGAAGCCGCAACGCTCGCATCAGCGCCGATGGTAGGACATGCCTTGCCCGACAACCCGGAGACGGCGCGCGTCATCTGGAAGGACTGGGACCACGAGGACAAGCTGCGCGTCGCGCGTGCCGTGTTCATGAAGAAGAACAAGACGGGGCGGCATGTCTATGCGAATGGCAACGGCGACCCGGTCTACATCGTCCTGACCGAAAGCGGGATCAGCATCAAGCCGATGGACCTTGCGCGCTGGTCTGCGGTGTTGGGCGAGTGCATGAGCTTCAAAGCGGTGGCAGCCAACACAGGTGTCGAGCACGGCTACGCGCCCTTCATGGATATCGTGCAAGCGCTCGCGGCGGCGCCCGAAACGCTGGACTTGCCGGTCGTGCTCGGCGTCTCTGAGGTCCCTGTGTTCGGTGAGGAGGGCAATCTCCTGGCATCGAACGGATACGATGCGGCGAATAAGGTCTACATTCACTGCCCGTTCGATATCCGCCCCGTGTCGGCGGTGCCATCTGAGGAGGAAGTTGACGAGGCTATCTCCTGGATCATGGATGAAGCCCTACGGGACTTCCCCTTCTCAGACAGCTTCAACGGCGACGACGTCATGCCGCTGTATGTGGATGATGGCGACGGCGGATTGATGCCCAATTGGGAACGCGGCAGAGTGTCGCGTCTCCATGCCATGTTGATGATCCTCCAGCCGTTCGCCCGCAACATGATCGCTGGCAATGCCCCTGCCTTCCATATCGACAAGGCGACACGGGGAACGGGCGCCAGCTACCTTGCCAACGTGCCCTCGATCATTCTGACCGGCGCCGAAGCGATCGCTGACAGCCTTCCCAATGAGAGCAAGAACGGGGGTGAGGAGACCGTCAAGAAAATCACGACGCAGCTGCTGAACGGCAACCCGATCGTCTTTTGGGACAACATCAATCACAAGGTGGACAGCGGCGCCCTGGCACGCGCCATCACGTCAACGTTCTGGCGTGACCGCATCCTGGGTGGCATGACCCAGGCGGCGATCCGGGTGACGAACCTGTGGCTGTTTGCTGGCAACAACGTCAGCTTCTCTGACGAAATCTATCGGCGGCTCATCCCGATCCGTCTGGACGCCAATCGCCCCGACCCGGAGAACCGCCCGACCGCGCTTTACAAGCACTATCCCCTCGCCGCGTGGCTCATGTCGGCGCGCCGGGACCTTGTTTGGGCCTGCCACACGCTCATTCAGAACTGGATTGCGAAGGGCAAGATCATGGGTAGTGGCACGCTTGCATCGTTCGAGACGTGGGCGGGCGTCATGACCGGCATTGTGGAGGCGGCGGGACTCAACGGGGCGTTGAGTACGATTGGCAACTACAAGGCGACATCCAACGACGATGCAGGCGAGGAAAACAGCTTCGTGCAATGGTGGCATGACCGGTGGAAATACGACCGCGTTGGTCCCGGCGAAATGGTGCAAACCATGACTACTCCGGGCACTGACGGAGGGCTCACTGGGGTGTCTCCGATGATCGCTGCGCTGGGTCTGGACAGCCGCAACGATGGGACCCTCGTGCGCTCTTTGGGGTACTATGTCAAACGCCAAGTCATAGGGAAAACGGCACGTTTGGCGGACGGAACGCTCGTCAAGGCGGTCAAAGCGGCGGTCAACCCGGCGCGCTACCAGCTGGTCCCGGTCGCCGCGACTGACGTGTAACCCCTTGCGAGAGGGTCAAGTCATACGAAAAATATGACTTGGCATATGATTTGGGAGTAAAGTCATAGTGGAAGAAACCCGCGCCGTTAGCTGCTTTCTTCCACTTTCTTATGATATTTATGACTTTCTTCTATGCTCCGTAGGAATCTCTCTCTCTCTCTCTCTTTAATAAATATAATAGAGAGAGAGAGAGAGAGCCTATTTATAGGGCTGGGCGGCTGGAGCAAGTCATAGTCATAAAGTCATAGGGCGGGGTCGTCAGAGGTCTCGTCGGCGTGTCCTTCGACGTACCTGTAACTCTCGCCGTCAGCGTCCTCGTCGAGGTCCGCCAGGAAGCCGATCGGATTGCTCGGCGGGTAGTACCGGAAGATGGGTTTGCCGGTCGGTCCGAGGAGGCCTGTCGGGTGCAAGACTTCGGGACGTGCTTCACGCACGTGCAGAGCGGGAAGATAGGTCTGCTCGACGAACTCAAGATCGTCGTCAAACGCTCTGTGTCTTTTGCGCACCATGGTGTTGCTCCGGTACAACAGTAGTGGTGTTGAAGACGAGACCCTGTTCGAGGCAGCCAAACAGGGCGATCAGGGCAGCCTCGGCCTTGCCGGAGGATTTCAGCTGGGCTGCCATATGCGGGAAGTAGCGGTGAGCGAGGTCCTTGACGGCTTGGGCCTTCCCTGGCCCTGAGGAGGCCCGTAGAGCCCCTTTCCACTTCTGAGGGCTCACCCATCGCCGGGGAACGCCCAAGGCCCCCAGGACGCCCCGTAGGATGCCCTTGCCCTCACCGAAGGAGAAGGCACCCACGACGCCGTCACGACGGCGCTCCTCGGGACCTTGCTTGCCTCCGATCACGTGCACGTCCTCGACCCAGGCCTCATCCGGGCACCAGGAGCGGACAAGAGCCGCCAGGGCATCCTCATCGATGTAGGACTTGGTCTTGCCGCTGGGGCGCTTCTCTGTGCGAACGGGGAGGGGTGCGACCAGCATGGTGCGCTGATCCGTGTCCAGGCAGACGATGCCGCCCGTCAGACCAGGATCGATGCCGACCAGCCGTGTCATCCGGGGAACCCTCACGTTAGTGTGGTTGACACGTTAGCACGCTAGGGGTAGTATAGGCAACCGATAGTTAGTCTATGTGACACGATGCCAAGGTTAAAAGCTGTCCAGGAGTTCGATCACCGGAAGCAGCTAGAGGAAAACCGCCGCCTCGGGCGCCCTGGTAGTCCTGGGCGTCCGCCTGGGTCCCCCGACAAAAGCAAACGGGGACGCCCGCCGTTGAAGCCACTCGCCCGGTGGGAGGCCTTCGCGGCGTGTGTGGCGTACGGAATGACGCCACAGCTGGCGTATCTGGTAGCCGGGATCAGCTTGCGGAACAACGTTCGGCAATCTGGTTACATGAAGCGTGCGAAGGTCCGTGCACGTATCGAGGAACTGAGAGAGAAGTACGGGTTACTCATGCGCGAGAACGCTCCGAAGGCTGACAAAGAGAAAGAGGAGGAACGCTTTCTCTCCGGCAACATGACGCAAGAGGAAATGGCGGCGTACCTGAAACGTCAGGCCATGAACGTCATCCAACGCGCGCAATCGGAGGATGATTTCACTGCGGCTTTGAAAGGGATCGAGACCCTCGGGAAGCTCAGCGGCATCATCCAGCACGCGAACAGCACAAAACGGAATGGGATCGATGCCCGGAATTCACGCACTCCAAGTCGAGCAGAAGATCAAGTACCGCGCCCTGCTCAAGAAGGCCCAGCAGCTGATCACGGAGCTCGAAACCGCCCAAGCTCGGGGTACGCCTCTGCGGGAAAAAACGCTCGAAGTGGCAGTCAAGCTGAGCCAGACGACGGACTTAGCGAAGCAGATCGAATGCTTATGGACTTTGAAGGAGAAGACTGAGGAAACTTACTACGAGAAGTTGCGCCTCGCTGCTCCCGATAACTTCACATGCTACGTCGAGTACATGACGCCTGAGGAGCCGCCCGCTCCTCACATGGAATTCTTCGGCTCACACCTGGAATCTGTTTTTCATCGCGAGTGTTTGCGCTCGACCGTGAGCGTTCCGCCTGGGCACGCGAAGACCAAATACTTCTCACGCATGTTCCCTGCGTGGACGCTCGGCAAGATGCCGAATTGGAAATATCTGCAAGGTGGTCACACGCAGCACTTCGCGGAGAACGAGTATGGCAAAGAGGTTCGTGCGCTTATCTCTGATCCGCGCAACCGCGATGTGTTCCCGGATATTGCGTTGTCTCCTCGATCGACTGCTGCTGGCAATTGGCGCCTCGATCATTTTCGTGGGGGCTATGTTTGCAAAGGCGCGGGACAAGGCATTGCGGGCTATCGTGCGCACTGTGGTGGCATTGATGATCCGTTTGGCTCTCGCGAAGATGTTGAGAGCCAAGTGATCCGCGATCGTGTCGGGCGCTGGCTCTTTGCCGACTTCCGCACGCGCTTCCTTCCTGGTGCCGCATTCTTCATCGTTGCCACACGCTGGCACGTCGATGATCTCATTGGACGCGTCGAGCAGATGACGAAAGACGGACGCGGTCTGCCGTGGGACATCATCAATCTCACTGGCATCATCGAGACGGAAGCCGAAATGGCAGCCGATCGCATGGGCCGTGATATGGGTCAGCCGTTGTGGGATTACTTCGGCGTCGATCACATGATGGAAATGAAAGCGACGTTGCCCGCCGCTGATTGGTGGTCGCTCTACAAAGGCGTGCCGATCATCGGCGAGGGCAACATGGTGCAGGCGAAGTGGTTTCAACGCTTCACGAAAATCCCACGCGACGAAATCGATCTCAGCGGGCGCCTCACGAGCAAGGTTGTCCGCCGCATCACCGTGTCAGTCGATTGTGCGAACAAGCCAACACAGCGTTCGAACTATTCGGTGTGCACCGTGTGGATCGAGACGATGGATGGCAAGCACTATCTCGTGCACACCGTGCGCAAGAAGACCGACATCACCGGCTTGACGAAGATGATCGAGGACACGGCAACGCAGTGGAATGCGAACGTGATCATCGTCGAAGACAAAGGCCATGGTACCGCTTACATTCAACAGCGGGCAGGCAAAGCTCCCGCGCCGATCATTGCCATTCCTGTTGACAGTTCGAAAGAGTTCCGCTTCGACCGCGTCACGCCTGTGATCGAGAGTGGTGTCGTCTATCTTCCTCAGTCGGCGCCGTGGCTGCCGGAATACGAGGCGGAGCTTCTGGCCTTCCCGAATGGGACCGACGACGATCAGGTGGACAGCACGTCTCAGTATTTGGAGTGGGCTGCCAAGCGCACCATGGGTGGCACGAAGAAACTCAAGGGCACTGGTACCAAGCATATTGGGAAGCGGCAGGGTCGCCGGGGAAGTTTGTCCAAGCAGGTGCACATGCGCGCTGCATAAGGGTACCATCGAGATTTATGTGCGGCAGGGTACCACCCAAATTTTTGACCGGGTGGACCCTTTCAGATTTTTGAGGGGGCAGGGCTTGTCAGAAAAAATGCCCCTAATTTCCCTCACTCCAATCGATATCGACCGGGTAGTTTGTGGCAGCGCGCTCACGCTTCGGCGGCGCGGGCAACGTCGCCCGCGTCACACGCTCGGGCGCATCTGGCCACTCGATGTTGGCATCACGCAAGCGCTTGAATGATTGCAGGATCAGCGCAGCATATGCCGGCACAGGACACTCGCCATTCTGCCAGCGTCGCAGTGTGCGCTCGTCGATGCCGGTTCTGATCGACATGTCAGCACGCCAGCCATGCCGTCCGAAAAGCTCCTGTGCCAGCGCCGTGAATTCGTGCGGCATCATGAAGGTGGTGTTGGGTCGTTTGTTCATCGGGTCCTCCTGTAGGTTGATGCAGTTCTGCGCATCATACGCTGGTTTCTATGCGCCCTTGCAGATCATCACACGCTTCTCATCACACGCCGCTCATCACACGCCCGCCCTCGCCCTCATGCGCCCACGAAAACGAGCTCGACATCACGCGCTCGACATCACGCGGCGCTCATCACGCGCGCCACTCATCACGCGCTTATCATCACACGCGCGCTCATATGGTCCTGGTCACGCTCGGTTAACGCCGCGTTAACGCGCATTAACACACGTTAAAAAATCGTTAATTTAACCGATCGTTAACCTTTCTAATCCGTTAATTTACCTTTCGTTAAGCTTAGCGCGCGGTGAATTTACCGGGCGTTAAGGCCGCGTCTCGCCGTGCCAGCATGCATGCGGCGCGCCAGACTTGCCACGTCAACCAAATCTTTACCTTGATTTGTGAGATCGGACAAGCTGCCCGGTTCTTAACACTTTTTTAATCTTTGAGGCGCTTTCTGTGCTCACACGCAAGCACAAGGGAACGCAAGCCATGCCGTGGATAGAGACGACAATCAACCGCGAAGTGAAGGCCGCAAAAGCGGCGTGGGAGCCGTACGGGTTTTCGACGTTGCTTGCCAAGCCTGAAAGCAATCCGAAGATTGCCAAAGGCCTTTCGCAAGGCGTCATGACGGCGCCGTTGCATTTGGCGCCCGCCGATCTATCCGGTTGGAATGTTTGCCCCATGGCAACGCTCGGATGCAAGGCGGCTTGCTTGCATACAGCTGGCAATCCGGCGGCAATGGCTGGCAAAGATCGCGCCCGCAAGGCCCGCACATTGGCATTCTTCAAGGCCCGTGCCGCCTTCATGATCGTGCTTGCTGATGAAATCAAGCGCCATTCGGACACGGCACGCAAGCTCGGTATGATCGCTGCCGTTCGCCTCAATGCAACGTCCGATATCCGTTGGGAGCGCGAAGCAGTCACTCTTGGTGGCGTCACCTATCCTAACCTCATGTCGCTTTTTCCTGACGTGCGGTTTTATGACTACACGAAGATTGCAAACCGCCGCAACGTGCCGGACAACTATTCGCTTGTGTTCTCGCTTGCCGAAAACAATGACAACCAAGCCGTTGCAGCTATCGCGAACGGCTTCAATGTCGCCGTTGTTTTCGACACGAAACGCAATCGTCCCCTGCCGGATAAATACACAATCGCAGGCCTGACCTTGCGCGTGATTGACGGCGATCTTGACGACGCGCGCTTTGCCGATCCGAAGGGTGTCATTGTCGGATTGCGTGCTAAAGGTAAGGCGATAACAGACGCAAGCGGCTTTGTGCGCAAGGCCGCGTGAATTAAGTTAACACAACGAAAGAAAGGCAAACGTGTTATGAATGTAACGGCTCAAATTGTTAACAAGCTTGACAGTCTCGGCAATCGCTTCGCTAAGATCGAATTCGTCAAAAAAGACGGCTCGATCCGAGAATTGATCGTGCAACGTGCGGCCGAAAAATACCGCATCACTGGCAGCCGTCCCGACGCGACAGAGACGCGGCGCCGCAATCATCCGGAGCTAGTCAACGTCTACAGCGTTGACGCGAAGGGGTTTCGCAGTGTTGACGTGCGCACCGTGCTTTCGATCACTGCCGACGGTTTCAAAACCGAATATCGGACACGCGATAACGTCGCGTTAACGATGGGACTCTAAGCCTGACAGGATGCCCGGATCGTAACACTTTTTTAACACTTTGCGGGCATTCTGGTTTCATCGGACAACGGGAGCAACGCAAATGAGCAAGATTGGTTACAATGCAATCGGACGCGGCAAGCTTGCCACCGATTTCCGCGCCCCCACGAATAGCGGCATTCGCGCCGTTCGCGCCGTTGCTAAATCACAAGCCGATGCACAAACTGCCAAGCTCGCAAGCTTCCTGATCGGCGTTGCTGGCGTTGCTCTCACGGTTGTCGCAACTCTTGTTATCGTGGCGGTTATCTAATGACACGCAAACAAGAGATCGCACGCCAGACCGCGCGGGAGGCTAAAGCAATCCGCCGCTATGTGGAAGGCGCAATTTTAGGTTATCAGCAAGCCG
>ERZ724505.1916-NODE-1916-length-10781-cov-7.523588_pt1 | contig 10781 bp, 14 predicted proteins | sample MGYA00376038_ERZ724505 | MGnify/ENA primary metagenome ERZ724505 (study PRJEB28724, sample SAMN07190884) | wastewater metagenome | isolation source: effluent of sewage treatment plant in Hong Hong | place: Hong Kong | collected 2016-03-17 ...
TTTAACAGTATTTAACAGTATTTAACAGTATTTAACAGTATTTAACAGTATTTAACAGTATTAAGTATATTAAGATTAATTTACTTTACATTTTACTTTCTATCTTGCATTTTAATTGCCCGCGCCCGCGCCCAAATGCAAATACCCCTATTCCAGCAATACTGCAATACCCCTCCCATCCCCGATATCCCCACGAATCAGTCATCATTCATTCTGCAAGTCAGAGACGTTTAAAAGTACCGATGAAGCAACGAAGAACGAAACGGTGAAACGAAAACGAATCACCACGTAGTAATAAGTTGCTACATAAAGGGTCAATACTTTACCATCTCTGACCCACCAAGTCAGAGACGTTTAAAAGGTGACCTGACCGAACAGCGAGGATGAGACGTAAGACTTCACACGAAGTCGAGGCTTTTAACCTGAGCCGTTGTCATATACTCCGAACTAAGTAAGTCCCGCAGAAGCGGTGATATCACCCCGACATTACGAGAAATGTTCGGGACTATAGGGCCCCTACAACCGAAGTTGTAGGACGGAATCAGCCGGTAAAACCCCCTATAGCATGATTCAATGGTTACACACTCAAGTGTAACAAGTGAATCACGGGTCAATGTAGAGTTAGAACATAGCGAGAACGCTTCGCTATCTGTAGCTAACAGCCAGTTGACCTGTAATGCCCAAAAGAGACCTAACGGAAACTTTAAGGGCTTGCGCTAATAACTGGAAAGCGCAACATCTAAGTGAAGAAACCTATCTCTAGCGAGGTAGTAACTTCAACGAAGGTGAAGGTAAGACGAATCGCGAACCGCAGCGTGGGTGCCTGTAAGGCATACTAACCGGGAAGGCGATATAAGCAAACCCACTTGTAGGGTAAGTGTGCAAACCGGCTAGCCGTTCGCTTGTGAATGGGTAAGGTCCACACTATACGAGAAAGGGTTTGATTATTATAAGTCAAGTAATGACTCTTGACGATAAAGAAGTATAAAAGTCAAAAAGGTCATAACCAGCGACCTTTAACTTCAAAAACTGGTCTAACGTCGAGATGATGTTAGTAAAACTAATCGCTTGCTGACTCGATAATGCATGGTAGAATGCTAATGTTGAGTCAGCAATGATAAGTTGTAGTTGCCTCTTGATGGTCTTATTCAAGGTTCGATTCCTTGTAAGAGGCCCATGTTCTAGATATCGAAACGGTTCGATATCTAATCGTTCTAAACTCCACAAGTCATGTACCACTTGCTTCGCAGGTAGGTACAAGTCAGAGACGTTTAAAAGTCTCGATAGGAGGTTATCATGCGAGTCATCAATCTGCTTTCACAAAAACTGGTTCTCATTAGCATCAATGGTGGTGAGTACCAAGTTATTAACACCTGGCTTCCAATGCCTAACGGCATTGGTCCTCTAACCTGCCAAAAGCAGGTGAAAAGCATTGTTTGTACCTCGTCATCGTTTAGTAACGATGATGGGAACCCCTTCAATATCCCTGTATACGAGAACGAAGTTTCTCGTGTACCCCCCGTCATCGATGGGTTGAGTTATATAGTCAGGGATGAGGTCAAGAAGTCTTTCCCTGACAGGAAAGACTTTCTCACACCGGTCGTTTGCCCCTTTAAGGTTGTGACAGGTGAGCCTTACGACCCCAACATTGTTTATTGTGTTGGGTTGTCGATGTAGCAAGATACTAACTTAGCCTGTAATGCTTGTTACAGGCTAAGTTCCCAGTCTTTACGCAAGTCACATGCTCTGCTTCGCAGGTCAGAGACATTTAAAATCCTGAGTATAGGAGGTAACTGATGAAAAAGGAATCACCAGTCATTCCACCCGATGTTGTTGTCAAAAAAATCCCTGCTGGTAAGCACGGGAAAGGTTGGTTCAAGAATAAAGCTCTGAGGCACTCTTTTATTGAAGAGGATGAGGGGCTATACAATGAGACTACGGATGAGGAGTTGCACGATATTTTTGTAGAAAATATTATGTTCTACAATAAGCAATAATTAATTAAGCAGTGCTAGTCCAGTATGGAGCTGGAGTTGACTGTAAATCAACTGCCTTTTGGCCAGGAAGGTTCGATTCCTTCGCACTGCACCATTACTCATGCTACAGTAAACAAGAGACCATCCTTCCACCATAAAGTCAATCTCGTCTTAGGACGAGAGACGCTGAGGTTTGGTCTTTGCTAGTTGCTGTAGTATGAGTAAAACATGCACCTAATGAGGGTTACTCTCATTAGGTTTGGGCGAATAAAGGTGAAGCATGTAAAGCCCTTTGCGCATCCCACATGATGCGAAAATAGTATTAACTGCCCTCTAGGTGTGGCTAGAGGCTTTGCCCAAGTGGTGGAATGGCAGACACAGCGGACTCAAAATCCGCCGCTAGAAATAGCGTACCGGTTCGACTCCGGTCTTGGGCACTGTCTAAATAAGTGGGAATGAATCCTACTTAATAAAGACACCTAAAAGGAGGTGATGTAAAAAAAAGTTAACTTGAATGTCGTTTTTTTCTTGATGCCAAAAACATCGAGAAAAACTCACTTTCTCCTAGGGGAAAAAGTAACTTTATGAGAAGGTGAGAAAGTAGTTGACAGGGCATAATAAGACATTATGCTCTAAGGAACCGTAGCTCAGTTGGTAGAGCAATGGACTTTTAATCCAATGGTCGAGAGTTCGATTCTCTCCGGTTCCACTTGAATCGTGGTTTTATAAACTGCGATTCAAAAAGACATCTGTTCGTGGGTGTCTTTTTTGATAAGATATTTATATATTTTTTTAGGAAAGTAGCTCAGTTGGTTAGAGCACACGCCTTATAAGCGTGGGGTCATGGGTTCAACTCCCATCTTTCCTACAAGTTTTTGTTTGCCAGAACACTTAGCGTAGTGTTTGTAAGAGCAAACATATTCCGCAATAGCTCAATGGTAGAGCAATCGGCTGTTAACCGATGGGTTGTAGGTTCGAGTCCTACTTGCGGAGCTAACCGTTCTTTGACGAGTAAGGTTATGGTTAACCGTACAAGCCATAAACTTTGCTTCGCAAGTCAGAGACTTTTAAAAGGATTTTCATGAAAAAGTTAAAAAGATTATTTTGGACATTTGTCCATAATGTAGTTTCGCATCCTTTAATGTGTATTACTTTTAATAGTAGGTTTTCAATTTGGTTTCATGATAAAACTGCTAAGTTAGCATTTTATCATGATTAGTTCCAAGTTATAAACTCTGCTACGCAAGTCATATGCTTTGCTCCGCAAGCCATAAACTTTGCTTCGCAAGTCAGAGACGTTTAAAAGGACAGATGCAAAACAGATAACGGGCCCAGCCAACATAGAAGTACGTTGGTATGGGTTCACATTCCACAATAGCTCAATGGTAGAGCAATCGGCTGTTAACCGATGGGTTGTAGGTTCGAGCCCTACTTGTGGAGCTTCTGCAACATAACGCATGTTCGTGTGAAATCTCCTTTCTTGGTGCGGGTTGTGTGGTTGGTGGAAAAATGCGTTATGTTGTAGATTTTGGGCAATAGCTCAGTTGGTTAGAGCGCACGGCTTATAACCGTGAAGTCGTAGGTTCAACTCCTACTTGCCCAACTAATCTGCCATAGCATGTTGCTATGGTAGGTTGAGTGTACGCTGACTTTATAAGTCACGGACATTTAAACGTCAGTGCATGGAGAATAATCGAATGGCAAAGCTCTTTGTTGTTTCCGCTGAAAAGTCACACTTCATCGCCCTTGATGAGGGGCAAGAAGTTACAATCGTGCGAAAGCGTATTTCTCAAGATGAGGCGTTGACGTTGCTTCGTTCTACGGAGCGCTTCATCTCAAAAATCAATCACAAACATATCGCAGCAGGTTTGGCCCTGCTGCTTGGTGAGCGCGTTCGATATGACATGAAACCGTTGCACAGTTTCAACCCTGGCGATAAGATGCTGATTGTATCTTATCGCGGTCCTAACATCAATGAGGGGGATTATATTGACAACACGGGGGAGTACCCAGTGTTTGAGCTACCAGACGGTGGTAAGTTTACATTCTACACCCAGGAATACGAACCTGGGGGGTGGGATGATAGCGAGGATGAGACCTCAGAAGAGGTTTCTGAGTGATGTAACGATTCTGCCCCTACATCAGGGGCAGATAACATTGATGCACTATTGACCTAACTTCAAAGTGAAGTTGATAGCGCGTTGATTCAATAGGGTCTTATAGACCCTGTTTGGTAAGGGACAGTAGCTCAGGGGTTAGAGCACGCGCCTTATAAGCGTGAGGTCATGGGTTCAATTCCCATCTGTCCCACTTTCTTTGTAAACTTTAAGTAAAGTATCAACTGTCCTGCAAGTAATGTACCACTTGCACTGTAGGTCAGAGACGTTTAAAAGACTCTCTGAGAACGGAGATTACATCATGGCTCGACCAGTTTCCGAAGCGACCAAAATGTCAGCGTACTATAAGGCAGCCTTGACGAAACTTAAGGCAAACGAAGAAATCCAAGGCTATCCTGGCCTTGGTAAGTTTTTGCTTGAGTTTGCTATACTGACTGTCTGGCGTGGCCAAACGCCAGATGAGAAAGAAGTAAAGGCTGCTCTTGAACACAATAACAAGGGTTTCCGTAAGAGCGATGCCGGTTTTGGTTCATATCTCGCCGAGTATATTACTCGGAATATGAACAACGGTAGGAAACTAGGCACCATCATTACTGATGGTTATGTCCACAAGGCATTGAGCCTTATCTATAAGTATTGGAGGCAATACGGGCCTTACTTCCTCGTTGCCTTTAATAAGTATAAAACCCTTAATGGGTATGTAACTTCTCCTTCACCTTCAGCTTCATCAGATGAAGTTGTAGTAAACATTCCGCTTCTACCATCATATGATGATGGTGAATGTGAGGAGCCTGTACCAGAAACTCAGGCTGTACAACAGAAACCTGTTGTACAAGTTGAAACTAGGCTTCTACCGCCCATTAGTTGGTTGAAAGACCAGCTTAGGGGTGATGAGCGAGAAGTTATTACGAGGGCTATGACCCTTGTTAGTGAAGGGGTTCCTGTAGAGCTTATGGCTAAGTTGTTGCATGAAGCTATCTACGGGTTATGTTATATATTATAATATTTTTTTATTTTTTTTCATTTTTTAAACTTGGCCAAAAACATCGAGAAATATTCAGTTTTTCCTATAGGGAAAATCTGATTTCTTGCTTGCCCTTAAGTAAGCTATATATGCATAATGAGACATTGGTTTTTCTTAAATGTTTCATATGTTTTTATAGTTTATTTTGGGATTTTGAATGTAAAGTTATACAAAACTTGATACCCTACATGTAGGTATGGTAATACATATATTGTTTTGGTAAAGAAATAAAAAAAGTTTAAAAAAAATACAGTTGTGTGTTGATTTTAAAAACACCAAAAAACCTCGAGAAATATTCACTTTTTCCTATAGGGAAAAGGTGTGATTCTTGCAACTATGTGATTATGCGATGTATGCATAATAAGACATATGTTGCTTGATAAAGGAGGATGATTTAATGACAGCAGGTGAAGCACTAGGTAAGATTTTGGTATCAGATATGCTTGGGCATATAGTTGTTGTACTTTCATACATGTATTTTTCTAAGTTGGGTTTGATGGAGCTTAGTGGTAAACAAGTTAAGTTTCATTGGGCCGTATACATTATAGTGATGTCAATATTTATTATTGCATGTGTGAGATACCTTTAAACTCGAAAATCAAGCGAGGGTAACATGATTGAGCAAGTCAAAGAAGTTGTATTTGATGCTGCGTGTTACGGCATTGTGTTGTTGTTTTGTGTGGGGTTGTTTTTTCTATAACTCTAAGAATAAGTAACCAAACTCTAGCAATAAGAGTTTGTGTGCGGTGATTCAAGCATAACTTATGTGTAATACATAAGTTTAGAGTTACTCTGCATACTCTTAGAGTTAGCTTCGCAAGTCATGTACTTTGCTACGCAAGTCATGTACTTTGCTACGCAAGTCATGTACTTTGCTACGCAAGTCATGTACTTTGCTACGCAAGTCAGAGACGTTTAAAAGTGACAGTGCATGACAGTTTGTTTTGCGCCTTTAGCTCAGTTGGATAGAGCAAGAGATTTCTAATCTCTAGGTCGTAGGTTCGAGTCCTACAAGGCGTGCCAACCTTTAAAGGTTGCTTAACTTAAACATCCAGAGAGATTGAGGTTTAAAATCTTAGCTTAACATTGTAAAAGGAGGTTAACACAATGAATAGTTAGCTTAACTTAACTAAAAACTTAACTAAGGAAGACTTTGAAATGCTGTCTGGCAGTCTAACAAGACTGCTTTGTGTCTTTAGCTCAGTTGGATAGAGCAAGAGATTTCTAATCTCTAGGTCGTAGGTTCGAGTCCTACAAGACACGCTAACCTTTAAAGGAGGTTTACGTAATGAAAAAAGAACCAAAAAACCTGTTGTTTAAATCGCGTGTTAGCTTTAACACGCATGATGCATCAACTTCTACCGCTGATGGTAGAATCACAGTTGAGCTAAACGCTCAGAAGCGATGCAAGTTGGCGTTGTTCAAGCTAGCGCAACATTCAAAAGGGTTGACTGCAAGTCAACTACAAGAGGAGCTTAAGCGATATCCGAACTATACATGTTCGGATATCAGGTATGCGCTCATGAAGTTGGCGAAGGCAAACATTATTAAAAAGGTTCAGCATGTTTATATTGCTGATAAACGAAGCCTCGCTGCATGGGATGAGGTTGAGCATATCTGGGTATAAACATATTTATAAAATATGTTATATATTATAAATAACAGTATAGTTGTATTGTGTATATGTTGATTAGAATATTAATATATAAAAGAATATAGTAGTTGATACATATCGTAAGATATGTATCTGAAAAATGGAACATTTTTCTTATATATAAATGAGTTATATATAAGCTAATGTTTCTAACCTTTAGAATGATAGGAGAATACCATGCGTGTTATTATCATTGAAGATGCAAGTGAAGCTATTGTTAAACTCATTCTTGGTTCCGCAAAATCCTTGCTTTCATACAAGCAAGAGGTAAGGCCCGTAAAAGAGCTAACTGATGCTACAGGGCATACTGAAGTTGCACAGCACACTTTTGCTCTTACCTCTGAAGAGGTAAATGAGCTTGAAAATAAGATTCAATTGGAGTTGGGGCAACCTAAACCTAAACTTCATGATGTTTATGAAGACTCAATGGACCTTGTATCTTATTATAAGCAAAACTATAATGAAGTTGTACTACCTATTTCTCTAGCAAAGAGGGTTATTAGTTGTGTTGTTGCAGAGGCAATGTTGCATAATATTGCAAACAACATTAATGACATAATCTATCCTGGTACATTGATTACTTACTTTAATAAAGTTGGTCTAATTAAGTATTCCATTTCATTTAAGGACCTACCTATATATGACATCCTATATGTATCTAGTAATGATTCTATTAAAGTTGATAAAACCAAACGTGGTTGCCCTTCATATATTGAAGATTATAATGATGAAAGTCTAGTTCAAGAACTACAAGGTTATCTTGATAATGGTTGCAACAAAAAAACTTTGTCAAAGGTGAAGAAGAATGTTTAATTATTGTCCTGGATGCGATGGTGTATTGACGATTGTATCATATAAGAAAAATGATATTGATACGATTGGTTATACATGTACTACATGTAACAATAATTATATTGATGGTGACACGGTATTGAAACTGCACCTGGAGAAAAAAGATGTTCAACTCAGAAGTAATGTTGGATGCAGAAGTAATGCAACAGATTGAAGATGATATCAATCTATTGTTTATTATTGAGTTCTTGGTTATTGAACAAGAAGTAAATGAGGATATTAACTTATGAATATAGATGAGAAACAACTTAATCATTCAAGTGTTGATAGTCTTAAAAGGCTATTGGCATTTATAGATAAGGTTGACCCTAGTTGTTATGATGGTCAATCTAAAGAACAGCTTGTTAGAAAACTTAAGTATGCCGTTAAGCCTGTTAAGGTTGGCATATACTAATAGCAAGTCTTAAGCCCTGCTTCGCAAGTCATGTACTCTGCTACGTAGGTCAGTACCCCTTGCTTCGCAAGTCAGAGACATTTAAAAGTGGTTGTGAGAACGAAGGGAGAAACCAACGATGATTAAAATGATGTTTTTGTTGTTTGCTTCATTCTTGATGTGTGCATTCTTTAGTTTCTTTTATTGTGCGCATTTTCATACGCAGATAAACTTGACTCAGTTTGGGGTAGCATACTTGATTACATTGGGTATATCATATAAGATTATGTATTGATATTTGTATCAAAACGTAAAGGAGAATTTAATATGTTGGGATTGAATAATTTTCAAGATTACTCTGAAGAAGAAGTTAAGGCTTGTTTGGTTGAGGAGTATTCAGGCCCAACTGAAGAAGTTAATAAGTATGATATACTTATTGCATATGAAGAAACAAGTGATTACGGAAGTAGTTCATGGTTTCTTTTGGAAGAAAAAGAAACTAAAAAACTATTTGAAGTATACGCTAGTCGTTCTTCTTGGTATAGTTATGAAGGTCAATGGTATCCAACACCTACAACAGCTACACTTCTAAAGAGTAGTCATCTTGCAACTCGTGTAAAAGATATTCCAGAAGTTAAAATCTTTATACAACAACTGTAAATGTTGTTTTAACGACAAGGTAATGAGAATGAAAATAGAAGGAATGGATAAGCGAGAACTATTTAAAGTTATTGTAGAAACTTTTATGAAACTAAAGAGTTCTACTGGTATTACACCGATGTTTGTTTTCGGTAGTTATGTTTCTGGTGAAATGATTGATGAAGAGAGAAGTTCTGTTAGTTTTTATTTTCCAGTAGGTGATCTAAACCTATTTGATAAATATATGGAAGATTTTGTTAGTTATTTTGGTAAGACATTTGGAGTAAACGCTAGTTTTCGCTTTGAGTTTTCTGAGACTAACGAAAAACTTAATTACAAGAGTTATAGATGTATTATTGATGGTAGATGGTTTGATATATTTCTATGTAAAAATAATCCAGTCATTTATCGTAATTTTAGTAACAGAAATACATTTAAATATCAATATGAGAATAAAGATACAAATGATATTTCGTTGTTTAAAGAAGTTTGTTATCTAGCTAATAGTTTTAATAAACAATATCCATACCTTACATTTGTAGGTAGGGATGCTGGACTTGAATATACATCGTTGTCTTACACCATCTTTAATGGTGTAAAAGAGTCTTTGGTTACGAGAGAAAACTTTCCTAAATATAGAACTGAAGATTTTACTAAAGATGTCAGTGGTAACAGTGATGTTTTGTTTAATTATTTTAAAGAATGTGTTAAAGTTTATAAAGAAAGATGTAATATGTTGTATGGAAATGATTCATCTGAAGAAAAGAAAGATGACAAGATGACAGCTCAACAGAATAAAGATGTATTGTTGGATATTGCAGATAAGTTTTTGAATACTAAAACTAAATCAGGTATATCTCCTATGGTTGTATTTAGCTCATTCCTTAAACATATGATTGAAGGTAATAAACCTGATGTTATTTCATTTTATTTTCCATCAGATACAAAGTATTCAGATATCAATCAATATATGATGGATATTGCAGAAGTTATTGGTGATAAGTTTAGTTATAGTTATAATGTAGTTAAAAGTTGTAAATACAAAAATCATGATATAACTAATTACAGTTGTAATTATAATGGACTAAACTTTAGTATAAATATATTTGTTCCAGAAAAACGAGATTTTAATCACAGACATAAAGACTTGTATAATACATATAGGTTGTATAATGACATGCTATGTCTATATAATTATATTTCAGATTATCCTAATTTTATGGATACGTTTGTATCAACCAATCCTAAAGATTTTACTAATATGAAATCTCTTATATATACAACTATGGGTTGTAATATAATTGATGGTGAGCGAGCTAAAACTCCTATTACTTCTGTTCTTAAAATGGATTCTAATTTTCTACATATTGAAAAAATAATGATGAGTATTGTTGAAACATACAATGCAAAACTAAAGCGATTTCTTGATTCTGATGATAAAGAATCAAAATCCAATGATTATATAGGATATCCAAGTGTTGAGCTTAAGCAACAAGTTGTTGAAGAAACTGGAGAAAAAACCATGACGAAACCAAGTGAGAAGAGCATGTTTACTTCGATTAGTGAATCATTCGCTGGTTTTGCAGCATCAAAGAATGGGGTTGCTTTGAAGGAAGCAGCTATTAATGGAATGATACTTGGTGTATGTTCAGAGATGACGGAAAAGGTTCAACAAACGATTGTTGAGCAATTGAAACAAGATGGAGCTAATGGAGTAGTTATTGATTATGTAAAGAAGTTTTTGAATACGAAAAGTGGATTGGCATTTATTCATTTTGGATTGGGGATGTTTATAAAGAATGTACCTATTCCTGGTATTAAGGATGAATATAAAGATAAGGTATCTCAGAAGTTTTTGGAGTTGGGGATGAGTGTAAGTACGAATATTGTATTTAGTAAGGTGTTTGGTGTTCTTATTCCTGTTATAACTACAGCGTTTAAATCGCTAGATAATATTGAACAGATTACATCTGGTTCAATTGGTTCACCAAATATTTCAAATACACCTAAACTTCGTGTTGAAGATGAAGTTGATGTTGATGTTGAAGTAGAAGATACTGATGTACAACAACCACCTACAACTAGACTTAAGGTTGTTGGTTAATTTACATTTATTAATTTACATTTATTAATTTATATTATACAA
>ERZ724505.1918-NODE-1918-length-10777-cov-3.686626_pt1 | contig 10777 bp, 15 predicted proteins | sample MGYA00376038_ERZ724505 | MGnify/ENA primary metagenome ERZ724505 (study PRJEB28724, sample SAMN07190884) | wastewater metagenome | isolation source: effluent of sewage treatment plant in Hong Hong | place: Hong Kong | collected 2016-03-17 ...
AAGGTTCGTTATCGAGTAGTGGGCGGCGACACCACCGCCGTGGATGTGGTCACCGCCGATCAGCTCGAATTCGACCTGACCAAGGTCTACGCCGAAACCCTCGTGCCGGGATCGACCCGCTTCCGGCTAGCCGGCAGTCTGTTCGCCGAGGTTGCCGGTCTGGTGTACCGCGACCCGTTGCCGGATACCGGCGCGGGCACGCCGTCGGGCACCGTCGATCCGGTGTCTGGTCGGGTTCGGTTGTCGAGCTGGATCGCGGGTGCCAACACGCTGACGTTGACCTCGCTGGTCACCTCGATGGACGTGCGGCCCATTGAGGAGGTGGTGTTCCGCACCCCGGTGGCGCCAATCAAATCCGGCACCTTGCAATTTCGCTACACCACTCTGACCGGCGTGGCCAAGTCGAAAGTCGTGGATGGTTCCGGGCTACTGGAGGATGCGGACTGCACGATCCGCACCGATTACCCACTTGGGATCGTCCGGGTTCGGTTCGGCTTGTGGAAAGTGGACGCGGACCTAACGCCGGAACAGAAGGCGCAGCCCTGGTACGACCCCGATGCGCGGGTCGATTTCGCCGGCACCCTGAAAATCTGGTATCCGAAGCCGGCCCTGGATGGAACGCTGCTCTACAACGCCGTGGCCCAGACTACCATCCCGCCGGATTCCACGTTGTTAGGTATCAACGCCGCGCGCCTACCGCCGGACGGCAAAGCGCTGATCTTCAACGCCGGGCGGCTGGTGTTGGCGCATCATACCGCTAGCATCGCGCAAAGCAATCTCAGTCCGACGCAGGTCATCGATTGCGGGCGAGTGCGGTTGTACCGGGTCGCCATCGAGGACAGCGACGGCCTGCGCCTGCCAGATAGCTTTTTCTCGGTGGATCGTGAGCTAGGCCACGTCACGATGGCCGCCGATCTGGATCTGACCGGATACACAGGACCTTACCAAATCCACCACACCGTCGCCGACCTGGCGCGGCTGACGGCGGTTGACATCAACGGCACGCTGAGCCTCAACAAACCCCTGAGTCACGCCTACCAGGCCGATGACTCGCGGGTGTCCGGCGTGCTGTTCATCGGCACCCTGCAAGCCCGTGTTTCCAATCTGTTCGCGCAATCGACCTGGACCAGCGTCTGGTCGGACACGCTGATCGGGTCGGAACCCCTGGCGCAATTCGACGATGTGAACTGGCCCATCGTGGTCAGCAACCTGGGCGCTTATCCAGACCGGATTCTGGTGCAATTCACCAGCTCCACCGCGTTCAATGTCATTGGCGAGAATCTGGGGTTGATCGGTTCCGGCACGACCAACGTCGATTGCGCGCCCACCAATGATTTGACCGGTCAGCCCTATTTCACCATTCCCCATCAGGGCTGGGGCGCGGGCTGGGCGACGGGAAACTGCCTACGGTTCAACTTGGTTGGCGCCGCTTATCCGGCGGATTTGATCCGGGCGGTGCAACCCTCGGAGCCGACCGGGCAAGACCCGGATTCAATCGAATTGCTGTTGATCGGGAACGTGGACGCATAACATGAGCAATCCAGTCGATGTCAAGTGGTTCACCAGCGATATGCTGGGGGCGCCTGCGCTTTCCGGCACCGCCGGCGCGCTTATCGCCGTGCTGGATGCTTGTCTGGTCAATGGATTCGGGTCCGTCACTCTGACATCGCTGACGGTTTCCGACGGCGTAGCAACCGCCATTAAATCCGGGCATGGATTTCCTGACCATGCGGTGGTGCTAATAAATGAGTCCACACCGTCGGGCTTGAACGGTGAAAAGAGAATCACGCAGATCGACGCGAATACATTTACATTCGATGCGACCGGGATTTCAGACCAGACCGCAACCGGGACGATTACAGCCAAGATAGCGCCGCTCGGATTTTCCAAGGCTTATAGCGGCACGAATAAAGCCGTGTATCGCGGCGAAGACATAGCGGGTAACCGTCTTTATCTTCGTGTTGCCGACGAGGGCGCGGGGGCAGCAACCTATTCGCGGGTTCGCGGCTATGAAAGTATGTCAGATGTCGATACCGGTACTGGCCCATTTCCGACCGATGCACAAATATCCGGCGGATTGTACTGGGGTAAATCCACGACAGCCAATTCAACAGCGCGATCATGGCGCTTGTTCGGTGATTCGCAAGGTTTCTATTATTTTTCAGATAGCAGTGGAGCAGGGCAATGGGCTGGCGGGACATGGATTGGTATTAATAGCGATCATGTCGGCGATGAGTTCGCCACGTTGATTATCGGCGGGGATTCATCCGGCGTGGCTAATGCGTGTCTAATCGCAAATATGAGTAATAGAGTTGGGCATTATATGCCGAGGACGTATACGCAGCTAGGAACTGCGATACAAGTCATCAAAATTACAAACCAAATCGTATCTTCTTACAGCGGAGCGGCGGGTCTCCCATACCCGTCGCCGGGAACCGGTAAATTATATTGTGCGCCCATCGATATTTTCGAGGGGACTTCCTCTGCGGCAGTGACAGCGCTCCGTGGGTCATTTCCTGGGGTCTACGCCATATTGCATGTGGGGTCACAAGTAACCGATGGGGAGCAACATGTTGGCCTATCTGGACTGGATGATCGCGTCATGATGATGCAGCGCATCTACTACGCTGGGTATAGCCTTGCGGTACTGATTGATATTACAGGCACCTGGAGATAATTTTCGTGGCTGGGCGGGTTGTTGGGCGAATTTCAGGTCGACATACACTTTATGGCGGCAGATATAGAATACGCGATTATGTCTCTCGGCTCGGCGTATTCGGAAGGTATCGCGTTCGCCTCTTTGTACGATCAAACGGCGCTTTTATTCGCGAGAAATTCAGCGATGGCGATGGGCTTTGTGATTTTCAATCCATAAAATATATTGAAAAAGGCTACTTTGCTATTGCATACGACCATACATCCAATGATCTACGTAACGCCGCCATCGCCGATTTGATCACCCCGGAGCCGATGCCATGAGCGATCTGATCCGGTTTTCGTCGGCCCGCCGCACCGCCCGCGCCAATCTGCACGCAGGCTGGCTGGCGGGGGGGACATTGGTCGTCTACGACGCCGGGTCGGGCGTTCCTGAACATGCCGGTATTGCGATCACCGATCAGGTCGCGCTGGTGGCCTTCGACATTCCTGACCCATCTGGCGATGTGAGCGATGGGGTGTTCACCGCCGACCCTCTCGCCGCCGCGCTGATCGACGCCACCGGCATTGCCGCGTTTGCCCGCGCTTACGACAGTGGGGGCGGAGGCATCGGCGATTACGACGTGGGCGGGGTCGGATCGGGCGCGGCGATCGCGCTGGACAATCTAAACTTGGTCGAGGGCGCCTACGCCACGGTGGTGTCGTTTGTCGTGACGGAGGGCTAAATGCCCTATACCCCGCCGGTCGGCAGCGCGCCGCTCAATATCAGCGGGACGCCGGGCAATACCGCACTCAACATCGGCGGTGGGGGAGACAATGACCGCTCGCTGACCATCGCCGCCCGCACCGGGGGGGTTCGGGCCGCCGCGCGGATCAGTATCCCGGCGCGGGTGGTCGTCACGGCCCGCACCGGTGGCGCTCGCGCCATGGCCCGCGTCGCTTACGACCCAAATCTGCTGTCCGCTGTGCATGCGGTCACGTCCGAGACCTGGCTGGCCGGTGCTCCTGCCCTCGCCGGAGTCGCGAGTCGCTGGCGGGCCGCGACCGCCCTGCCGGCGTCTGGTTTGGATCGCTGGCGAGCGGCTGACCCCTTGCGGGCAGTGGCCATCGAGCGCTGGCGGCAATCGTCGGCGCTGGCGAGGGCAGGAGCGGATCGCTGGCGAGAAGCGGACTCCCGATTCAATACCAGCGGCGATGCTTGGCGGCAGTCGGATCGGGTCGTGCGGGACGCGAGTGAGGCGTGGCGGGACGGGGCGATACTGAATCGTGGAGAAACGGCCTCGTGGATTCGCACTCTGCCACGCCTGACGCCAGATTGGCGACAGCATTGGTCACAGGGGGCAACGCTCTCCCGTGGATGGATCGACCGCCACGGCGACGGTGCGCGGCTGATCGGCGTCGAGATCGAGCATTGGCGGCAGGCCGGCTATCCCGCCAATGCCGCCAACCCAGGCCCAACGATTCCCCCCAAACCGCCACCCACGCCTTGGGGCGCGCGGTTGAATATCGTCTGCCCGCTGCCCGGCGCGGCGTTGAAGATCGGCCGCGTGCCGTGCGTGTTGATTGCGGAACGCGAGGTCGCAAAAAGGAAAACGTATATGAGCCTGAATAGCGCCAGCCTGGTGCGTTGGCCGGATCTGACGCCGTTGCCCTGCACGTCGATCACCGTCGAAACCGATTTCGATTCCTGGTGCTGGAGCCTCACCGCCACCCTGGCCGGCCCGGACGCCTGGCCGCTAGTGCAGCCGAACCCGCTGGCGTGCGAGGTGCTGGCCACGATCAACGGGTTCCAATGGAAATTCCTGCTGGACGTGCCCTCGAATGCCCGGTCGTTCGGATCGAACCGCGTCACCCTCAAAGGCCGATCCCGGTCCGCCTGGTTGCATTCGCCTTATACACCCAGTCGGAATCTGAGCGAGAGCAACCCGCGCGAGATCGTGCAGTTGGCCGAACAGGCGCTGGAAAATACCGGCTGGACGGTGGATTGGCAGGCGGCGAATTGGCTGGTGCCGGGCGGGCGGTGGGTTCGGGGCGATACCCCCATCGGTGCGTTGTTGCGCTTGATCGGTGCTACCGACGACGGGCTGTATACTGATCCGTCGGCGCAAATCATCACTGCCCAGCCGCGCTGGCCGGCGGCGAGTTGGCTGCTCGATGGCGAGGTCGCGGATTTGCTGGTGCCCGATGATGCAGTCATCACCTTGACGCAAGCCCCGGTCTATACCCTGCCGTTGAATGGGGTGTACGTGTCCGGAACCACCCATGGCGCGCTGGCCCTGGTCAAGATCGCCGGAACTGATGGCGCGCTGCAACCCGACGAACCGCTGGTGGATGAGTTGCTCTGCGACCCGGAGGGCGTGGCGGCCCGGCAACGGGGCTTGAACGCGCTGTCGGACTCGGGGGCGGGCTTCGAAATGGATGCGGAATTGCTGCTGACGCCGGAGGTGGGGCTGGTGCGGCCGGGGCTGGTCGTGTCCATCGCGGGGATGAAAGGGGTGTCGAGGTCGGTGCGGGTGACCGCGAATTGGGGCGGGGGCGCCCTGAAGGTGCGGCAGTCGGTGGGATTGGAGCGGCGGGAGGTGGAGGCGTGAAAAATCTCTACAAGCGATTTTCCGATCTGACCGGCCGTTCACTGCGGACGGTGGGGACCTGTGTCAGCAGCGCGAACGGGGAGAGTGTCCTGCAATATCCGGGCGGGGCCCTGGTACGGGTCCAGGGCGAGGGAACGCCGGAGCAACGCTATTTCGTGCGGGATGGCCGGCTGGATGGTGAGGCGCCGGCGTTGGTGAGTTTGGAGATTGAGGTATAAATAATAACGGATCATGAGTTGTTGTTTATATAGGAGGCATAGTGTCGGCGATCTTGGCGACATACTCCTCGGTAATCTTGCTAATCTGATCAATAATTTCTTGATCAACGCTGGAGCATCGTGGGTTTGCTCGAATTTATCCACATCGACATACCAGGGCTTGCCGATGCGGCGGGCGGGCAGGTGGCCGTTCTCGCACCAGTAGCGGACGGTGCGAGGGTCCGGCCGGCAGGATTCGTCGAAGTACCGCTCGGCGAATTCATCGATCCGAATGAGTTTCATAGCAACTGCGGCCAAGCGTCGGGCACTTCAGGGTCGAACACGTCGGCCAGCGAGGCACAAAAGACCCTCCGACGTCGGCCACCGTGGGCGCTGGCGAAGGTTTCATACTCTCGATCCCACTGTAAGGGCTGACGCCAGTTCGACGGGCTGGTGCGTCGCCGTTCCTGTCCATCGCCCCACCGTACTTGTCCCCAGCGGGTGTCCATGAGCGCTCCGGCGTAGCAGTGATCGCAGCCGGGGCTGACTTTGGTGCAGCCAATCCATGGGTTAAAGGTGCTGTCGGTCCAGGAAATTCCGGTTTTTTTGGCCATGTCACTGGACCTCGTGTCCCGCGCATCCACCATCTTCACGGCGGTTATCGCAGCCACAGAAAATTGTATATCCCTTTGCGGCTTCTTCAGCGAGGAACTGGCGAGCCTCTTCCGGCGAAAGTTCATGCCCATGTTCGTCAATCAGCATCCCTTCGAGGTATTGATCTGGCTTCTTTAAGGCGCTTTCGATGTGAATACCGACGTGTATCTTTCTACTCATGTCATTTTCCTGTAGTTGAAGCGACGCCTTCCAGGCGGCGGCCCAAACGCTGGCCTCGTTCCTCCAGTCTCTATCAGTCCAACTCTGCCCGAAGTGGAGTTCGAAAGCGGCGGCCATGCCGGGGTAAGGGCTACTTGAATCGTCGAGATTGCGTGAATATGGTGGAATCCCATTGGTAGTCACTTTTCTCGCTTTATACAAAGCAGCGCTATCTGAATCGCTTCCACAGGGCTCGTAATAAATAGTTCCGTCTTCTGCATATCTGGCAAGCACGTCGCTATTGCAATGTGGGCATTTTCTGACCGTGGTATTCATTTTTACACGTCCTATATGCTCCGGCTCTGGAGCGCTTCTCGCTGGCCTATGCTTAACACTTCGGCACATGGGCGTTCTCTTCCTCATGCTTATAGCCGTCTCGCATGCAGTGGTATTGAGGCCGGTGGCTACGCTTTAGCCATTCGTAGGGGATTTCCCGCAGCTCACCCCAAGCTACACTCTAACCGGTTGATCCTCATTGTGAGTATTCTTGACTTCTTGAATCATTCTTCCCAATTCTCTTTGATCAGCTTCTTCGCAAACTCGGAAATTGCTTGCCGAAGGTGATGCCCATTGCCGCGAATGCGTTTTCCGCCGTCCTTGGCCTTGCGGTATTCGAGTTGCTCTATTAATCCAGTGGCCGCGTAAACTCGATTACTGATTTCGACGCTGGCATCTTCAAGCGTCATGGACTGTAATTCTTCATCCAAGTAATTTCTCATGGCATTGCCTCAGCTAGCATCGCGCGTTTCTCGGCCTCGAGCGCATTAAGGTCAATTTCGAAGTGTTCGGCAAGAATACGATCCATTGCTAAATATTCTTGATATAACATACAGTTCCTTGCGTCGAATTTAGCAACAACGAAGTCTTTCTCATTAAGCCATTCCAGGAATTCGCCGATGGCTTGCGACTGGTCTTTCACCGCTTTCAGTTTTTCGTGCTGTGGGTATTCAGAGGTTTGTTGCTCCGTTTTAACGGGTTCCGCTTCAGTCTTTATTTTCATGTTTGTTATCCGATTTTATCGAGGCCGATGGTATTAGCAATAGTGCAAGAAGCGCCCATTCGCTTTTTGTGATATATGCCACGCCAAAGACGAGGGCAAAAAAACATATATAGATTAATGCAAAAGCTATTAACCTCACGTTTTACTCCTATTCACCACCGCACTTCTTCACCACCGCACTTCGCACGGCCACGACACTGCCGTGCTCTTCACAAACGCCGCGTGGTCCATCAATGAAAGTGAGGTGGCGTTTGCAATGCGGGCATACGTCGATTACGGGCAAGGATGGCGGATGCCGGTAACCTGAATCGCCGCCGGCGCCGACGATGGCGCCGGGGCACTGTGGGTTCGTTCCCATCGTTACCATTCTCCGTTCGCCCATTGCCGAGCCGGTCCGGCCAGCATCGCTATGCTGAATGAAGCAGCGCTGGCATATTTCTGGCGCTCTCGGGGGGGGGTTCTTCCGCGTTCCTCGTTCTTGGTGATGTGCCATAAGCCGCACGACGGGCAACGGTAGGCATTGCCGGATGTTCCGCGTGTTTTGTGGGTCAGCCGGGCGGAATGGGAATTCCGGCGGCTGATGAGTCTCCATGCGGCTTGCGCGGAGGAATAAGCGATTTTCCCGGACGGGCAGCCGTTCAACGTCATGACTGCACTTCCAAAAAGCGGGTGATCGGTGAGAGAGATTTCTGCACGGGCGGCGGTAGATGATCGAGCAAGCGGCGGTAGGTTCTGAGCGCCGATGCCGGAATTCGCGGGCTGCCGATCCGAGCAATGACTTCGTCCAGAGCGACGTTCAGTTCCTGCTCTTCCGCGATCCATCCGAGGAAATCATCCGTCGCAAGGGATTGCGCTATATCGCTCGTAGTCACCGGCTCTATGACCGGCGCCGGTTCTTCCTGCATAGGCTCCGGCTCTGGGTCCGGCTCTTGGGGTTGTTGCGTCGGTTCAGCCGGCGCCGTGGCTACGATCATCGGCACGGGTTCGCCGAATAGCCGCCGCCCCGCTTCCGAGATACGCCATTCGCCGCCCAGTTTCTCCGGTTTGTCCACGAACCCAAACCCTTCGAGTCGATTGAGGTCGCGGCTGACTTTTGGCGCGCCGATCTGGCAAATATCGGCGATTCGTGTTCGAGTGGCGGATGGTGTTTGAAAGAGGGCGGTGAGTATTCGACGGCAGTCGTTGGTGAGGTCCTGGAAGATCATTCGGAAGGCCCCCAAGGCAGCACCGCCCCATCGATCCGACTGTGGTAGTGGGTCGGCATGTTGAATTCGGCCATCAGGATGCAAACGCGGTAGATGTGGCTCCAGTCGATCATGAGGGCTCTCCTTCGCCCAACTCGGCGCGGAGTCGTGCCCAGTGGCGAACGCAGTCCGCGACCCGGCCTTGGTGCTCGCGTTCGAGCCGCCCTAGGATGGCCGCGCGGGTATGGGCGTTGTTGATGGCGGCCAGCGGGTTGTCGAATTCGCTATTCATCGTCCGCGTCCTCCTCGCCGGGCAGCGCCGCTTGGCAGGCGCGGGTGAATTCCGAAACCGCGTCGTCCAGGGCGCGCAATAAGCAGGTTGGAATGGGGGCCAGGGACTCATCGTCGAATTCATCGGGCTCCCATGCGTCGATGACGGCTTGAGCGGATTCGATGAGCCGGTCTTCGTATTCAGCGAGGTCGTGAGCCATGAGCGCCGCCCTTACCGTTCGATCAGCAACGCCGGGGCGATGCCGGTTTTGATTTGTTCGATCAAGTCGCGCAACGCGGCCTCGACCGCTTTTTCCGGCCGAACCAGTTCGTAGCGCAGCTTCACGCCGCCGTTTCGGAGGCGATACCGGAATCGCGCGTCAAGTTCGTAGCGGGCACCGCCGCGGAAGAATTGCACGCCGATCTTGATGACCGTTGGGATGGTGAGTCGGCCTTGCTCACCCGCTGAGCCGTTGATTTGCTGGTTGTAGTGCAACTGGGTTTGGCCATTGTCCAGGCGGATGGCTCGGTGGAAGGACACCTCGGTGGTGGCCTGGAGGGTGCTGGCGACTTCGAGCATGGTGGCCGCGTCGGGCTCGATCAGGTCGGGCGCCATGTCTTCGATAAACTGGGCGAAGTCCTCTTGCGACATGTCTTGCGCGTTGTTCTTCCGCCACGTCTGCCATTCAGCCGTTTCCGGGGCGGCGAAGACGACGCGATGCGCGCAAAGTGCTGCAAGATTGTTCGGCTTATCGTCCTTGTGGTAATCGATGATTCCGGTGAACTGGGCACCTGGAATGTCCACGAAAGCCAAGCTGTCTTCGTCGGCGAAACGCTGGAAGTAAGTAATGAACGCTTCCGCTGTCCCGACCCTTTCGATTTCCCGAATATGGGCCGGAACCCCATCGACGTTGGGCAGCTCTCGCAGTTCGTAGCCCTTGGGGACGGCGACAAAGCGGCTGCCGTCGTGGATGATTTCATTGAGTTTTCCCAGTTGCTTGCCCGCTTCGATGGCGGCGGCGATGTCGCAAGTGGAGGGGTCGGTGGTCATTGGGCTTTCCTCAGTTCAGGAGTGGGGGCGGATTTGAGTTCCAGCTTTTTCTGCCGGGGGTCTTCGCGGGTGAGGTTGCCGTCCATGTCTTCGAACAGCAGGGTGTCGGCGCGCTGGTAGTGCGGCGTCTTGACGGCGATGGTGTCGGCGATGATGTATTGGCCGCTCTTGCCGTTGGGCTTGACCTTGATGGTCAGGGTGAGCTGACCCAGCTTGCCGGTGTCGGCGCAGGCGGTGATCAGGGCGTCAAGCTGCTCGCTGAGTTCGGCTTGCGCTTCGCCGCCACGGAGCAGATTGAGGGTGTGGGAGAACAGGTCGGGGCGGGCCATGGGTGCTTACTTCACCAACCAAATCGAAAACACGATGGCGCCACCGATGAGGGCTGCGCTGATCGCCGCACCGAGCAAGATGCTGTCTGGGGCAGGCTGGAGGAATCTGGGCGGCTGGGGCGGTGGGGATGCGTCGCTTGAGATTTCCACCGGGCGACGGCCGTGGGCAGCGTCGTAAATGGCGCGTTGTTCAACTTGGTCCAAGACCTTTAGCGCGGCTTTGTGCCGCTGGTCGATTTCCCGGTCTTGCTGGCAAGTGCGTTGCCGATTGGCCCGCCGGATCGCGCCGATGGACGTGGGTTTCTTCTCAGACGTGGGTTTCTGTTTCATGGGCAGCCCCTAAAAAGGCCCTCATGGGCGATGACAGTACCGCATGAGGGCAAACCACCAAAGGAGGGTTGGCCCGCCTCCCGTGCCTCTTGAATCAGGACTTACCGGGCGGCGTGCTGATTTGCATTATATGCAAACCAAATATTGCGTCAAGTGCAAAAATGAAGAAAAAATAAACCCCGCACGAGGCGGGGCAGTGGATGAATTTGCGTGATGAAGGAATTATTCCTGAGAATTACTTTCGGGTTGACTAACTGCTGAATTATTCATAGCCATCGATACCTAAATGCGGTAAAA
>ERZ724505.1919-NODE-1919-length-10774-cov-5.693628_pt1 | contig 10774 bp, 6 predicted proteins | sample MGYA00376038_ERZ724505 | MGnify/ENA primary metagenome ERZ724505 (study PRJEB28724, sample SAMN07190884) | wastewater metagenome | isolation source: effluent of sewage treatment plant in Hong Hong | place: Hong Kong | collected 2016-03-17 ...
GCGCAGGAAGTCATGCGTCTGGAAAAAGCCATCGGCAAGGACCCGGACCTCGACAACATGGTTGCCTATATCGGCTCGTCGTCGGCGCGTTTCGTGCTGGTGCTGGACCAGCCGCCGCCGGCACCGCATTTTGCCCAGGTAGTGTTGACCGCCAAGACCACCGAAGGGCGTGAGCGGCTGATTGAACGTTTGCGCGGCCTGTTTGCCAAACAGTTTCCGCAAGTGCTGTCGCATGTCTCGCGCCTGCCGAATGGCCCGCCGGTCGGGTTTCCGGTGCAGTTCCGCGTGATCGGCGACGACCCGGCGGTACTGCGCAAGTATGCGGTCGAAGTCGCGGAAGTCATGCGCAAGAATCCGTATACCCGCGACGTGAACCTGAACTGGAACGATATGTCCAAGAGCATGCGTCTGGATATCGATCAGGACAAGGCGCGCGCGCTGGGAGTGAATACCCAGAATCTGGCGCAGTCGCTGTCGGCGCTGCTCAACGGTGTGCCGATTACGCAGATGCGCGAGAAGGACAAGCTGATCGACATCGTGCTGCGCGCCACGCGCGACGGGCAGACCACCAGTCTGGGCAATTTGAAGGATATCAACGTCTACACTGCCAACGGCCGCTATGTGCCGCTGTCGCAGATTGCCAACATCCGCTTCGAGATGGAGGAAGCAGGTCTGTGGCGGCGTAACCGGGTGCCGGAGATTGTCGCGCGGGCGGAAATTCCGGATACCATCCAGGCGCCGACGGTAACCTCGATGATCAATCCGCAGCTGGATGCGATTCGTGCCCGTCTGCCGGCAGGTTACAAGATCGAGATCGGTGGCGCGCAGGAGTCGAGCAGCAAGTCGCAGGCATCGATCAATGCGGTAATGCCGCTGACGTTGCTGGTGGTGACCACGCTGCTGATGCTGCAATTGCAAAGTTTCTCGCGCACCCTGCTGGTGTTGCTGACCGCGCCGCTGGGCGTCATCGGCGTCGCCGCTGCGCTGCTGATCGGCAATCAGCCGTTTGGCTTCGTGGCGATGCTTGGGGTGATCGCGCTGGCGGGCATGATCATGCGCAATTCGGTGATCCTGGTCGACCAGATCCGCCAGGATATCGAATCCGGCCTGCATCCGTGGAATGCGGTAATCGAATCGACGGTGCGGCGTTTCCGCCCGATCGTACTGACCGCGGCGGCAGCGGTGCTGGGCATGATTCCGCTCTGGCGCAGCACTTTTTACGGGCCGATGGCGGTGGCCATCACCGGCGGCCTGCTGGTGGCAACGGCTTTGACCTTGCTGTTCGTTCCGGCGTTGTACGCGGCGTGGTTCCGCGTCAATAAACCGACATGAGCAGCGACCGAATGACGACAGTATCGATGGCAGTGACCAGGAAGACTCAATGAAAACATCTCCTTTCCAAATCAGGCTGATTGCCGGCGCGTTGGCTGCACTGGCGACAATTCCGGCGGCGTGGGCCGACGATCTGCTGAGCGTGTATCGCGAGGCGCAGAGCAACGACGCGACATTTGCTGCCGCGCGCTTTGCGCTGGAAGCAGGGCGCGAACAGATCAACCAGGCCAAGTCGCAGCTGCTGCCGTCGGTGGGGTTGGCGGCAAAAGCCAACCAGATCGTTGGCGCCTACGACCCGGGCCATGCAGAGCCGATGCTCGGCATCGCCAAGCGCAACTATCACGGCACCAGCAGCAACCTGGCAGTGCAGGCCACGCAGCCCTTGTACCGGCCGCAGAACAATGTGGTCGTGGATCAGGCGAATTCGGCGGTAAGCCTGGCCGAATTACAATACAAAGGTGCCGAACAGCAATTGATCCTGCGTGTGGCGCAAGCGTATCTGGACGTGCTGCAGGCGCGCGATGCGGTGACTACCGCCACGGCGCAGAAAGAGGCATTTTCCGAGCAGCTGGCGCAGGCGAAAAAGCGCTTCCAGGTCGGCGTGGCCACCATTACCGATACCTATGAGGCGCAGTCGCGCTACGACCTGACCTCGGCGCAGGAAATCGCTGCGCGCAACGATCTGATCATCAAGACCAATGCACTGACCCAGCTGACCGGCAAGCAGCCCGGCTGGCTCGCCAGTGTCGATCCGAAAATGAAGCCACAGCAGCCGTCGCCGGCCAGCCTCGATAGCTGGCTGCAAAAGGCGTTGTCCAGCAACGTGCAACTGCAGGCACAGGCCGAGCAGGAAAAGGTCGCGCGTTACGAAGTGCAGCGCAACAAGGACGCGCACAAGCCGACGCTGGATCTGGTCGGCAGCGTCGGCAATACCTGGGACATGAACGGCATCGCCAAGAATGGCGGCACCGATCAGACGCGCAACGGCAGCATCGGCCTGCAATTCTCGATGCCGCTGTATACCGGTGGCGGCCTGAGCTCCAAGGATCGCGAAGCGGCGGCCAAGTACGAGCAGGCAAAAATGGAAACCGAGGCCAAGCGGCGCGAAATCGAGCAGCAGACCAAATCGGCGTACCTCGGCATGACTAACGGCGCGGCGCAGGTCAATGCGCTGGAACAGGCGCTGGTATCGAGCCAGAGCCAGCTCGATGCGACCAAAACCGGCCAGCAGGTTGGCGTGCGTACCAACGTCGATGTGCTGAATGCGCAGCAGCAGTTTTACGAATCCCGCCTCAACCTGCAGAAGGCACGCTATGCCTATCTGCTGGCATCGTTGCAGCTGGCTGCAGCGGCAGGGGAGCTGAGCGACAGCCATCTGCAGGCGATCAACGGCCAACTGGTGGCCAAGCAGTAACCCCGCACCGCTCGATGCGCAGCAAAGCCCGGCATGCCGGGCTTTTTGTTTGTGCAGCCGATTCGCGCGCGGCGGCGCATTGCAGGCTATAAAGACACAATGCCGATCTGGCCATTCATCTGGTAAAGCATGCGCAAGATAGCCCGCTCCGATTCATATGTAGCCTTGCTGACAATTGCTGTTGTAGCTCTGCTGGCGTGGCTGACCACCTTGTTTTCCGCCGTGGATCGCAAGGTCTACGATTTGGCGATGAATCTGTCCGACCATCCGCCGTCGGACAAGATCGCGCTGATCGCCATCGACGAACAGAGTATTGCCAATCTCGGTCGTTGGCCGTGGTCGCGCGACATCCACGCACGCCTGATCGAGCGCCTGGCCGCCGGCGGTGCCAAGGTAATCGGCCATACCACGTTTTTCTTCGAGCCGCAGCGCGACGCCGGCTGGAATTACATTAACCGGATTCGCGAGCTGTATGGCGCTTCCAGCAAGGCCTTCGACGCCGCCGGTGTGACCGCGCTGCCGGCCGAATATGTGCAGATCGGCGGCGTGGCCGACGAGGCGCTGCAGGCGCTGAACCCGGATCAATCGTTTGCGGCAAGCCTGGAAAAAGCCGGCAATGTGGTGCTGCCGATGTATCTGGAATTGGGCGAGCCACAGGGCAAGCCGGACAAACCGCTGCCGGAGTACATCGAGCGGATGCGGCTGGAGCAGTCGGGCGACAGCCTGTTTCCATCATTGCGCGCGCTGTATCCGATTGAGTCGCTGGGCACGGCTGCAGCCGGGGTTGGCGTGCTGCTGCAGACACCGGACGAAGCCGATGGCGCAATCCGGCACGAGCCGCTGGCGCTGCAGTATTTCGGCCACAGCTATCCGTCGCTGGCGCTGACGCTGGCTGCTCGCAGCCTGAATCTGGAGCGCAGCGACATCCGCCTGCAAAGCGCCGCCGGCGAACTGCGGCTGGGCAAGCTGCGCATCGCTACCGATCCGCAGGGCCGCATGCTGACCTATTTCTATCGCGACAAGGCCGGTAGGCCGGCATTCCCGGTGGATTCGTTCTTCGACGTCTATTCCGGCAAGATTCCGCCCGACAAGTATCGCGACAAGATCGTGCTGATCGGTGCCACCGCTGCCGGAGTCGGTAGCAGCTTCGTTACGCCGGTGTCGGCAACCATGCCGCCGGTTCAGACACTGGCGCACGCCGTTTCCAGCATCCTGCAGGAAGATTTTTTCCTGCGCCCGGCCTGGTCGGGGTGGATTGGGCTGGGAGCCGCACTGCTGGTTTGTTTATACTTGCTGCTGGCGCTGCCGCGGCTAGCGGCGGGGCCTGCAGCGGTGGCGACGTTGCTGCTGTTCGGCCTGCTGCTGCTGTCCGAGCTGCTGCTGTTGCTGGCGCAGCAGATGTGGCTGCCGCTGACTACGGCTGCGGTCCTGTTGCTGATCGGCTATGTAGTGCTGACTACCAAGCGTTTTCTGGTAACCGAACGCGGCAAGCTGCGTTCGGACCAAGAGTCCGCCGACAACAACCGCATGCTTGGGCTGGCGTTCCAGGGGCAGGGGCAACTGGATCTGGCATTCGACAAATTCCGCAAATGTCCGCTTGACGATTCGATGATGGAAGTGATGTACAACCTGGCGCTGGATTTCGAACGCAAGCGCCAGTTCAACAAGGCGACCGCCGTGTTCGAATACATGGCCGGCTTCAAGCGCAATTACCGCGATCTGGAGCAGCGTCTGGCGCGCTCGCGGCAGATGCAGGAAACCGTGGTGCTCGGTGGCGGCAGCAGCAAAACCAATGCCAGCACGCTGGTGACCGGTGCCGCCGGCGTGGAAAAGCCGATGCTCGGCCGCTATCAGGTGGAGAAGGAGTTGGGCAAGGGCGCAATGGGCGTGGTCTATCTTGGCCGCGATCCGAAAATCGGCCGTGTGGTGGCGATCAAAACCATGGCGCTGGCTGAGGAGTTCGACGGCAATGAGCTGGACGACGCACGCAAGCGCTTCTTCCGTGAGGCAGAGACCGCCGGGCGACTCAGCCATCCGAATATCGTTACCATTTACGATGCCGGCGAAGAGCACGATCTGGCATACATCGCGATGGAGTTTCTCAAGGGGCGCGATTTGACGCCTTACACCACGCCGGGGCAGCTGCTGCCGGTGAAAACCGTGCTGCAACTCGGTGCCAGCGTTGCCGAAGCGCTGGCGTACGCACATGCGCAGAACGTGGTGCATCGCGATATCAAGCCGGCGAACATCATGTACGAGCCGGAATCGGCGTCGGTCAAGGTTACCGATTTCGGCGTGGCGCGCATTACCGATGCCAGTCGCACCAAGACCGGCATGGTGCTGGGAACGCCATCCTATATGTCGCCGGAACAGTTGTCGGGGAAAAAAATCGATGGCCGCTCCGATCTGTTTTCGCTCGGTTCGACGCTGTTCCAGCTGCTGTGCGGGCAGTTGCCGTTCAGTGGCGATTCGATGGCCGAGTTGATGTTCCGCATTGCCAACGAGGCGCACCCGGATATCCTTGCCTTGCGCCCGGAGCTGCCGCCGGCGCTCAAGCTGGTACTGGACAAGGCGTTGGCAAAAAATGCCGATGAACGCTTCCAGAGCGGTGCCGATTTTGCCAACGCGCTGCGCCGCTGTGTGGCGATGCTGAAGGAGAGTTGATGCAGAATCTCGGCAGGGCGCTGGAAATGGCATGCCTGAGCGATTCAGGCCTGGTACGCGATCACAACGAAGATGCGGTGAGCATCGATCCGGAATCCGGTTTTGCCGTGTTGTGCGACGGTTTGGGCGGCTACAACGCCGGCGAAGTGGCGAGCGGTATGACCGTGAGCCTGGTAGCGCAGGGCTTGCGCCAGGGGCTGCAGAATCTGCCGCCGCAGCAGCTCGACCTCACCAGCGGCAAGCTCAATGCCTACCGGTTGCTGGAACAGCAGATCCAGATTTCCAACGCCGCGGTGTACGAGGCGGCGCAAACCCAGCCGCAATGTGCCGGCATGGGAACGACTATCGTTGCTACGCTGTTTTTCGACAACCGGGTATTGATCGGCCATATTGGCGATTCGCGCTGTTACCGGCTGCGTGGCGACGAGTTTGTCAGCCTGACCCGCGATCATTCGCTGTTGCAGGAACAGATCGACCTCGGCCTGGTGAGCCCGGAGGATGCGCGTAACGTCGACTACAAGAATCTGGTGACGCGTGCTCTGGGAATCGAGCCGGAAGCCGAGCCGGATTTCGGTGAGTACACGGTAGAGCCGGGAGATGTCTATCTGCTTTGTTCCGACGGGCTGAACGATATGGTGGAGGATCACGAAATTGCCGACATCATCGGTGCGCTGCGCCTCGATTTGGCCGTCGCGGCACAGCAGTTGGTACATAGCGCCTGCGATTACGGCGGGCGCGACAACGTGTCGGTGATCCTGATCCGGGTAAAGGAAGCCTTTCCGGCCGTACAGGGCTGGTTCCCCTGGCTGTTTTCCTGGTTTGGCGGCAGTCGTGGCGACAATTGAGTTTTGATGGCGCACAACAACAGGAAATTGAATCGAAATATTGGATGGAGAAGAACATGTCACGGCTGATTCTCAGTCTGGATGGCCAGGTGCTGAAGGAAATCAAACTCGACAAGGAGCGGCTGAGCATCGGCCGCCGCCCGCACAACGATCTGCAGATCGACAATCTGGCGGTCAGTGGCCAGCATGCGCTGATCACCACACTGGGTCACGATTCGTTTCTCGAAGATCTGGACAGCACCAACGGTACCTCGGTCAACGGCAGCCCGGTCAAGAAATATCACCTGCATGACGGCGATCTGATCGAGATCGGCAAATACAAGCTCAAATACACGCGCGAAATGAGCGATGGTGCCGAGACACCGGATCTGGGCGCAACGCTGGTCATGCGTACCGGCATCGCCGCAACACCGATTGGCGATACGGTGGCGCTGGGCGAAAAGCAGCCCAAGGTCGTCGCACCGCCGGAGGCGCTGTTGCGCGTCGGCACTGGCCCCAATGCCGGCAAGGAGCTGCCGCTGAGCAAGGAGTCGACGCGCTTCGGCAAGCCGGGGGTACTGGTGGTAGCGGTGCTGAAACGCCCGCAGGGCTATTTCCTGCAGCATCTGGAAGGCGAACAGCGCGCCGCGGTGAACGGCCATCCGGTTGGCGATCAGCTCTATCCGCTGGTGCATCGCGACAAGGTCGATGTCGCCGGTATCGAACTCGAAGTCGTATTCAAGTCCTGATCCGCTGCGATGGCGCTGCGTTCGCTGCGGTTGAAGATCCACTGGCAGCTGGGCCTGAGTGTGGCCTTGCTGCTGATCCTGATGCTGCATGTCCTGGGCGGGCGTTTCGAGATTCCGCTGCTGTCGCGGCTGGAGTGGGTGCTGTACGACGCCCGCATGGCAGTAACCATGCCGCAGGGCGTGGACAACCGTATCGTTATCGTCGATATCGACGAACGTAGCCTGGCCGAACTGGGGCGCTGGCCGTGGAGCCGCGACAAGCTGGCACGGCTGGTGGATCGGCTGTTCGACCAATATCGCATCGCCGTGCTCGGTTTCGATATCGTGTTCGCCGAGCCGGATACCAGCTCCGGCCTGCCGGTGCTGCGTCAGCTGGCGCAGCAGCAGTTGTCGGGCTCGGCCGAATTCCGCCACGCCCTGGCCGGTCTGACGCCGCAGCTCGATTATGACCGGTTGTTCGCTGCCAGCCTGGGCAAGCGGCCCACTGTGCTCGGCTATTATTTCAACCGCGACAACGACAATCACTATGGCGTACTGCCCAAGCCAGTGCTGCCGGCGGCCCAATTGCTCGATAGCGGCGAAAGCCTGGGCGAGGAAATCGGTTACGGTGCCAATCTCGCGCCGTTCATGCAGAGCGCAGCGGCAGCCGGGCATTTCGTGCCGCGCCCGGACGACGATGGCGTAACCCGGCGGGTGCAGATGCTGGCGCGTTATCAGGGGCAGTTGTACGAACCGCTGTCGCTGGCATTGGTGCGCGCCTATCTGGATTTCCCGCCGCTGCGGCCGCTATACCCGGCTGGCGTCAAGCGCGGCGATGGCTATGCCAGCCTGGAGCGGCTGCAGGTCGGGCCGCTGTCGATTCCGGTGGACGCCGGCGGCAACGCGCTGATTCCGTTTCGTGGCAAGGCGTACAGCTTCCCGTATATTTCCGCTGCCGATGTGTTTTCCGGCAAGGCGGCTGCCGAGCAGCTGCACGGCCGTATCGTCTTGCTTGGCACCTCGGCACCGGGCCTGAAGGATTTGCGCGTTACGCCGGTGCAGAGCGTCTATCCCGGGGTGGAGATTCATGCCAACCTGATCGCCGGCATGCTCGACCAGACCATTCCGCACCGGCCGGCCTACCTGCTTGCCGTCGAGCTGTTACTGTTGCTGGCGGCAGGCGCCGCGCTGACGTGGATTTTGCTGAATTCCGGCCCGCTGGTGGCGTCGCTGGCGACACTGACGATTACCGTTGTCAGTGTCGGCTTCAACCTGTTGCTGTGGGGCAGATGGAATGTGGCGCTGCCGCTGGCCAGCACTCTGCTGCTGATTGGCGGCCTGTACAGCATCAACATGACCTGGGGCTATTTCTTCGAAACCCGCCGCAAGCGGCAAATGGCGTCGCTGTTCGGCCGCTACGCCCCGCCGGAGCTGGTCGAGCGCATGAGTGCCGACCCCGAGAAATACACCATGGAAGGCCAGAGCCGCGAGCTGACGGTGCTGTTTTCCGACGTGCGCGGCTTTACCTCGCTGTCGGAAAACATGGAACCGAAAGCGCTGGCACGGCTGATGAACGAATTCCTGACTGCATTGACGCAGGTGATCCGCGAGCGCTATCTCGGCACCATCGACAAGTACATGGGCGATTGTGTGATGGCGTTCTGGGGCGCGCCGTTCGACGAACCGCGCCATGCGCGCCAGGCGGTGCTGGCGGCACTGGAGATGCAGCAAGCGATTGCCGCGCTCAACCCGGGCCTGCAGCAGCAGGGCTGGCCGGCATTGCAGATCGGTATCGGCATCAATACCGGCAGGATGACGGTGGGCGACATGGGTTCGCGGTTCCGCAAGGCGTATACGGTAATGGGCGATTCGGTGAACCTGGCATCGCGGCTGGAGGGCATCACCAAGTTTTACGGCGTCGGTGTCGTGGCGGGAGAGGCAACACGCCTGGCAGCCGATGACGTGGTGTTCCGCGAACTCGACCGGGTGCGGGTCAAGGGCAAGCTGGATGCGCTGGTCATCTACGAGCCGCTGGGTCTGGGCAACGATTTGCCGCAGCAGCTGCAACAGGATGTCGCCAGCCTGCAACTGGCGTTGCAGGATTATCGTGCCCAACGCTGGGATGCCGCCGCGACGCGCTTCGACGAATTGCACGACCGTTATCCGCAGGATCGACTATACCAACTGTATCTACATCGAATCGCCGAATTTCGCCGCACCCCACCCGGTGCCGACTGGGATGGCGTGCATGAATTCGACAGCAAATAATGGCGACATTGACCGTACTGGGGTGCAGTGGCGGAATCGGCAAGGATTTGCGCACTACCTCGCTATTGGTGAACCAGCGCACACTGATCGACGCCGGCAGTGGCGTTGGCGATCTGAGCCTGGAGCAGATGGCTGCCATCGATCAGGTGTTTCTCACCCATTCGCATCTCGACCATATCGCCATGCTGCCGCTGATGGTGGATACCGTCGGTGCGCTGCGTTCCGTGCCGCTGACTGTCTATGCCTTGGCGCAAACCTGTGCCGTGTTGCAGCAGCATGTTTTCAATTGGCTGATATGGCCGGACTTTACCCGAATTCCCGATACCGACCGGCCGTTCATGCGGCTGGTTCCGCTTGTCGTCGGGCAACGGTTGGCAATCGAAGCCGGAGTAACATTGCGTGTATTGCCGGCCGAACACACCGTCCCTGCCGTTGCCTACCATCTCGATAGTGGCGCGGGTTCGCTGGTGTTCAGTGGCGATACCACGGTGCAGGATGAGTTCTGGCACGAAGTCAACGCTATCGACAATCTACGCCACCTGCTGATCGAAACCGCCTTCAGTATTCAGGAGCGGCCACTGGCGGAGCTGTCGAAGCATCTGTCACCCGATATGCTGGCTGGTGAATTGGCGAAGCTGCGACGAGCGGCGCAAATCCACATTTCTCATCTCAAACCGGGCGAAGCCGATCTGACCATGTTGCAAGCGCGCCAGGCGGTGCCGCGATATAACTTGTCGATGCTGGAATGCGGCCAGGTGCTGGAATTCTGATCCACTCATTTTCCCGAATGCAGCCATGAACATGACGCTCGCCATGCCCACCGATCCGCAGGATGTCAGCCGGCAACTCGAATTCACCCGTGCGCTGCAGACGGTGACCAACCGGATCCACGCCACTCATAATCTCGACGAAATCATGCTTGAGATCAGCCAGTCGATCTGTGACCTGTTTCAGGCCGACCGGCTGACCATTTATTCGGTGTGCGAGCAGCCGGGGATTATCGTTTCCAAGATCAAGACCGGGCTCAGCTCGTTCAAGGACATCAGGCTGCCGATCAACGAACAGAGTATTGCCGGCTATGTGGCACTGCACCGCAAGCGGGTAAACATTGCCGACGTCTACGATGAAGCCGAGCTGAAGCGACACAGCCCGAATATGCATTTTCTCAAGCTGGTCGATGAGAAAACCGGCTACCGTACGCGGCAGATGCTGGTGGCACCGATCGTCGATGAAGAATCGCGCCAGTTGCTCGGCGTGGTGCAACTGATCAACCACAAGGCCGGGTCTCCGTTCGATGTCGCCGCGGAAGAAGGCATTACCGAGTTGGGCAAGACGCTGGCGATCGCGATGAAGCTGCGTCTGCAGGGGCAGCCGTTTGCGGTGCGCACCAAGTACGATCACCTGGTGACCGCCGGCGTGATTTCGGCAGCGGAAATGGAGCTGGCACAGCGCGCCGCGCGGCGCAAACAGCTGGAGCTGGACGTAGTGCTGACCGACGAATTCCAGGTCCAGCCGCAGGCTATCGGCGACTCGCTGGCAAAATT
>ERZ724505.1920-NODE-1920-length-10768-cov-10.580976_pt1 | contig 10768 bp, 5 predicted proteins | sample MGYA00376038_ERZ724505 | MGnify/ENA primary metagenome ERZ724505 (study PRJEB28724, sample SAMN07190884) | wastewater metagenome | isolation source: effluent of sewage treatment plant in Hong Hong | place: Hong Kong | collected 2016-03-17 ...
CGCTGATCGTGCTGGCCCACCACACCGCGCCGGCCGTCTGGCCGATGATCGCGAGAATCAGCGCGATCGGGATGCGGCGATCGAGATGCCAGGGCTCGGCAGCGGGCTTCTCGGGCATTACGGCACCCTCACATGATCACGACAACGGGGCAGCGCGTCGCCGCTGCGGCGGGCGCGTCTTCCTCGATCCAGTCGTCGAACTTCACCGAGGGATCGCTGTCGGCCAGGAAGCGCAGGCCCCAGTAGGCGCCGGTCAGCGCCGAGCCGAGCGTGTAGGTGCAGGTCCCCAGCACCGCGCCGACTGTGCTGGTGCCGTCGGCCGCGTACAGATAGGCCGTGACGACCGAGCCCACGACCTTCAGCGCAAGCCAATAGTCCGTGCTGGTGCTGAGCGCAGTAACCGTGGTCGAGGCGCGGTCAGTGCCGGTGCCGCCGCTGTCCACCGTCTGGATTTTCAGCGTCGTCATCGAATCGAGCGAGCTGCCGATCGAGACGCGCACGCCGGTGAAGTCGCTGCCGTCATAGGCCGTGGTGCGCCCCAAGATCGCGGCAGACGCCGCGGCCGAGAACCGCACGCGCGCGCGCACCAGGCGATCGGCGCTGCTGCCCAGCCCGACCAGCGCGCGCCCGCCCGTCGCTTCGCGGTAATAGATGCGGTTCGCGCCGTCGCTGCCGATATAGCTGCCCGACGCGCCGTTCCAGGCCAGCGTGCCGCTGCCGCCCAGCGCATTGTCGAGGTTGCGCGACGACCACAGCGGGTCGTCAAGCGACATGCCGTTGAAGGAGTCGGAGTGCAGGATCGCCATCAGGGCCTCCGAATGTCCCACTGCATCTGGTCGCCGGCCCAAGACGCATCGCTGAGCGCCGCCGCCGTATCGCCAGCATTCGCCTTGGTCAGCACGGCCGAGACGCTGCCGATGCCCACCAGGTCGCACATGTCCAGCGCGCCGCGGATCAACTGCGGATACGAATGCCCGACCGCGAAGGCCGTGTGCGTGCCGCTGGACGGGCACGACCCCGAGGAGCCGCCGCTGTCGCTGATCAGCTTGGTCGTCATGCCAAGGTAGCTGCCGACCGCGCCGACATCGGTGTAGGCATCGGACCAGTCGTTCGCGACCACGGCATCCGTGTTGTCGCCTTGGTAGCCGCTGCGGTAGCTGAAGGCATAGGTGCCGGCCGACCAGAAGAAGCACGCCTTGTGCGGCCCCAGCAGCCCCTTCGCCAGAAAGTCGGTGACGATCGCGTGGCTGCTGCTGAGTTGCCCGCGATGCACCCATAGCGCGATCTGCGCCGCCAAATAGCTGCCTTGGAAGTTCGACCAGCCAACGTCGGTGCCCTTGCCGTCGGGATCGATCAGATAGGGCAGGTAGTATTGCCCGACGCCGGGCGCCGAACAGAACGGCGTGTTCAGGAACTCCGCGCCAGTGGCCCACGAGTTGGTCAGCAGTTGCGCCATGTAGGCTTTGCACGGGTGGTTGTCGGCCAGCGTCCAGTGCATCTGGGAAATGCCGCGCAGTTTCCAGCAAATCTGCCGCATCTGGACCTGCTGCCAGGCAGTGCAGTCGTAGGCGTTGCCGTTGATCGTCGGGCGGCGCGTGTAGGTCGCACCTGTGTCCGGATTCTCGGCGCCGAGCATGCCGATGTTGTGCACGATCTGCATCCACGACCACCATGGGCGGCCGGTTACAGCCCACTGCACGTAGCCATAGTTGGGCTGGTGCGAGCTGTTGACCTGGGCGGTATTTCCACCGGAGTAGCCGTAGGTGCTGCCGGTATCGGTGATCGTCGCGTTCGTCTCCCAGCCGATGCTCGGCTGCGCGCTGGTCAGACCGCTCCCCGTATAGTCCTGGTTCACCAGGACGGGAGGCAGGCCGGTTTCGTAGCGGACGAACCAGGCGAAAAACTTGACCTGCATCGCAAGCGCGTTGATGCGGTCGGACTTCAGGAATGCCTTGCGATTCGTGGCGCTGATGCCTGTATCGGCGTTCACGGCCAACAGTCTTGCCGACCAGATCGGGATATGCCCGATCCAGTTATTGCCGCCGCCCTGATCAATGTTCGCCGTGCCGAAATCGCCGTCCATGTTCGGCGCATAGTTCTCGGGCGTCGGCACGCTGATCGCCGCGTTGCGCGTGCTGTTGGTGTTCACATGCCAGGTCAGCTTGCGATCGTGCGCATAGGCGAAGGTCGTGCGCGGCCAGAAGTTCTCGACGCCGCCCGTGCAGTAGGGCAGGCAGTCGTCGTCGCAGAACCAGATCGCGTTGTGCGCGTACCAAGTGAAGTCGGTGGTGTAGAGCCGCAGCGACGACGCGCCGTTCAGCAATTCGGCTTCATCCACCGTTGCCGCCGACCCGTTCGCCACGCGGCCGTTGACCGCGACCGCCATGACCTCGATAGAGCCATCCGATCGGATGTCCGCCCAGAAGACGCCCTGAAACTGCCCGTGGTCGGTATCGCTCGCACCCGTGCCCGCGCGGAAGATGCCGTATGCCTCGATGCCGAGTTTCGCCGTGCCCTGGGCCACGGTGCGATAGGTGCCGGCGCTGATCAGATTGTTCAGCACGCAGTAGTAGTTCGTGCCGCCCACCTTGATGCGCATCTGGAAGTTCTGCGCCGTCAGAGTCGAGATGCTGATGCTCGTGCTGTTCGAGAACGAGCCGCTTGTCTTGTAGAAGTCGAACGCGAGGTTGCCCGCGTCGGCATAGGTCGCGGTCGGCTTGAAGGAGAAGACGGCGCGCTTCAGGCTGCCGTCGCCGTGATAGGCGCGCTGGTCGGCCTGTTGCAGCGATAGCGACGAACTGCTGTAGCGGATGTCCACCTTGTTGCCGGATGGCACGGCGCCGGACACGAAATCCCGTGCGATCGTGATGGTGGGGTTGTTCCGCGACGCGCCGGAAAAATTGTCGACCGTAATGGTTTCGAGCAGCACCTCGGACACATAGGCAGTCACATCGACGCTGAATGTCTCGTCGTAGGTGTTGCCCGCACCGTCAGTAACCCGCACCGTCACGCTGTAGGGCGATCCGCTGTTTGCCAGCGTGTTGCCGCTCTTGGCGCGCACGCTGACTGTGCCGCTCGCCCCGCTGGAGGCGCTCACCTCCCATTGAGTTCCGCCGCCTGTGATCGAATAGCCCCACGAGGATTCGCCCGCATCGGTCACGCTGATGAGGCCCAGCACCGTGCCGGCGAGCACCGCGCCCGCGGTCGTCTCGGCAAGCGTGGTGCTGCTGAGCGCGAGGTCGGTCGGCGCCGGATTGGAAGCACCCGCCCCGGCACGCGCCTGCAAGCGTATCCGCGAGAGGAGCGGCGCCGTCACGGTAGGCGGAACTCCAGGACCGCAAAGCCGCCCTTGGCCGGCGTGGACTGCACCGCATCCACATCCAGATAGATGATGTCGCCAGTTGCGAGATCGTCATTCGACGTATTGATCACCGCAGCCGTCGCCGCTGTGGCGCTGGTCAGCTCGGTGCTGTCGATCGTCAGTTTCGTGCTGAGCATGTCGGCGCTGCTGCCGGCGCGCACCCGGCGGAACTGATAGTCGCCCGTGCCAGTCGTGCCCGCCGTCGCGACCACACCCAGCACGGAGACAAGGTTCATGCCGTTCATGCAGGGGGGCACCAGAAACCCGGCCTGTCCATCGCCGGTCGCGTGGTTATCACTGATCTGCGCGGTGAAGGGGATCGAGATCGCCTTGGTGCCGGCGTAGGACGCCGCCAGGCCGTCCGGGTGCACGGCGCGCGTCGCGTCGGTGCCGGCGTTGACCTCAGCGGCGGTCGCGAGTTCGACCTTGCCGACCACCGTCTCGCTGGCGGCCAGAATGACCGGAAACCGAACCTGAACGTTCGACGCCGACGCATCCATGCCGAGGTAGTAGTCGCCGCTCGCCTCGGTCGCGGTGCCGAGTTTCGAGATGTCGAGGTCGCCTTGCAGCAGGAACGTGCTGCCGTTGTCGTCGGTGTAGGTCGTCACTTGCAGCGTATCGCCGCTCGCGATGACGAGGTTCGGCGTGACGCCGCCCGTGACCGTGTGGCTGCTGAACGAGGGCGTCCGTTGCGCACCCGTGGCGGTCAGTTCGTACTGGACAAAGAACCGCTTCGACGCGCCGAAGGTGCTGCTGGTCGGCGGGCTGATGGTGGTGTTGCCACCCAGCGCGAGCTTGATGACCGTGTGGCCGGTCAGCCCGGTGGCCTGATAGGTGCTGGTCGGGCTGGCCGTCACGACATCGTAGTCGTCAGCGGTGCCGGAGCTGATCGAGGCCCAGGTCTGGTCCCCGCGAAGGTAGGTGCTGCTGCTGGCCGAACCGCTGCCCAGCCGCGCGGTCGCGATGGTGCCGCTGCCGATGCCGCTTGCCGGCAGCCCGGTGCAGTTGGTCAGCGTGCCGGCGGATGGCGTGCCGATGTTCGGTGTCGTGAGGGTCTTGTTGGCCAGGGTCTGCGTCGCCGCGAGCATCGCCACCGTGTCGCCCTCGACCGCGATCACGCCCGCGCCGACACGAGTGATCGTGGTGTCGATTGCTGCCCCGATGTTCAGGGCAGCAAACTGCGGGCTGTCCGTGGTCGTCAGGCCAGTGATGCTGGCCTGCACGTGCGTGTGCGACACGGGGGCGAACAGCGTCGTCGGGAAGCGACGGCTCGCGCCACCCTGATCGCCGTAGACACCGCCGGAGCTGATGTCGGTGGCGTCGGTCAGTGCCGAGTTCTTGGAATCCGCCATCTGTGGTTACTCCAGCAACAGACGGCCGCTGCCGTCTTCAAGAAGCAGGTGAGACACGCCGTCTTCCAGCAGCAGCATGTCGGCGACCGGCGGCGGCGCAGGCGAAACCGCGCCCGCGATACGTCGCTTGGTAATGGTGAAGGTCAGGATCCCGCTGGCAGCGTTCGAATCGCCGCCGGTGCCGTTCGACAGCGTTGCGACCGGCGTGTCGCTGCCTTGCATCGAACCCGAGAAACCCATGTTCCCGGTCGATTCCGAGAAATGGACGCCCACGTGGTCGCCCTTGGCCGCGCCCAACAGGGTCATGGTTTTCGACCCGCTCGTGCCCGTCACGAGGTTCGGCGGGTCCCACGCGACGCTACCGATCAACTCGCGCGTCCCGCCGTCCACACCATGGAAGCACCGCGGCGCGTAAGGCTCGGGCGTCGCAACCGTGAAAGACTGAACGTCGGCCACGGACGTGCCGGCGTAGATCAGCGCGACCTGCGTGTATTTCGCGACCTCTGGAACGCGGAACCCGAGATGGTTCAACTGGTCGGCGTCGGTCTGTTCGGACGACACCTGCCAATAAAGTCCGGTCGTATTGTAGGTCACGGACGCGCTGGGATGATCGACCAGCAGCACCGCCGTGCTGTCCAACAGCGCGCCGTCCGCATCGAAGAAGCGGAACGCATACCGGCCGCCGCGCGTGCCCTTCTGGGCGTGCATCGGGACCAGCACCTTGCACTCGCGCGTGTCGACCATCACGCCGATGCCGCGCGATGCGCCGATCGTGATTGCGTCCGCGCCCGGTACAATGCCCTCGGTCGGGCCTAGCGCGGCGCGCTGGTCGCTGCGCAGGCAGACGGTCGCGATTGTCGCCACCCCGGGGCCGCCGGTCGGCATGCTGGTATAGGTGACGTGCAGGGTGTCGAAGCCGTAGCTGGTCGCGCCAGGCCGATCATCCGCATACAGGATCGCCCGCAGGTCGGGCGCCGAGAAGATGACCCGCGTGGCCGCCATCGCGATGGCGCGATAGCGGTGGTTGCGAATGAACCACGCGGCCTTGGTCACGCCCGTATCGGAAACGTCCGCCAGTTCGTCGCGCAGGTTCGATGTCGCGAAGTCGATGTCGCCGATGTTCCCTCCGCCATTACCGCGCGTCAGGCTGGACTTCATGACGGCCGGCGCGATCCACTCGGCGCGACTGCCAGGCAGCAGGCGGTTCTGCGTCGACTGCACTTCGTCGAGGATGCAGTAGGCCGTGCCGGTGCCGGACCGCGCGTGCTGGAAGGCGGCCTCGAAGACGTTGTTATTGTGGCTGCCGTAGCCCTGGCAGGTCAGGCTGTGCGTGCCGGTGCCGGCGTCGCTGAAGTCCACCGCGGCGCCGCCCAGCGTGGTGCCGAGTTGGATCACCGACCCGGCGCTCGACACCACGTAGTAGTTGCCCGCCACCAGCCCGGCCGGCAGCGTGCCCGTGGTCGAGAGCGTAACCCGCCCGTTGGTCGGGATCGTGCCGCCGCTGCCAAGCGTGAGCGTGTTCGCGGTGGCGTCGGCCGTGAAGGTGCCGCTGAACCATGTGCGGCGCGTCAGGCTGAAACCGTAGCGGTCGAGGCTGGTGTTGATGCCGGTCTGGGCCGTCAGGTCGCCAATGCGGATGTCGTTGTGGTTGGGCGCGCCGCCGAGACCGGGGCTGTTGCTGTAAAGGTTGAAGCCGTGGCGGCAGCGGATCGTGCGCCCGATGCGGATTTCGTTGTGAACCGCATCGGCGGCGGTCGTTCCGTCATATTCACCCTGGAGACGGCCGGCATAGGTGAAGCCATCGATCTCGCCGACCGTGATCGCGTGCGCGCCCTTGGCGTTCTGCACGCACCGCAACAGCAGGCCGATCTGGGTTTCGTCTGTCCAATCCGAGACGGTCTGGCGCGTCAGCGCGCCGATGCGGATCACCGGGTGCTGGATTCCGCCCGTGACCAGCCGGCCGAAGGACAGATAGGGGCCGGTCTGCGCCGGGTCGGTGCTGATGAAGGTGCTGGCCGCAACGTCGATGCCGCGCGCGGTCGTCAGCGCCGGGATGTTGGCGAAGGTCTGGTAGTCGCCCGGCACCAGATCGGCCTTGAGGATGCCCCCGACCGCATTCGCGCGCGCGACCGCCGCCGCGATCGCGGTGTCGTTCTGCGCCGCCGATGCGTCCGGGTGGGCGCCGAAACTGTAGATATCGACGTCGATCAGCCGGCGGATCAGCAGGTCGGCCGAAACGCCGTTCAGCGCCCCGTCCGGCAGCACCTCGGAAAGCCCCGAGATGGTCGGCGGGGTGTACAGCGCGAACTCGCCCGCCGGGCCAAAGCCGGCCACGCGGCTTGCGCGCTCGCCCAGCGACGGCATTTCGTCTACCGCGCCGTCGGTACGGGGAAAGCGCAGGGTGCGGCCCAGTTCTTCCCCGAGCTCCTGCACCATCGCAACCGGCAGGTCGACCGTGCGCTCGGCCGTGTTGGCCGGGAAATTATCGTTCTCGACGTAGTCGGTGTCCTGCGTCTGCGACGTGACGCGCCGGATCGTCCACTGGGTGCCGGCGGCCGGCGCCGTGGTGGCGGTCACCGAACCGCCTGGCGCGGTGTTCTGGTCTGGGTTCAGGCTGACGCCGTAATGCGTGCCGTAGGTCAGCACGGTTTCGGCGCCCGTCGCGACCACGCGCTCGATCACCTCGATATGCGTGGGGGCGAAAACGGCGAACGGCACGGCAAAGGCGGTCGTGAGACCGTTGCCGACGTAGTCCACCCGGATCGCGGTGGTGCTGATCGTCATGGCCCCCGCCTAAAGGCGGGCGGGCCGGGGTGCCAACGTGCGCTAGCGGGCCACGGCTTGGCTGGGCGGCAGCACGAAGTGCTGGGCGTTCTCGCGCTCGATCCGGCGCTCCATGCGGCGAAGGAACCCTGGGTTCGCGGCCTCCTGGAGGCGGTACAGGACCAGATAGTCCAGCGCCATCCGGGTGTAGAACAGGTTCACGAACGGCACGCTGTCGATGCCCGCCCGCAGCAGCTGCGCGCCGGCATTGCCGAACGCCTTCTCGGGGTCGTCTTCAGCGGGGCCGCGAAGCGCCGTGGCGAAGGCGCCCATGAACTGCTTCATGGTGCCGAAAGCCGGGCCGGCCAGCGTATCGGTGAAGCCGCCGCCGAAGCGGTTGTATTCGGCAAACAGGAAGTCGCCATAGATGCCCATGCCGCCGCCCTGGGCGAGCGAGGCGCCGATCAGTTTCAGGTAGTCGCCGGTATCCTGGGGATCGCGATACTTGCCGCGCGCGAGGTCCTTCAGCGTCAGGCTGGCGAAGCCCAGCAGGGTGGTGCTGGCGATCAGGGTGGCAAGCCCCGCTTTGTCCGCCGCACCCTCGCGGTAGAGTTCCCGCCCGATGTGGCGGGTCGCGAAGGTGACGGAATAGTTCTTGAACTGGGTAAACAGCCGCAGCGCCTCGCCCAGCGCGTCGCCGGGGCGCGTGCCCAGCGTCACCAGCGCGCGCTCGCGGGCGCCGGTCATGGTCAGCGCGTTGGCCGTCGTCTCGGCCATGTAGGCCGCCATCTTCACCTGCACGTCCGGGTCGGCCACCATGTCGGCTGTGAAATAGGCGCGGCCGTCCTCCAGTTTCGCGGGCGTGTCCCGCATCTTCTGCCAGTCGGCCGGCGTGATGCCGTACCGTTCCAGGCTGTTGCGCAGCCGCTCGTTGATCGCCTCCCAGGGGCGGCCCAGGTTGTTGCCGATGTTCTCGGACAGCATCAGGCCGACGCCGCGCTGGTGCGCATCGGTCCACTGCGTCTGAAGGTTCAACTTCATGAACAGGTCGACCATGCGGGCCGCCCGGCCGGGCAGATGGTCGTGGATGCCGGTGCGCGCCCACAGGCCGCCCAGCAGGCCATTGAGGCCCACGGTCAGGTGGTCCGCGACCTCGCCGCGAATCCCGGTCGGCGTGCCTTCCAGCAGGTCGGACAGCGACCGCGCATAGGAATGGAACAGCGGCACGCCCTCATGCCGCAGCGTCGATGCCCGGACCGCCACGTCGGGCAGCGCCGACAGGACCACGCCGCCCAGCTTGGTGATGGTCATCCAGGCCCGGATCGTGCTGCCCACCGCGGCGAAGCGTTGGTTCAGCGGGATGTTCAGCGCGCCGGCCGCGGCGTCGAAATACCGCTGCCGCCACGCTCCCCCCAGCGCCTCGGACGAGGCGAAGTCGCCGCGGTTGCGGGCCGCGTCGGCCGCGCGCTGGATTGCGCCCTTGAACCCTGCCTCGGGGTTGGTGCCCCACACGCGCATCAGGGCCGCCGAGCGCGCCGCGTGCTCCAGCGACTGCATGCTCGCACCCATCAGGTTGGTCCGGCCGAAGACCTTGTTGTAGTCCAGCCATTCGTCCGGCCCCTTGAAGTGCAGCACCCGGCCTTCGCTGAGTTTGCGCGCGAGGTTGCCCGGCCCCTGGAAACCCGCCAACGGGTCGGTGTTGCCCGGGGCCGCGTAGTGGTGATTGCCCGAGACCAGGTTGTTGTAGATGTTGAGCAGCATGGCGTCGCGCGCGGCCGGCGTGTCCTCGCGCAGGTCCGCAAAGGTGCGCTCGTCGAGTTTCGGCAGGATCGTCTCGCGCCACGCCTCGAACCCGGCGCGCCGCATCGCCAGTGCGTCATGCGCCTGCCGGACGATGTAGGACAGTTCCCGGCCGATCCAGGCCCCGTGCTCGTTCAGCAGGTTCCGGCTGGCTTCCTGGCCGGCGCTCACGATTTCCGCGATCTTGCGCGCCACCTTGTTGCCGCTGCTGGCGCCCAGGTCCCAGCCGTTGACCAGCCAGAGTTCGCGCGCGACATCGCGTTCCATGGCCTCGTCCATGTTGCGCACGAACGGCAGCAGGTTGGCCTCGCGCAGCGCCCGGATCACCGGCCCGAGCAGCAGCGAATGCAGGCCGCGCGCCTGCGCGTCGACGCTCAGCGCGTTGCCTTGGCCCTGCCGCTCGCTGCCGACGTTCAGCGCGTCGATCGCCGCGGCTTCCTTGCCCTGCCGGGCGGCAAGGAAACTGTCCACCTTCTGCGCGCGCAGGCGGTCGATCTGCTGGGCGCGCTTGCGCACCGCCGCCTGGACCTGCTGTTCCTCGGACAGGTCGCGCGCCGCCCTGGACCAGCGCAGTTCCGGCCCCTCCAGTTGCATCTCGCCGCCCCGCTGGCGGTCGCGGCGCACGATTGCGCCAAGGATATGTTCGCGATCCTCGGGCGAGAGGTCGGGCGCGGCCTTGGCGATCACGCTGTCGCATGCCATCAGTCCGGGCGGCAGTTTCGGCATCAGGCGGGCTTCCCGACCAGGCAGGCGGCGGCGGCTTCGAAGCCCTTGGCGCGGTCCTCAGCCTGTTTCATCAGGGGATCGACCACACCGGGCGGTGCCGGGTCGCGGCCCAGCAGCGCGTCGTTGCGCTCGATCTCGGCATGCAGGTGCGCGAGGTCGCGACCGGCCTGCGTGGTGGCGGTCGCCGGCGCGTTTGGCGCGTCGGGGGGCTTCACGGCAGGGGCCGCGCGCAGCGTCGATTCGCCGGCGAAGCGCGCCTCGGCGATCGGGCGCGTGATCTCGCGCAGCATCGCGCCGAACGCGCTGGACGACATCGGCGGCTTGAAGTCTGACACTGGGCGCAGGGCATCGGGCGGCACCTCGACGCCGCGGCGGTCCTGGCTCAGCAGCCGGGTCTGTTGCGTGTTGGCGCCGCGCATCAGCACGACCCCGCCCTCGGACTCCAGCGGCACCGGCACCCAGCGCCCGCCGATCTGGTCGGCGGCTTCCTTGGCCCGGCTCACGCTTTCGTACACGCGCGGCAGGCCCGCCGCGTCGCGGTAGACCTCGGCGTCGATCTTCTCGACCCGCACGGCATCGGCGCCGCCGCCTTCGCGCCGCACGAACTCGACCTCGACGCCTTCCCGCGCGAGGCGTTCGCGGATCGCCTCCTCTTCCTTGCGCGAGTACGCGACGATCGGCTCGCCCTTGGCGTCCAGGGCCGGCGTGCGCACGGTGCTGCGGCGCTCGGGCGGCATGGCGGGCGCGAAATCCGGGTCGCGTTCGG
>ERZ724505.1922-NODE-1922-length-10764-cov-10.962088_pt1 | contig 10764 bp, 17 predicted proteins | sample MGYA00376038_ERZ724505 | MGnify/ENA primary metagenome ERZ724505 (study PRJEB28724, sample SAMN07190884) | wastewater metagenome | isolation source: effluent of sewage treatment plant in Hong Hong | place: Hong Kong | collected 2016-03-17 ...
AAGTAATAGTTTCATTCACCCCAACAGGAGACGAACGATGACCATTACGCTAACTGACCGCGACGAACGCACCGTCAGCCACCGCGTCAAGATTGTGGCCGGAGATCCCTACGACGGGATTGGACACACCGCCGACGGCCGCGCCGTGACCATCGTCCAGGGCGATGCTTGGGTGCGTACACCTGGATCAGAGCACCTGGACGACGCCGGGTGTGCCTGGCGCGTCGTGAGAGACGGTGATCGCAACGTGTGGCGGGTTGAGTAGACCACGCGACCACCTTTCCCCATCGCTTCGCGGTGGGGCTAGAGTAAATGCCTGTTCAAGGGCTTAGTGTTTGTGACTCGTCCATGCTTCGTCATTACGTCCGACGACGGCCGGTGTAAATGCCTGCACCAAGGCTTTGTTTTTGTGACGACACTGCCCGCTGCGGTTGGTCATGACGGGGACAGCCCGGAGAGACGGGCGATTATGCGGCGGCGGTGCAGTCCCTGGGCTGCATCGGAGAGCCAACCAAGGGAGCCGGGGGGAGTTGTTGGCAGCGACCATTTTTCGACGGAGCCAAGCGATGCTGGATCACGTATACGCCTCCCTCGTGAGCGCCGCCGCTGACGGCAGCGTCACAGCGCTGCTCATGCTGGGCGACTACTGCGAGGACCAAGGCAACGACGAGTGCTATGTGTGGCGGGCAATCGCCCAAGGCGAATGGTTCGCGCCGGTCTGGTCGGGCGATTGGTCCGGGTACGGGTACGGGTCCGGGTCCGGGTCCGGGTCCGGGTCCGGGTCCGGGTACGGGTACGGGTACGGGTACGGGTCCGGGTACGGGTCCGGGTCCGGGTCCGGGTCCGGGTACGGGTACGGGTCCGGGTACGGGTACGGGTCCGGGTCCGGGTCCGGGTACGGGTACGGGGACGGGTCCGGGTCCGGGTACGGGTACGCGTACGGGGACGGGTCCGGGGACGGGTCCGGGGACGGGTCCGGGGACGGGTCCGGGTCCGGGTACGGGTACGCGTACGGGGACGGGTCCGGGTACGGGGACGGGTACGGGTAATTAACCAACACGAGGAACAACGATGCAAGAAGGCAAATGGTATTACTGCTGCCTGGCGTTTGGCTGGGTCATTGTCGGACGGGCCTCCGAGCGCGAGGGCTTCTTTGGCCGGTGGCTGGAGGATGCGCGATTTATTACGAACGCCGGGACGAATCACGGCGAGGCGAGTGTGCAGGGGCTGCGCGACAACGCCACGACCAATCCGGTGGGCGTCGATGGTCGCACGCTCATCAGCCCGCAGAATGCGGTGTGGATCTCCGAGACGCCGCCGCCGCATTGGGCCGTCGAAACGCGCAAGCGCCGGAGCGGCGGCGCCCAAGAGCAGCGGGAGTTGGCTGTGGACTGATGATTCGCGGCGCGGACGGCGGCCCGGTCAATCCTTATACGGTGGAGCGATACAGCGTGATAGAAGCATTCACTTCACCCCGTCCCTACCTCCTACGCCGATCAGCAAAAGCGAGTTCCAATTTGGACTTTCTGAACGTGGCGAAACTCCTGCTGTATCCGATCACCCTTAAAGAAGCCCGTCATTTCGTGAGGCGCCACCATCGCCACCACGATATGCCGCAAGGCGGATTGTTCGCCTTGTCGTGCTGCTTTGAGGGCGACGAACAGCCGCGCGGAGTGGTGATTGTCGGGCGTCCCGTATCACGACGTTTGGACGATGGGTTGACCGTGGAGGTCACTCGCTGCTGCACCGATGGCACGCGCAACGCCTGCTCGTTCCTTTACGGTGCAGCTCGCAAGGCGGCGTTCTCGTTGGGCTACCGGAAGATCGTGACGTACACACTCAGAGACGAATCCGGCGCGTCCCTCAGGGCGGCGGCGTTTCATTGCGACGGAGAAGCAGGCGGCGGCAACTGGAATGTTCCGAGCCGCCCGCGTGTGGATACCGACCTACAGCAAAGCAAGATACGGTGGAGCGATACAGCGTGATAGAAGCATTCACTTCACCCCGTCCCTACCTCCTACGCCGCGTCGCCCGAGAGAGAACGAGCATCGTGATTACTGACGCATCAAGTTCCAACCCTCTCAACTCTCCAAATCCTTCATAATTTTGAACAACTCTTTAAAAGTTGTTCACTCTGTTTTGAGCAATCGTTATAATCCTCGGCATGGGGATTCTTTTGGGCGCGGAAGAAAGCCTACGAACGGTGACGATTCGGCAGGCTGCAATCTTGCTGGATTGCAGCGTGTCCAAGGCGCGCATCCTGTTCGACGCGGGCGAGCTGCACGGGCATCAAGACCCGCGCAGCAACTATCGCCGCATTCTGCTGTCATCCGTCGTGCGCTACATGGATCGCGCCGGAATCTCGCGTGAACGGTTACGTCTTATCGAGTAAGAGCAATTATGAACGCAACCATTGAATACCTTCGCAACTGCGCCTCGGCGCCGGCAGGCGTGGAAACGCTGCAAGACTCCGACCTCCCGGCGGACGTTGACAACGAACTGGCGGCGCTTGGCATTGGCGTCGGTTCATTTTTTCAACTGCTGCCGCTCCTGATTCAGTTGATTCAGAATCCGCAAGTGAGGGACTTGGTGGAAGCGATTCTCAAGACGCTGAAAAACAATCCATGACCAAAGCGCAGGCGATCGAACAGCTTTACGCCATTGGCTACTTGACGGTCAAGCGGCCTGGCAGCCGTGCGTTTTCCACTGCGCTGAAGGCGTTTCAAGAGGACTCCGGCATCAAGGCGGACGGCAAGCTTGGCCCGCAAACGCGGCGCGCCTTGCTTGATCCGCTCTTGGGGTTTTGCGGAGTTACCGAGCATATCCGCACGCATGACGGGTTATGCAAGTGGCCTACCGGCGCCATTACCTGGACGATTACCGGGAGCCTCGCGCCGCGAATTTCCGCAGCGGACCAGAAGGCGGCGTTCACGGAAGCCTGGCGCTACTGGTCGGCGGTTTGCAACATCACCCCCAAGTACGTCGCTAACTCGAAAACGGCCAATGTGCTGATGGGCGCCGGACCGATTGACGGCGCTGGGAATACGCTGGCGTGGTCGCATTTGCCGTGCGGGACGGCGTTGCAACTCGAACAAAAATACGGCACGGCGGAAACGTGGGTGATTAGCGAGAACCCGCGCCGAGTGGAGATTGACCTGGTGCGCGTCGCCGCTCACGAGATCGGTCATGTCCTTGGCATCCCGCATTTATCCGACTCGGGCGCATTGCTGGCGCCGACCTACAACCCCCTGGTGCGCGGTCCGCAGAAATCCGACATCGCCGAAGCCGTCAAGCGCTATGGACCTCCCAAGGAGCCGCCTACGACGACTCCTACAGGCGATTGGATTGATTCGGGGATGGGATTCAAGGTGCGTTCGCCTTCTCTGGGCGGTGGAAAGGTCGAACTGAATTGGTGATTGGCGCCGTTGCGATTAAGTTTTTATCGTCGCTTTTATGATGACTCCCCACGAACGACAACTGCTTGCTCGGATCGACCGGCGCGGGCGCTGGCATAGCCTGGGGCTGGTCGTAGTGCTTGTGTGGCTAGGGGTGCTGACCGCGGCGGTGTTCGGCCAGTCTCAAGCGACTTACGCCGCGGCTCGGCAAGACCGCTTGCAGTTTCCTCAATCGGAATGGGGCTATCTCTATTACGTCACAACCGACAACCTGCCGGATGCGAAGCAACTTACCGCCGGACGCACCGCGGCGTTTGTGATTTCGTCGTTTTCAACCGCCGTCGTCTTAGAGCAACACCTGCCCGTCGAAGTGCAGCGGGGGCTGTGGCGCATCGACTTGCGATCGCTCAACTGGACCTGGCAGGACTGGCATCAAGTCCTAAAAAAGTATCCCTACCAGCCGGGCCGATTCCCTCCTCTGGTCGTTCGCGCCGATTGGCTGATTCAAGAGCTATCCGACAATTTTGAATCGGATGCGGGCTATCGCCTTTTGTACGGCGGAAAGAATATTCCAAAAACTCTTCAAGAGTTTCAAAAGACTTGGGGAGTAAGGGTTAATAACCCGGAACTCGCCTTGCTGCATATCGAGAATCAATCGGGCGTCTCGCTCTTGCACGTTCGTTTTCTGGGCAACGAAGAGGGTCGCGACCGCAGACGCTATTGGTTCACCGAGGACAACGCGGCGCGCAACTTCAACGCGAAAACGGACCCTCTGGAAACGCTACTCGATAAAAACCGGCCGCACGACGCGAGCGAGCATCTGGTGTTTTTTCACAAGACGTCTTTGGTTCAAGGCGTGGGCGGCAAGGCGATGCAGACGTTTTTGGCCAACGGTCAAGGCGAACGGCAGGACCGGGCGCCGGTGGACATCGTGGTGAATTCCGAGCAAGAGCGCGGCACGCCGGAGATTCGCAATTGGATCTCCTGCACCGCCTGTCACGACCAAGGGTTGAAGGAGCTTACCGAGAACGGCTTACGGCAATTGGTGGCGTCGGGCGAAGAACTGTATGCCGACAAAAAGAGCCAAACGCTGATTGAGCAGCAGTACCTAGCCGACACGCAATTGAGGATTGAGCTATCCCGCGACCAAGAGGACTACGTGCGCTTTGTGGCTTTGTCCACGGGGTGGAGCCCCGAAGAAAACGTGCGTGCTTTCAAGACGGCGCTCTCCGATTACGACGCGCAGTTGACGCTCGAGGACGCGGCGCGGGAAACGTACATGACGCCGCGAGAGCTTACGCTGGCGCTGGGTTACGCCAGCGGCAAAATGAAACTCGGCGCCCGTCTGGCGGGATTGCCGCACGGCGGGACGGTGGCCAGGCCCTATTGGGAAAGTCAATACCACGTCGCCTACGAGGCGGCTACCCTCTGGAAAACGGTTACACGATGACGCGGATTTTGCTTGTTGCCTTGGTCTGCCTCTCGCCAACTTTGGCGCGTGCTGACGGCTGTTATCAACAGTCGTTCTCACGGTCCTACGCGGTCAAGTCCTACGTCGCTCCGGTGTATCAGCAGTCGTTTATCGCCTACTACGTCGGCGCGCCTATCCGTGTCGAAGCGATGGTTCAGGCGGAACTCAAGACGAACCCCGACTATCAGGAATTCAAGAGCTATCAGGAATTCAAGGGGGAATTCGAGTCGTTTCTAAAATGGAAACAATCTCAATCCGCCGTTCCATCCGGCGCCCTGCCATCCCAGCAATCGCTCCTAGCGAGTCGTTGTAACCGCTGCCATAGCGGCGAAAATCCCAAGGGAGGACGGGATTTTTCCGGTAGCCTGACAGCAGACGACTTGAAGGCGATTAAAGAGATTTTGCCAAAGGGGAGTATGCCGCCGCAGAACAGCCCGGAGGCGAAAGATTTTACGAATGAACTAGCGGGGAGCTTGATCCTCGAAGCGATTGACCGATTGTCAACTGACACAGGAGTACAACCATGAAACGAATGATTTTGGCGATTGTTTTAGCGCTCGCTTGCTCGCCAGCGTGGGCTTGCGATGGGTTTGCTTTTTCCGCCGGCGCGTGCTACTCGTCGGTAGTGCAGTCCTACGCCGCGCCGGTGGTGCAAGCCTACGTGCAGCCTCAAGCCTACGTGCAGCAACAGGTGATCCTGCCGCAAAGGGTCGCGATTGTGCGTCCTGAGCTACGCCTGGAAGTGCAGCAAGCGTATGGCTACGCCGCGCCGGTGGTGCAATCGCTGGTGTCCTATCCGCAGGTGTTCCGTCAACAGGTGGTCAAGCAACAGGTGGTCAAGCAACAGGTGGTGCGGCAACCGATCGTGCGGCAGCAAGTCGTCAAGCAACAGGTGGTTGTGCAGCGTCAAAAGTCGTTTGTCGCACAGCCTCAAGTCACGATTCAGCAGCGCGGGTTGTTCGGGCGCCGGCTGAATGTGCGCGTGCAGTAGCGAGCGGCATGGCTGGCCGGGATCGTGTTGGCGATTGTGATTCAATAGCGCATGGTCGTGTAGCCGACCTTGGGGCCGACGGCGCGGCGAGTTACGCCGCCGCGCCGTCTTTTGAAATCAACCTCGTCAGGTGATTTTGTTTTAGGGGTAAAGGCTGGTCATCTGGCGAGGTTTTTTCCTTTGATTTGCAACCATGATTGACGGCAACACGTCCAAGTCTCCGCTTAACTCCCTGGTGGTGGTCGAAATCGACGGCGTACCTTCGCTGTGGTCCGACTCCAAAACGGGTGACTTGCTACACACCGAGGCGCGAGCCTGGGGGATTCACGGCGGGTTGCTCAAGGCGGGCAGCAAGCAGATTGCGTCGGCGACGGTGTTCACTCGGAGCGAGAAACCGGCATGAAAAAAGCCAAGGTGGAGTGGGACAACTCGCACCTCGGCTTAAGACTGTCCAGATGGGGCAGGACTTGGACAGTCTCGGGATTCGGACGCTTGCCAATGGGGCAGAATGACAGGCGTCCTTGGGGACAGGCGGGATTATTGCAAGGGGCATGCCAATGGTTCACTGGCTTGAGGGCTTTCTGGACCGCTACAGCAATTGGATGGATGCGGCTTTTCGCTGGGTGGTGTGTCCGGTAGCGGGCGCCGTGCTGGTGGCGTGGTGGTTAGTGAGGGGTAAATGATCTGCACGGCGTGCGAGGGGACAGGTGAGAGCGGGCCGTTTCGGGACGGATGGGGGCCGTGTTATTTGTGCGCGGTCTGCGGTGGGAAGGGACGCTTGGAGAATGATCAGCGTGAAGAGGATGCCAAAGCGGACTCGCTGAAAGGGAAGTGATGTTGTTTGGTCAGTTGTCCGAGGTTGGCGCGCTCACGGTGGCGGGCGTGATTGGCGGTCTGGCGGGGGCGTTAGGCAAGACGTTCATTGACTACGTGCGTTTGAGAGGAGAGCAAAGCCAAGCGGAAGACGATGAAGCGGTGAAAGCCTACCGGGAACTCAACCACGAGTTGCGGGGTCGGCTGCAAGTGCTGGAAAGCGAAATCCGCATTGTGCAAGCCGCCGAGGGCAAATGCCGTGAGGACATGGCGCGGAAGGACTCGGAATTCAAGGTGCTGCGCCGGGAATTCGAGACGCTGCGCGTACAGATGGCGTTCTCGCAAGTGGTGTCCCAAGCGGTGCTGGACGTCTTGCAAGACGCCGTGGTGTGCATTGACGAGCGGGGGCTGATTTGCAGTTGGAATCCCGCGGCGACGAAACTACTCGGCTGGCTGCCGTCGGAAATCATGGGGCAATCGGTCACGAAACTGATGCCGAAAGACACCGCCAGGCATCATCAATCCTATATCGACAACTACCTCAGAACAGGCGAGGCGAAAGTCATCGGGCATGGTCGCATTGTGGAAGCGGTTCACCGAGAAGGTCATCGCATTTGCCTGGAGCTATCGGTGTCCGTACTTCCGATTATGCGGACGAATCGAAAACTGTTTACCGGCATTTTGCGTCCCGTGGACCCTAGCGCCAGTGATAGCGGTCTGAACCTCGTGAAGAAGTAACGTAAGTGCTGACCGTCCTGATAACGACGCTGTTCACGGTCCTGCCTGCTACGGGTGTGGCGTGCGAGCGCGTGGACGTGGTGGAAGTCAACCACTATTACGACGAGTGCGGCAGGCTGGTGTTTTCTCAATTGGTGTTTTTCGAGTTTCGGCACGGGAAGGAGTGCGTTTGCGACTGGCGGCTACTCAAGCGTCCCAATCATCGTCCCGAGCGTGACCCACGCACGGGCGATTGGGTCACGATTTTCGGCGATGGCGAGACGCTTCGCGAAGTGCGGTCGTCATCCTTCCGCGAAAGCTGGACTCAGTACGACGTGGAGTCTTACGACCGTAGAGTGTGGCCTCGCGAAAGACGCGCGGGGTTGTTGGTTGAGCGCCCGGAGAAAGTGGTGGTCGATGACTTTTAGACGACGTAAAGGCGCGGTGTTGTCGGCGGAACTGGTGATCGTGCTATCCCTCGTATCGCTGGGCGCGGTATGGGGCGCGACGCACTTACGCGATGCGCTGGTGTCGGAAATGGCGGACGTGTCGCGGTCCATTCGCACGCTACAACAGCCGGATTTGGGGGGGGCTATTAGGTGGCGAATCAATACGCACAGCAACTTGATTCCAGCGTCACGCTCGATTCGACGTGGCGTTTTCTCGCGGCGCATCCCAGCTACTTGACCGCGACCATTACGGGAGCCACCCAAGACAACCCCGTGGTGATCACCGCGGCCGCGCACGGGTTTTCCAACGGCGACCGGGTGTATATCGACGGCGTGGGCGGCATGACCGAGGTCAACGGCGCCACCTACACGGTCGCGAACAAGACGGACGACACGTTTGAACTGTCGGGCGTGAACGGTTCGGGTTATACAGCGTACACGTCGGGTGGCGTAGCGCGTCGCGGGCGTCTGGCTTCTCCGGTGTTATCGGCGGCGCCGTTCGCTGCGGCTTCGCACACGCACACGGTCAGTGAGATTGACGACGCGGGCGCACTGGCGGCGCTCGATACGGTTGGCGCGTCGCAAATTGACGATGGCGCCGTAACCAAGGCCAAGATTGAAAACGTCACAGCGTCGCGGCTGCTCGGCCGCGGCGACTCCGGCGCAGGCGCTCCGCAGGAGATCACGCTGGGCTCGGGATTGTCGATGAGCGGGACGACGTTGTCGGCGACGGGTGGCGCGTCCATGCCCGCAGGCGTTGTGATGGACTTCGCCGGGGCGTCGGTCCCCACGGGCTGGCTCGACTGTGACGGCTCCGCTGTATCTCGCACGACCTACGCGGACTTATTCGCCGCGATTGGCGAGACGTGGGGTGTGGGCGACGGCTCGACTACGTTTAACCTGCCTGACTTTCGCGGGAGGGCTACGATTGGGGCGGGTACAGGCAGCGGGTTGACGGAGCGCACGCTGGGAGGCACGGGCGGCGCGGAGACGCACCAGTTGACCACGGCTGAAATACCTAGTCACAACCACCCACCGAACACCGGCACGGCATTCCGCGTCACCGATTCAAGCGTCAATAGCGGCCATTCGGCGCTTGGCCCGACGACGGGAGGGTCTCAGACGAACGCCCAGAAAGGAACCACGGGCGACCGTGGTGGCGGCGGCGCTCACGCCAACATGCAACCCTTCGCGGTCACGAAAAAGATCATCAAGACATGAGCACACTGTCATATCATCCTGACGGACAGATCATCGTCGGCGACTACATGGACACGCCGCAGAATTTCGCGGCCGACTTTGGCGAGGCCGCGCCGGAATTACCCGCTGGCGTCGTGTCGGCTGTATACGCACCTGCGGGCGTATCGTATGCCATTGACGCGACGGGATCGCAGCGGCCGTTCCCCTGGCCGGTTCCGTGGGACCTGGCCGACCGAGCCTTGGCGGCTGATTTGCTCGGCGCACAATCGGCGCGACGCGAGCGGGAGCGAGTTAAAGCGGTCTTGCGAGACTTGGTGCAGTCGTACTTAGGGCGCGAGCCTGCCGAGACTGAGGTTGACGAGACGCCGCAAACCTCGGGGTATCAGGCGTGGTACGCCGAGCATGGCGGCGATGCGCTCCTGACCGCCAGGCGATTGGCGAAGGAAGCCCTCGACCGGCAAGCGGCGGAATACGAGGCGTTACTTCGCGCCTTGGCGCTAGTGACGCTGGACGAAATCAATCTTCTGCGCGAGTGGATTACCGCATTCAAAGCCGCGACTGCGGCGGCCACGAATCTAGCCAACCTGCAAACGCGCGTAGCGGCTACGCCCAATGCGCCGGAGCGCACCGCCCAGCAACTACGCGCTGCGATTATGGCCAAGATCGACGCGGGAGACGCGGATAGTTAATGCCCGATATCCTCCTCCTCGATGACTCCGGCGACTACCTGCTGCTTGATAGTGGCGGGGATGCGCTGCTGTTGGATGGGGTGGAGGTGGGTGGCGTTGCCTCGGTGGGACTCCTTTTATTGCACGATGACCCTATGCTCATTCGACAAATCAAAAAAGGCGCCACCGACCAGAGCGTGATTATCCGCATCTTGGATAGCGCCACGTTTCTTCCCGAGACGTCGGTTGAGCATAACACGTCGGGAATCGACCTCTGGTATCGCCGGGAAGGCGCGACCAAAACGAGCATCACCGAAGCGTCGCTTGCTTCGCTGGACGCCGCACACTCAGACGGCGGGATTGAACACATTTCCGACGGTTATTATCGCCTGGACCTGCCTGACGCGGCCTTTGCCACGGGCGCTAATGGCGTAGCAGTAGGCGGCACGGTCACGGATATGGTCGTGATTGGCTGCTATGTCGCCTTAGTCGATTACGACCCGCAGGATGGGGTGAGACTGGGACTCACGGCGCTACCTAATGCCGCGGCGGACGCGGCGGGCGGATTGCCAATCTCGGACGCGGGCGGATTGGACCTAGACGCCAAGATTGGCGCCTTGACCTTTACCGTGGCGGGTAAGGTGGACGCGAACACGACTCATGCGGCGGGAACGGCTTGGGGGAGCGGAGCGATTACGGCTGCAAGCATCGCCTCGGACGCCATTACCGCAGAGAAGATCGCCACGGGCGCTATCGACGCCGATGCGCTGGCGGCTGACGCAGCAGTAGAGATCGCCGCTGCGGTGTGGGACCGAGTTCTCACGGGGGCGACGCACAATATTGCGACGTCAGCAGGCAGACGGCTTCGCGAACTCGGCACGACGGTCATTAGGACCGGGACGGCGCAGGCTGGGGCCGCTAACAGCATTACGCTAGACGCATCCGCCTCCAGCACCAGCGAAGTTTACGATGAAAACCTCATTACCATCTTGTCAGGCACGGGCGCGGGACAATCGCGCATCATCACCGATTACAACGGGACGACCAAAGTCGCCACGGT
>ERZ724505.1923-NODE-1923-length-10763-cov-8.096750_pt1 | contig 10763 bp, 23 predicted proteins | sample MGYA00376038_ERZ724505 | MGnify/ENA primary metagenome ERZ724505 (study PRJEB28724, sample SAMN07190884) | wastewater metagenome | isolation source: effluent of sewage treatment plant in Hong Hong | place: Hong Kong | collected 2016-03-17 ...
CATGTATTCCAACATAATTCTTTGCTTTGTTAAAAACAGAAACACCCGCTGAAGCTTCAGCGGGTGAAATTGCCGTAAAAAAGATTGCCCCCAGGACCAGCCAGGAGACAATTTGTCTAGTAACTTGCATACCGCGTCTCCTCTGTTATGCAGTATGTATTTATGCTTAAATCCATTCGGGAGGAGAACGCTTCTTCCACTTCAATAGATGTGCCTTGCCATGCCTATAGTAGTTTCGATATGAAGAAATTGTATCATCGGGAACTTTATACTCCTCGGGCATACATGGAGGCAAATCAGAAGGTCCTGTTCTGTGATCTATATTTTCAGGAAATTTATACAAAGGGGTAATAAGTGAAAAGCATTTATGTGTCTTCTCATATCTGAAATGATATTCACCAATCAATGCTTCCATATGATAGTATAACCAATCGTAATTATATCTTGATTCGCGAACCCATTTAGAACAGGGATGATTTTTGTGAGTAATGTTGTATAATGCCAGATCATAATTTGCATCACTCAAATTGCCTTCTTTATCACCATCAAGGACGCGATGTGCTGTTGAAAGCATTTGAGCAGACTCAAGGATCATTTTTACAACATGCTTATCACAAAGACATTGCGCTGCCACATATGGATCCGAATCAACCATAAAAATGTTCATTGCTACACCACCAATTTGATTCCATAATTTGTCCCCTTCTTAACAAATGTGAATTTACCTTTGATAACACCACCTGTCATATGAGGTAGCATATCTGTGAAGTCACTTAGGAAAACACTGTACCTATTGTTTGCATCGTCAATTAGCATAAATGACACAGAGCTTCCGCCTCTGTAGTAATTCTCATAACGGAGTGTTGCGTCGAATTCATAATTTGGAACTAAGTTAAGTCCACCGTCATAATATGCATATTCACTATCATAGATATAATGCACACAGTCACACTTTCTACTAAAATCAAAATTTTTGCGCATAGGCACTTGCCATTTTGCCATAGTAATCTCCATAATAAAAAATGGTCAGTTTATACCCATGACCAGGGGTTAATCACTCACAGAAGATCGGAAACAGTCAATTCATCGACTGCATCAAAGTCTTCATCCACCGAGAATGAAGTTGCCTTTGGAGGAGTCCTTACTTCCTCTTCCTTCTTTGCCTTGACTTTAGCAAGAGCAGTTTTGAGATTTTCAAGATTCTTCGCCTTGGTTGCGGCAGTCTTTGCCTTCTCAGACACCTTCTTTACAGGTGCCTTCGATTCCTTCTTAGCAACCTTAGGGGACTTCTCCGCCTTGGGCGCCTTTGCAGCAACCTTAGTTGCCTTCTTTGCCTTTGCGGGAGCAGACTTGGGAAGGTCGCGATACTCTGAGGCATTCGCGGGCTCCTTCTTGAGGGTATAAGAGACGATATTTCGACCGTCCTTCTTTACGTCAAATTCAAAACCCCAACGACGCATAACTGACATATGCTTGGAGTAATAAGAACCTGTGCCACCAACATGCTTATCAATATCTTCCGGGGTTGCGGTAGCACCAACCTTTGGGAAGACTTCCAGCGCCTTGCGATGCTGACATTTATGAGTTTTTGCCATAATATAGTTTCCTTGTTTCCAGTTTCAGATTGGATATAGTATCATATCCAGGAACGATTGTCAATAGTTAATATGCATAGAAAGAAAAGCTTTCCAAATCCTTATGTTTGGGTTCTTCCGGGAAAACATAATCACCTTTATTTGAGTAATATTTCCGTCGGAATAATTCCTCTGCTTGTTTCCTATTTTTTGCTACAATAGCATCCTTTACATCCAATCTATAATAGGATGAAATAATTTTGGTGATTTGAACATTATAGGTGAATAACTTTGATTTGCTTCCTTCTCTCAATCTCTTTTTTGTTTGCTTGACGTGTTCTGTAAATTCACCTGCGGGCATATCGCACCACTTTTGAATTTCTTCCTTAGTTGGGTTGCCAAGAATTCCCCAAGGATTAGTTGTTTCATCTGTCATATCACATTCACCCACTGCATCGCAGTTCTCAAAAGCTGATTGTAGTCTCCTGAAGTTGCTTCCTCCGTGAAAGAATCAATTTCAGACTTTGGGAGATTTGCCTTCTTCAATTCCCTAACGACCTTTGCAAGGATGCTGAATGCATTACCATCCGTGCCGATAAGTTTAACAGTAATCTCTGGATGCTTCATTAGTGATACCTCACTTTTGCTTGTTCAACGTGATCTTGAGGACCGAGTGCCATGATCGCGAGTGCCCTTACTTCCTCGCGAGTAATGTTCCTGTCATAGTTGCGAAGATACCTAAAAATATCTTCATCTGAGGAAGCACCACTCTCATATGCTTCAAAAATCCAAGACTGAACCTTCTTAATTCTTTCGATCTTCATCTTTGATATCCTTCAATACAGTTTTGATAAAGAAAATTAGAACCGAGTATGCAACCCATCCACTGAAAGCAACCCACATCAAAATAGCAATGAAAGTTACTATCACAAATAAAATATCTGCCATTTATTTAATCCCATATGAAGTAAAGCGGCCAGAAGAAAATGAATAGAATTGATTGTCATGTTTGCAATACCGATAGTTTTGTGCCTGCACATTCAGCAGTCCATTGCAGAGAATTTTCTGTAGGTACATAAATTGCTTTCGTTGCATTTACTTCTTGGAGTTTATACAAAACCTTTTTCCTTGTTCCCTTTATCATAATATACTTAGGAAACTGACCAGGTTTAAATCCAAGTGTTGAAGCTTCAGTGATGAAAGTTTTTTCATCCTTATCATAGGAGAAAAGATCAACACCGTAATTTGATCGTTTAGGAGAGGTATTCATAAGGTTTATCCCATTTGCCGATATTAACATCAACATACCAACCGACATTGAAATAGTCGGTCATAATGTCAGATTTATCCCAGTTGCCTTCTTGCAGGCATTCCATAAGTTCAGTCATAAACTTAAGGGGACGTCCAGTAAAATGATCCTTGAAGTGATAAGGATTGACAGAGATATAATTTCTTTGTCGCACATAGTCCAAGTTTTCCATATTGCAACGGGGATTCTCGGACATTGTTTCAATCCAGTTACCAATTAAGTCCATTTTACTAGACTTGATATTACAAACAATCGTTGAATGATGGCGGACTGCGAATGAACCCTTGACACCATACTTCTTGAGAACCTTCTTTGCCTTTTCAGCAATTTGCTTTTTATGCTCTTGAGACATATATGCCATGTTAGTTTCGCTCCCAATAGTTGAATTTCTTTGCAGAAGTATCTACCTTCGTCTCAGGATTGTTTTCCTGATACGACCACACCCGAGCAAGACGGAGTTCTTCCGCATTGTTCTTTTGATTGTGGACCGCCTTCAGGCGGAGTTTGCGATAGTTGAAAGAGGTATTGATACGCAATACAAGGTTCAGAAGTTCTTGCTGACCTTCAAGTGAAAGGGTCGCGAGCGCAGTCTGCACCTGTTCATTAAGACCCTTTACTTTGCGACCCTTCGCCTTCAGGACCGCTTGAAGCGCCTGAAGTGCGAGTTTGTTTTTGTAAAGTTCTTTGGAGAGATACATTTTAAATTCCTTATCGCGTTGCGGACTTTTTCTGTTTCGGATATATTACTGATTGATCGATAATATAAACGTCAGTAATATATCCTTCATCTTCATCCACCAATTTCTTGATATGTGACTCTGCATCTTTTCTCTGGGCGAATGTTGCCAGGATGCGAGTATCATAAGAGGGACATCCCCGAGGATAGTAAACTACAATAAAAACTTTCTTGAGAGTTGTCATTTGATCACCGTTTGTCAGAATTAAGAGAAGGGTTGAATTTGCGGATTAGTTCACGTTCTACATTGTGAGCATTTTCTTTACCCCGAACAATTTGAAGGATCACCACTTCAAATCTTTCGGGACCGTGTCTGCGGATTGCCTTGCAGAGTTTCCAGTCTCGGTTCTCTGTCAATGCTCTTTGTACGTGCTTTTTCCAACGTCTTTGGAGAGAAGCATTCGGACGACCGCGTTGGACGTGGGTCATGCCGATATAGACTTGCGCACCGACCTTTATCTGATAGATAATGTGGTTGCGGTCGCATCGCTTTTTTCTCTTGATCATGTCATAATAGTAACATGACTAGGAAACAATTGCAAGCGCAAAAGGGGAAATGATTTTGCTTTGTTTGGGGGAAAGGGAAATAATATTCTCCCTGACTATATTGTTATATTATAACATATAGTGTAACATTATTACAACAATATAGTCAGGGTACTGACTAGTTACTGTGGCAGTTCAACCGAAAATTCATGGCCGCAATTAGGACATTTATAGTCTATATAATCACCACAAGGATATCCATCCCGCTGAGAAATTTCTTCAGCATCAGGGTGCACAACTTTAATTTCACGATTGCGAATTTTATTCCACGGGGTTTCTTTCGTGCAAATAATTTCTTTCATAGATTTTTCCCATTACAAAATAGTTTTAAATTTACTTGCCATAAAAGTCGTCTAGTTCGTCATAATCCTTTTCATGCTCACTCCAGGCCTTTGTCCAGTTTCTTACTGGTCGTCTGCGAGGTGAAAACTTCTTCTTACCGTTTCCATATTCATCGTCTTCATAGTCACGGTTCTTGTCAGAATTACGACTCTTACTATTCTTCATTTTTCTAGTCCTTAGTTCCTTATATGATATATGCCTTTGCTAGTGCAAGGCCCTTTCTGTTTAGTTTATCACGCCAACATAAAAATGATGGTCCATGTCCAATAGGTTCATCGTGAATAATCTGGTAGTGGTGAATCAACTCATGTGCCAAAACTTCAACAAAGAATTTCTTGGATGAATACCTTTTGTTCATACACAACTTGCTGTATCCATAATTCGAGTCATCGTCATCAAAGACATGTTTATAGTAGGCATAGGCGCCGCGTCTCCAACGAATGTCGATTTCGTCCAAAGGAATAAGTTTGTTATCAAACACCTCTTTGTTAAGTATGTTGAACCACTTTTCACAATCCTCTATGGTAGTTTCATATACATTGTCTTCCTTACTTTTCATTAACTTCAATAGATGTGATACTTGCTTTCTTTTTGCCATGCAATCCTCTTCTTAGAATTGTATAACTAAGATCACACACTAAGGTAGTATATCTGGAAATGCTTCCTTTACTAACTTATAATTCACACCCTTTGCATCAACCTTTTTCATTAACATGTTCGCTAAAACTTTTGCTTCTTTTTCTTCCAAGGACTCCAGAATTTGAATCAGGATTTCCTTCTTGCGTTGTTCTGATAATGTAGGAGGCACCTTGGGATTATTCTTTTCAAATAGGTACATTCTACCCAACTCTTGGTGAATAGTGCTATACCCCAACCCAGGTGGTGCATCATCAGGTTTGTATTCAGGTATTTCTGTGAAAGTAAACTCCACTCTTGGATCAAAAGCACCCTTTAGGACGCTCTTGAGAGCATATGTTGAGTTCTGCCTTAGTACATTAATCTTGTCGGGTCTTGAAGAGGCCTTTTCAACCTCCTCAAGAATTTCATAAACGTTCTTCATATCATTTCCTAAAAGTCATCAGCACTCTCCATGATATTTGATAATCTGTTCTTAATCAGATAATTCAGGAAATTCATCTTGGTATTTACCTTTGTGTTTGAAAAACTCTCGATGATATTTTCTTGAACGGTCTGAGGAATATAATCAAAATCAACTAGCGCCTGGTTTCTTGCGTATCCCCGTAGCATGGTATCACTAATACAAAAATCTTCTGGTTTTGACTTAACCCAAAACTCCAGATTCTTCTTATTTATGCTTTTCTGACGTTCCCCCTTGTAGAAGGTATCATCTGCTGACAGGAAATTGGGGATACCATCACCCCTGTCACCTCTGATAATGTGCTCCTTAACATAGACTTTGGGATTATCAGCCTTTAGAAAACTACCCAATAGTGGACTGTACTGAGTTACGTTCTTGTACTTCTGTAACTGGAGGAAGTCCTTATCAGAGGAAATGATTACACAACTTTCTGACTTGGAATACTCCTTCGATAGGACAGCGATAATATCGTCCGCTTCCGCAGATTCAACTTCAATGACCTTATGAGGGAAGTTTTCCTTGAGTTCGTCTCTAATTTTATTGAGAGTGTTAAAGATCATGTTCCAGTCAAAATCCGACTTATCACGGTCCTTCTTTCTGTGACTCTTGTAATACTGGAAAATATCCCTTCTCCAATACTTCTTACTGTCACAGCAAATTACCATTTTGCCGTACTTTGTCCGAAACTGTTTGTTGTAAGATCGCAATATGTTTAACACAATATGACGGATCATACCTTCATTGATTTCCTTCTTGGGGTCATGTTTGACCTGAACCATTAAGGAAGCAATGGCAGTTTGGTTATAATCAAGTAAAATAATGACACAATTCCTTTTCCATTTTGAACGATTAGTATATCACACTTCCTCGTTAATGTCAATTCTTTCGACACCAGGAATATTACACTCCGGATCACGTTCATCTGAATCAGGATCAAATTCCTTGATCTGCACCGTTGTCTCGATCATTTTCTGGAGAGGGTGTTCCATGTCCATTGATCTATAGATTGATGCAGATAGGATTCCTGATAGGAGGACAAAGTCTCGTAGGAAGTCATCCCCCTCAGTGTCAATACCATAGTTTCCCAATTCCATCAGGATAAGAGAAGAAAGGTCATGCGCAACTGCGTCTGCATACTTTTTCATTCCCTTTTTGCGTATCTTCTCCATGCCCTCTGCATTCATAGATTCACGGACAATCTTACTCTTTGGGAATTCTATTAGGTTGTTCATTTGATTACCTTTACTAGAATGACATCCTTATTTATGCGACCATTGACCGATTTTTCTTTAGTTGAAAGCTCATCCATAAGTCTCTTTAGGACAATCTTGCCACCCTCTTTCAACTTAGTTAATGTCTCATGTGGTTTACGGAGCATCTTAGCAGTTGAGGTCTGCGGATCGAATCCTATAAGGGTAGAGCCCTTTACTCCCAGACCAACTGGACCCAATGCATTATAAACCACGAGCACTCTCGTCTTAGTGTTATATACCCACAATTGGTTGCAACCAATGATTTCTGTGGGATTGACGCTTACTAGGTTCAAGTCATCATTCTTTTCCTTGAACCTGAGTTTCTGAACAATGACAGTTAAAGGCTTCTCTTTCTTCTTTCTAGGTTTCCTAGATACCTTTGCCACCACTGTTGCAGTTTCTGCCGCACTTATAATGCTCTTGATAAACTCAACATACTTCTTTAGGTCGGGTTTCTTCCAAGACTTATAAGCGCCAGCAAGATCGGCATCCTTCTTATTAAGGATTTCATGCGCCTCAGCATATAGAGGAGCATAATACTCTGAGATAATTTTTGCGATTTGAGGTTTGATAGCATAGGTTCTGAACCATGAGGATGCATCAAACTCATACTTGTGATCGAGATAGAATTTATCCAGTTCTGCCTCAAGTTCACCAATCAACTCAGATGCCTTATTCTGGATCCTCTCTTGAATGGAGATTACTACCTTGGGCGATTCCTCAACTTCCTGTGGTTCGGGTTCTGATACAGCCTGAACAAGTTTATTAATCTTGTTTACAACTGACTGCTTGATTTCTAGAGGAAGTTTTGAACCGTTGGACAGAAGACGACAATTCCATCCAACATTATGAAGCTCCCACGCAGGAATCTGGTTCAGTTTTTTGATAAGTCCCTTATTGGACTTTTGTTGAGATTTGAAGTAGGTGATAACAAATTGCTTTGCATCGTCGTCATTGTATATACTATTGTAATAGTTGTAAGCGTGCATTATTTCAATTCTAGTGCTATTCTCGGTAAGTGTAGGTTCCGGGCCCGAAAACTTTGCCTTCAGTTCCGAACGTATCGATTTTGTTACTCGTCTCTTTTTAAGAGTCTTTGCCATTTTCAAAATCCGAATATCTTTTGGTGTCAAAGTCTTTAATCAGATTGACACCAAATGTTGTTTCCTTTTGGTGTTCTAATATAGTCGCAGCATCCCATGCATCTTCAAACACATTATAAACTAGAGAATCACCAAACTGTTCATGGATAAAGTCCGCATTAGGTGTCCATGTCTCAGTGTTTTCGTCCCATGTTTGATAGATATTTTCAACTGCTTCCATTAGTGCGATTCTAAATTCAGGTCCATATGTTTGCAATACATACACACCATTCTCACCAGATTCAGACATGATTAGCCCCCTTGTAGTTAGGTCTGTTAATCATATTTATGATCTGTAGTCTTCGCCTGGAGTAAATTCGATTGACACCACAGAATCAAGTCTGAATGACCTCCAACCATTTGCTTCAATGTCCCAGCATGAAACAACTTCATCATTTGGTTCACGAGAAGAAGTTTCGGTAGGATCGGGTAACCACAATGGGTCAAGTGTTGCGAGCATGGTTCTCTCCGAACCATCACGCTTGATAAACCTTACAGTTGCAACACCGCACTTGAGACCTGCTACAACTTCTTCCTTCACTAGTTCTTTCATGGTAAATCTCCTAGGAGTTTTTGGATATCTTTGCTCTTTAAAAGTTGAATAATCTTCTCGTCAAATCCTGGTGTAACAACCGACATTTTAAGAATGGTCATACACATAGCAGCAGCCACGAGCATAACACTTTCCGGATCAGGACCATGGTTCTTCATGTTTCCGATAATCAATTTCAGAAGGTCATCTGATGTATTCTGAATCATTTCCGTCTTCAATTGATCCTCGTATACCTTACCTAATTTATCCATCTTTTCCTCTTTTCAGTAACACAGTATATTATCATACTATATATGGGAAGTCAAGCCACCTGTTTCAGATGGTTAACTTCCCATTTCTGAGTACCATAACACCAATAAAAATTGGAAATAATCCAATCGATAAGTTCCTGTTTGGTGCCCATATGCGGGCACTCCTGTCCTACACGTTCCTGCATGGTCATACACATGCCCAGAAGCTTATAGTAAGAAACCCCGGACAACTTGTCCAGGGCTTGAGTTTGGCAATAATAGTTTTTCATCATATCACCTTAAAGGATGGCGCTTCTAGGAAGATTTGAACTCCCACCTCCAAGTCCGTAGCCTGGCGATCTATCCGTTAAACTATAGAAGCATTTTTGGTCAAATGTTCAAGAAAGTGCAATGTCTGAATGGTAGGATTCGAACCTACGATTTTTTGCTCCCAAAGCAAACCGATTGACCAGGCTATCGTACATCCAGACATTGCACTCTCAATGCGCTACACCCCGTTAATCTTATTTAGAAACTTCCAAAATCCACATATTATATTGAGTATCATTACCATTACATGGAGAAAACCATCGTATGTTACCAGTTAGACGCATATTTAAAGGAGATAGATTTTTGATAATACTAAGATCGTTTAGTTGTGTTTTTAATTCAGGACCGGCAGAATCCTCTCTAAAATGTCCTGATCCAGATCCATATTTATAGTCAATAGTTTTAGTTCTTCCCTTTACCCTCAGGGTCAAACTATCATCGATAATCGAGTATGGAACATAAACAGAATGTGTTACTAATATACTATTGAAAATACTAAAATGCTCGGGTATGAGAATTGTAAAAGACATGATATATTCCAGTGAATGGTGCCCCTGGTAGGGATTGAACCTACCTTCTCGGTATGTAAAACCGAAGCTTTCCCAGATAGCTACAGGGGCATATTATTCAAAAACTTGTTAGAAAAACTGTTCCACACTTAGGACAACTTGTCCCATGTTGTTTAAAATCTTTCCATGCAGAATGATCACACTCTGTGGACTTTAATCTCTTACCTTCTTCAAGTAACCTTATAATTCTCTCCGCCTTCTTCATTGCATTGTGAGAAGGACCACCCATATAAACACTGGGACTATCTATGATAGATGCAATCTGCCTTTGTACTAATAATTTTTCAGTTTCATCCATTACACATATCCAAAATTGGAGGACCGAGCGGGGATCGAACCCGCGACACAAGGATTAAGAGTCCTTTGTTCTTCCGCTGAACTACCGGTCCGTTTTAATGGTCCTCGCCCCAGGTTCCGCCCCTGGTACCACACGGTTATCGGCCGTGGCCCTCACTATTCGGACTGACGAGGTTTTAATCCGTTACGGATATTTTCCTTTTCTTTTTCTGTTCTTGGAATTCCTTTATTCCAAGGAACTCTACCTTTAGCTTTTTCACTCATTTGTTTTTTGGTTTTTTCAGAATGAGTTTTACCTCTAAAACTTCCAATTCTACCAATTAATCTTTGCCTGTTTTCTTCTATGAATTTTTTATCTTTATTTCTAGAAGTCATTAATTCTTTAGCAATTGTTTTTTGCTTTTCAGATTGTGTTTTACCTAACATTCCATTTGGAAGATTTCCATTAATATATCCAAACCCACCTTTACCACCAGGACAAAGATTATAACTCATTTCATGCAAAGTTACAAGCTCTTTTTCCTTATCATTCATTTCCTGTTCATTATCAAAGATGAACAAGATTTCTTTCTGGAAATTATCCATACCATGTTTTTCTATAGCACGTTTTAAAATTTTACCAGACCCCATATAACCATCATTTAGGTCTTTGGTCTGGTGTTTTCCAATATAGAATTTTCCATCTAGTTTATTGGTAATTTTATAGATTGTATAATGCATTTTGGATCCTAGGTGTTATAATAAGTCTTATTGCTGCTTATTTATAACACCTAGGTCCCTATG
>ERZ724505.1924-NODE-1924-length-10760-cov-7.878188_pt1 | contig 10760 bp, 9 predicted proteins | sample MGYA00376038_ERZ724505 | MGnify/ENA primary metagenome ERZ724505 (study PRJEB28724, sample SAMN07190884) | wastewater metagenome | isolation source: effluent of sewage treatment plant in Hong Hong | place: Hong Kong | collected 2016-03-17 ...
GCTGAGGAGACCGGCGGCATCGAGCTCATGCCGCCCACGCCCAAGCAGGTCCGGGCCCGCAACCGCGCCGCCGCCACGCAGGCCGGCGCGAACCGCAACCGCAACCGTGCCCGCACCAACGGGCAGCGATCGGTGATCCCCGGTTGGTCCCGCAGCCAGGTCAGGGCGATGGTCGACTCCGGCCTCATCGACCGGCTGCAGGAGGTCGGCGCCCGGCGGGCGCAGGCCAAGGCCGCCCTCGACTTCGCCGAGGAGCGCTACGCCGCCCGCAAGGCGCAGGCGTCCGGCATCTACAAGGACAAGGTCCAGTCCAACTCGGGCCGCGGTCAGGCGTTCGACATCACGTCGCCGCAGGCGCAGGTCATGCGCTCCCGCACCTCGAGCGAGTCCACGCAGGACAAGCTCATCGGCGCCGGTGACGAGCAGATGATGATGCCTGCCACCACGATGGTATCGACCACGCTATCGCCGAACGACTCGCGCTACTTCGAGGGCTGGGCCAACGCGATCAACCACCACATGCGCGACCCGGAGTCGATGACCCCGGACCCGCTGGTGAAGATGCTCATGGACGGCAAGTCCGAGGACGACATCGTCGACTGGCTCGAGGGCGCTGGACGCGACCACGCCGACTACCTCGGCTGGGGCGAGAACCTCGAGGACCGCGTCGCCGAGCTCTCCTCGGCGTTCGACCTCTACGTCCCCGAGGGCCAGGTCCGTCAGGCGTTCGCCAACGGCGAGGACATCACCGAGGACATGCTCCGCGGCATCTACGGGCGCCGGCAGGATCTCCCCGACCTGCAGGCCCGCCTGGTCCCCGGCGCTGCCGAGCAGCGCGCCTCGGTCCTCGCGGACTCCCTGGTGGCCCGGTCCGCCCGGCGGATGTTCCACTTCCTCGGCGCCCTGCCGGAGACCACGTTCGCCCGGCACCCGCTGTTCGTGGCCGCCTACGACACCGAGCGCGCCCGTCTGGTTGAGCAGCTGAAGGCCCGCGGTCACCAGTCGGTGACGATGGAGAACCTGAACAAGATCGAGTTCCAGGCGCGCGAGTTCGCCCGCCAGGAGGTCAACCGGACCCTCTACACGATCAACCGGCGCACCGACGCGGCCCGCCAGCTGCGGCTGGTCTCCCCGTTCTACGGGGCGTGGGAGAACGCGATCAAGCGCTGGTCCGGGTTCGTGTGGCACAACCCGGACAAGGTCATGCGGATGACGTCGAAGGCCGCGATGGTCTGGAACAACGTCGTCATCGTGGACGAGAACGGCGACGTCATCCCGGCGGAGAAGGCGCTGTCGAACTACGACACGTTCCGCAACGCCCAGATCGTGTGGCCGGGCGCCGACATGAGCAAGATCGAGTCGGCCTCGCGCATCAACCTCGCCTCGCTCGACGTCATCACCGGCGGCCAGCCGGGGCCGGGCCTCGGCCCCTACGGGCTCCTTCCCCTGTATGAGATCGCGAAGGACCGCCCCGACATCGCGGAGACGATGTCCTGGGCGTTCCCCGTGGGGATGCCGAAGGACGAGCTCGACCTGTTCATGTCCGCGGCACAGAAGCGCATCCGGTCCGCCACGACGGAGGACCAGACGTTCGTCAACGACATGAACAAGCTCTACCAGGCCGAGTACATCAAGTACATGAACGGCGAGCGGTCGACCAAGCCGAAGCCCGAAGAGGTTCGCGACAGCGCCAAGAAGCTCTACGGCCTGCGGCTCCTGACCTCGCTGACGCTGCCGGTGTCGGTCGACTTCAACAACGACGTGGACTTCTACGTCAACCAGCTCCGCACCCTCCGCGACCTGTACAAGGACGAGGAGGGCGGCGAGCAGAAGGCCGACGCCGAGTTCATCGACAAGTACCCCGAGGCGTTCATCGTCCTGCCGTCGCTGTCGGACAACCGTGCCGGCGCCCTGGCGACGGTGGGCACCGTGAACAACATGAAGCGGTACTCGAACCTCGCCTCCGAGGCCGAGGCCATCGGCGACCTGAAGATGTTCGGCTGGGTCGCCAACTACGGCCAGGGCAACTACTCGAAGGACAACTTCTCCCAGGCCGCGTACTCGTGGCAGTCGAACACCCGCCTCCCCGGCTCCGACACGACCTACCGCGGCCGGCAGAACACCGCCGACCTCGAGGCCCAGGCCCTGCAGGACGCCGGCTGGGTGGAGTTCGGCCGCGTCATGGACGTGACCGAGGCCCGCCTCAAGGCGAAGGGCATCGACCCCACCAGCAAGATCGGGACGAAGCTCCTGTCCGAAGTGCGGCAGGCGTTCTCGAACGACATGAAGACCAAGAACCCGACGTGGTATCAGGACTACGCGGACCCCGACCGCGGCAAGTGGGAGCGCCGGGCGCAGTTCTTCTCCACGGTTCTGGCCGACAAGCAGTTCATGCAGGACCACGGCAACGACCCGCTGGTCAAGCAGATCGGCGTGTACCTCTCGTTCCGCAACGAGGTCGCCCGGGCCCTGCAGACCCGCGACGAGCGCGGCGGCTCGGCGATGCTCTCGGCCAAGTCCAACGCCGACATCCAGGCGTACTGGCTCGGCGAGGTCGAGAAGATGAAGGACGCCAACATCGAGTTCGCCGCATGGCAGACCCGCTACTTCACGAATGATCCCGTTGTCTTCTAAGAGGTGTTTCTAGATGGGTGACGGACAGGACGGCGTCTACACGCCGACGCCGATGGGGTCGAACGACTACCTCGACCAGATCCTGGCGCAGCAGCAGCACCAGACGACCCCGCCCGTGTACTACGGCGGCAGCCGCTCGAGCATGTACGGCTCGGGCGGCTACGGCGGGGCCACGCTGACGACCCGCAACCGCGACGTGACCCGCTCGAGCGAGCAGCACAACGCCAACTTCTACGACTACTGGCGGCAGGACGCCGCGTGGCGGTCCCGCATGGTCAACTACGGCCTGTCGTTCGGCATCAAGTCCAACGACACCCAGGCCCTGACCAAGCTGTGGAACGCCGCCGGCGACGAGTCCGCACGGCTCTACGCCTCCGGCAAGAAGATGACGCCGGAGCAGATCCTGCGGTTCTGGTCGGGCTCCGACGGTAAGACGCCCGGTGGCGGCTCCGGTGGTGGCCCGACCGTCTCCACGCAGTCCTCGACCAGCAGCAGCGTGTCGTACGATATCTCCGATGCCAGGACCGCGAAGGCCCTCACCAATGCGGTCCTCACCGCGGCGCTGGGCCGCGAGGCTACCGCGGACGAGCTCGAGAAGTACAAGAAGGCGCTCAACTCCTACGAGAAGGGCAACCCCTCCCGTAGCACCCAGAGCAGCTACTCGAAGAACGTCAGCAGTCCGGGCAGTTCGCACACGACGTCGTCCTCGTCCACCGTCTCCCACGCCGGCGCCTCGGCGCAGGGCCGTGAGCAGACGATCAAGGACGAGGTCATGCAGACCGACGAGGCCCAGGCGTGGACCACGTCCAACCTGTTCCAGGCAGCGATGGACCGACTGGCATCGAGGATCGGATGACGACCGCAGCGCAGAAGCGCAGGAACCAGCAGAAGAAGCAGCAGGCGGTCCTCGACTACGTCGCCGCCAACTTCGGCCTCACCGATGCCGTCCTCGACATGGACGACACGAACCCGAAGACCGGGTTCACGCTCAAGGAGGCGTTCGACCAGATCCGCCGGCAGAAGATCACCGACCCGAACCGGGCCGCGGAGATCCTCGCCAAGACGAACTGGTTCAAGAAGTACGGCGTCGAGGTCACCCGCAAGCTGGCGCAGGAGCAGTCCGCCCCGGGCGTGTTCCAGAACCAGGTGCTCGCCCAGGTCGCGGCCATCCGCGACCGGGCCGCGGCCCTGGGCATCAGCGTCAACTCGGCCGACCTGAACAAGCTCGCCCGCGATGCCTACGTGTACGGGCTGAACGACTCCCGCATCATCGACAAAATGATCTCGTCAAAGTCCGCAGATTATACCGGCGGCGGGACGACCGGCGAGACCATGCGCCAGCTCTCCTCGTTCGCCTACGCGAACGGCGTGTCCTTCTCCAAGAAGGACGAGGATCTGTGGGCCATGCAGATCGCCGGCGGCAACAAGACGCCGCAGGAGTACGAGGCGGCCCTGCGGGAGAAGGCGGCCCAGCGGTACACCGTGTTCGCGGACAAGATCCGCGCCGGCGAGAACCTGTCGGACCTCACCTCCGCGTACCGCGAGAAGATGGCGTCCCTGCTCGAGGTGGACCCCGACGACATCGGCTGGGACGACCCGCTGATGAAGGACGGCAAGGCGTTCACCACCGTGGACGACAAGGGACAGCCCGCAGTGAAGTCCCTGTGGGACTTCGAGAAGGACATCAAGTCCGACCAGCGCTGGCAGTTCACCAAGAACGCCCGTGAGCAGTACACGAACGCGGGCGTGAGCCTGCTCAAGCGGTTCGGGATGGTGGTCTGATGGCTGACCCGGTTGCGCCGTCGCCGTCGGCCCCCGTCGGCTCCGACGTCCCCGCCTACCAGCTGCTGCGGCAGATGTTCGTGCAGTTCGGCCTCGAGCAGCTCGGCATCGAGTTCGAGCAGCTCGTGTCCGACCCCGGCCTCACCGAGGCCGAGGTGCTCCTCAAGGTCGAGCAGCTCCCCGCGTACAAGGCACGCTTCCCCGCGATGGCGTACCTGCGGTCCATCGGTAGCGACATTGACTCCGAGGCAAAGTATCTGCAGCAGGAGCAGGCGTACCGCCTGGCACTGCGGAACAACCTGATGCCCGCCGGGTTCATGGACACCACCGACGACTTCGCCAACTGGATGAAGGGCGACGTCTCCCCCGACGAGGTGAACCGCCGCCTCGTGCAGGCGCGGCGCTACGTCGACTCCTCGGACCCGACGATGCTCGAGACCGCGCAGCGGTACTACGGCCTCGACCGCTCCACCCTCGTCGCCTACGTCGCCGACCCGCAGAAGGCCGCGGGTCTCATCGACAAGCAGACGCGGCTCATGGAGACCGGCGCAGCCGCTGCCCGGTACGGCTTCCAGTACGACCTGAACCAGGCCGAGTCGCTGATGAACGACCCGCAGGCCGGCGCCCTCAACGGCGACCAGCTCCGCCAGGGCTTCTCCGCGGCCCGCACGCTGGCCGACCAGGACACCCGGCTGGCGGCCATCGACCAGGAGGCGTACTCCGAGCAGGACGCCGTGGACGCCGTCCTGAAGGACAACCTCGCGCGGCAGCAGGAGTCCCGCCGTCGCGCCAACCGCGAGGTCGGGCGCTTCTCCGGCAGCAACGCCGGCATGGGCACGCTTAGCCGACAGATGTCCTAGCCGCGGGCGGGCGTCCCCATGTACTCGAAGGGCGGGTGCCAGATGGCGCCGAAGTGGAACATCTGCCACACATCCGAGCCGGGGAAGTAGCGATACTTGCTACCGTCGCCCCATGGATCGAACCAGCCGGGCTTGTCCCACTGCGCGACGTAGTCGCGGGTGAAGTCCGACACCCCGCTCGGCTTGGACTCGTCGTCCAGGCCGGACAGCCAGAGCTCGTCCCATCCGACAGACTCGACGGTCCAGATACCGTCGGACTCCTGGGCCTCGTCATCACGCACCTTGACGTCAAAGCGGCGGGTGCCGACTTCGACCACCTCGACGATGAGATCCGGGTTGGCGATGTAGCAGTTGTCGGACATCTCGGGGTCGGTATATGTGACATTCATGCGGCGTTCTCCTCGATGAACTTCTTGATGTCGTCGGTCAGGTGGAACCATTCGGTTCGACCCACTCGGCTACGGATGAACCGCTGGTGGAGCCTGTACTCGCGGTTGCCCGGCAGCACGAGAACAAGTTCTGGATCGACTTTGCGGAGATCGGGCGGGTAGTCGCACGACGTGCGGATCTGCAGCACCCGCTTCTCGGGGTCGACGCTCTTCCCGATCTTGACGTAGCCGTCGAGAACCGCGAAGTACGTCTGAGTCTTGAGCTCGCGCTCCCTGCGTTTCCGCTCGGTCTCGGCCTGAGCCTTGGCGGCCCACTCGGCCCGCCATTCGGCGCGGCGCTCGAGATCCTGCTCGAAGAGCTCGGCGAAGAAGCGCCAGTGGTGCTGACAAACGTAGTAGTCGCCGACCGGCCTGAGGCCGCCGCCCCCGCAGTCTCGCTCGAACCCCGGATTGTTCCAGTTCTTGACGGGATAGATGCACCCACCCCGGATTCGCCTCCACATGGAGGCGATTGTGACATGACACATCACTGAGCGCAAGGCGCTCCCACTAGACCACCCCCTCCGACCGGCAAGGGCGGTGCGGCACAAGACCGGCAGGCAGATCCGGCCCCTCCCCCTGGGGGATCACCGAGGCTGCCGCTTCACAGAACAGGGAGAACGCCATCATGGCGAACGACTGGGATGACGACGAGGATCTCGACTACGACCCTCGTCAGAGCAACGAGAGCGCGATCCGATCCCTCCGCAAGGCGGAGCGGGAGAAGGACAAGGCTCTCAAGGCCGAGCGCGAGCGAGTCTCCGCGCTCGAGGGACAGCTCCGCGACCTGATCGTCCAGAACACGGTCAAGGAGAAGAACCTCAACCCCAAGATCGCGGGTCTGATCCCGCGAGACCTGCCGCCGACCGAGATCACCAAGTGGATCGAGGACTACTCGGACGTGTTCGGTCTCGCATCCACGGACACCCCGCCGGCCGGGTCGCAGGAGCCCCCTGCTGAGGACGGACTCGCTCCGCTCCCTGACCCCGCCGTCGAGGCTCTCGCGCGAATGGGTGCCGCCAGCCCCGGGGCCCAGCCGTACCAGAACACCGCGGACGCCCTGCTGCAGCGCATCGCTGCGGCGCAGTCGCCGGAGGAGCTCAACCAGCTCATCCACGGCAACCCGATGGGCCCCGAGGCGTTCTGACCAAGCCCGCACCCGAACGTCACATCTCACCTCTTGGAGGGGGTGAAACATGGCTAACACCTACACTGGTACTTCTACCATCTCGAACCAGACCGGCATCACCGGCGTCATCAAGACCGCCTACGACCGGTACATCGAGTTCGCCCTGCGCTCGCAGCCGCTGCTCCGCTCCATCGCGGACCGCCGGCCCGTCCAGCAGGCCCACCCGGGCACGTCGGTCGTGTTCCAGAACTACGTCGACCTGAGCGCCGCCACCACGGCCCTCACGGAGAACGTGGACCCGGACTCGGTCGCCCTGTCCGACACCACGAACGTCACGGTCACGCTCAACGAGTACGGCAACGTGGTCCTCGAGACCCGCAAGCTCGCCGAGCTGGCCCTGTCCGACGTGGACCCGGCCATCGCGAACATCGTCGCCTACAACATGGCGGACTCGCTGGACCAGATCGTCCAGACCGAGCTCCGCGGCGGCACCAACGTCCGGCTCCCTGCCGGCCGTGCCGCCACGGCGAACATCACCGGCACCGACGTGATGCTGGGCAACCAGCTCCGGTTCGCGACCACGAAGCTGAAGGGCTTCAACGCGATCCCGCGCTGGGGCACCCTGTACGCGGCGTACATCCACCCGGATGTCACCTACGACCTCAAGGCCGAGTCCGGCTCGGGCGCCTTCGAGGACATCCGCAAGTACACCGACGCGAACGTGGGCAACATCCTGCACAGCGTCGCCGGCATCATCCACGGCGCATACGTCGTGGAGTCGCCGCGCATGTACAACGCGACCGACGGTGCGTCCTCGGCCCGCGTGTTCCGCTCGCTGGTCGTCGGCCAGCAGGCTCTCGCCGAGGCCGTCGCCATCGAGCCCGGCATCGTCATCGGCCCGGTCACGGACAAGCTCATGCGTGCCCGTCCGGTCGGCTGGTACGGCCTGCTCGGCTGGAAGCGCTACCGCGAGAACGCGCTCTACCGCATCGAGTCGACCTCGAGCATTAACAACGCGTGATCTAGCGATCACGTTGCGTTAATCGCAACGGTCATGGGCTGGGGGCCGGCACTACTCCGGCTGGCCCCCAGCCTCCCCGTATGTCACATAGCACAAAGGATAGGTAATGGCCGGCACCTGGAAGTGGTACGGGAACGGGCTCCTCAACGCCCTGAAGGGCAACATCGACTTCGACACCGACACGTTCAAGCTCATGCTCACGTCGTCGGCGTACACCCCCGACCAGGATGCCCACGACTTCCGGAACGACGTCACCAACGAGGTCGGCGCGTCGGGCACCTACGCCTCCGGCGGCGCCACCCTGTCGGGTGTCTCGGTCACCTACGACTCCGCCTCGAACGAGGCCCGGATCTCGTGGGCCTCGCCGTCGTTCACGTCGGCCACGATCACGGCCAGGACCGCGGTGATCTACAAGTCCCGCGGCGGCGCCTCGAGCGCCGACGAACTGGTGGCCTACTGCACTGAGTCGGCCGACGTCTCCTCCACCGCAGGCACCTTCACGGTTTCCCTGCCGACGCCCACGCTGAAGATCACGGCGGCCTGACATGGCCGACGCAGACGTCCAGATCACAGCCGGCTCCGGCACGAAGATCGACACCAGGACTGTCGGCGCCGGCACGGACGAGCACCGCCAGGTCGTCGTGCAGGGAGACCCCTCGGTCGCCGCGAACGTGGCGAACGTGTACGTCGAGGGCGACACGGTCACGTCTCCGGCCGGGACCACGGTCCTGGGCCGTATCCACCTGACGGACCCGTCGTCGCTGGTGGACGGCAAGGCGTACCCGCTGACAATCAACCGTGACGGGCGTCTGCGTGTGGCGACGAAGCCGGGCTCGTACCCGGACGTCACGGGCGGTCTGACGACGTCGGGCACCTCGCTGTCCGCCGAGGTGTCGGACGTGTCGAACGTGATGCTCCACGTCAAGAACACTGGCGGCACGGCGATGGCTGCGGGCAACTTCACGTTCGAGGGCTCGCTGGACTCGACGAACGGCACGGACGGGACGTGGTTCGTCATCCAGGTCGTGCGCTCCAATGCGAACACGATCGAGACGACGACGGGCACCCTGTCCATCGCCTCCGGGGCGGGCCTCGCCTACGCCTGGGAGGCGTCGGTCAACGCCCTCAAGTACGTCCGGGTCCGCTGCACCACGACGGTCACCGCCGGGTCCACGGCGTTCTGGACGCTGGTCCTCGGCTCGTATGCGACGGAGCCCGTCCCCGCAGCGCAGGTCAGCGGCACGCAGCCCGTGTCGGGCACCGTGACCGCGAACGGCGGCACCATCGCGAACCCGACGGTGGTGGCAGTGTCCAACGCTGCGTCCACCAACGCGACGTCGTCTAAGGCGAGCGCCGGCAACATCTACCAGATCACGGTGTCGAACGTTTCCGCCGAGACCCGGTACTTCAAGCTCTACAACAAGGCGTCCGCGCCGACGGTCGGCACCGATGCACCCATCCTCGTCCTGCCCGTCCCAGCCGGGTCGTTCGCGTCGCCGAACCTCGGCCCCCTCGGCTTCCGCTGCGCCACCGGTATCGCGTGGGCGCTGCTCGGCTCCGCGGGCGCGGCCGACTCGGCGACGACGGTCTGCTCGGATGCGAACACGACCAAGGTCACCATCTCCTACGTCTAGAGGAGCGCCATGTCCCTGCTCCTCCTCCTGACCGGGGCGTCGGTAGATGCGACGTTCACGACGGCGGCAGCCGGAGCGACGTCGGACGGCGGGTCGAGCACCTTCCTGGCCCAGACCGACGCGACGTTCTCGACCGTGGTCGCCTCCGCCCCTGCGGCGGGAGGCTCGAGCACCTTCCTGAACACTTCGGTCGACGCCACCTTCGAGTCGGTCACGACCCTGTCGTGGGCGTGGCCGGACACGACCGGCTGGACGCCCTACGTCATCGGGGCCACGGGCGGCCCATACGTCCTCGACGACACCAAGGACTACCTCATCACCTTCTCGGCGGTACGCACCGCCGACTGCGACATCCGGGGCGGCCGGAACCTCGCGATCTGGAACCCCCGGATCGGTGGCCGCAAGTCCGCCCCGGCTCTTACCTCCTCGTACGACAAGTCCGGCCGCGGCCTGAGGATTCAGGACGGGTCCACGGCGAACAACCCCCGCACCATCTGGATCGAGGGCCTGTTCGCCGAGGACGGCACCTACCTGTCCGACACCATCCAGATCGCGCTCCGCACCGAGAACTCCGTCAAGATCATCGTCCAGAACTTCCGGTGCGAGGCCGTCAACTGGGGCAACAACACGACGACCCCGAACGTCCACGCCGACGCACTGCAGTCCTATGGCGGTCCCACGACCCTGTGGATCGACGGCTTCCACCAGCTCCACGGGACGTACCAGGGTATCATCATCAACCCCGACGACGGCAGGGCGAACCCGACGGGCACGCCCGAGGACTGGGTCTTCCGCCACGTATGGCTCGAGGGCGACAACCTCACCGGGTACGGCGTCAAGTACCTGCTCTGGAACAGCCTCCTCGACGCGGCGACGAACACGACCACGGGTTCGTCGTGGACGACGATCATTCAGGACGAGCTGTACACGACGGGCACGTCCAAGAACTCGAACGAGTGGGGGTCGCTGAAGGCGAACTGGCCGCTGTCCCCCACGGGCGGCCTGCACCAGTTCACCACCCCGTCCTACGACCCTGTCCCGCGGTCCCTGTTCGACGCTAACGGCGTCTACACCAGCCCTGGCTACTCGACCGCCACAGCGGGCGGTGGGACGACGTCGTTCACCACCGCAGCGGTGTCCCTGTTCTCGACGAACGCCGGCAGCGCCACGGCGCTGGGCGGCGACACGACCTTCGTGGGCACGAGCCCGGGAACGAACGCCACGTTCGCCACCCTGGCCGACGTGAACACCGCCTCTGGCGGCACCGCTGCC
>ERZ724505.1925-NODE-1925-length-10760-cov-7.476787_pt1 | contig 10760 bp, 12 predicted proteins | sample MGYA00376038_ERZ724505 | MGnify/ENA primary metagenome ERZ724505 (study PRJEB28724, sample SAMN07190884) | wastewater metagenome | isolation source: effluent of sewage treatment plant in Hong Hong | place: Hong Kong | collected 2016-03-17 ...
ATTTGACAGAGCCCTTGCCGGGTAGCGTCGTACTCACCGAGGGTGAGTTCGGTACTGCGTGGCAGCGGTATTTCTCTGACGGCAAGTGGCACTCAGTCCGAGGGGGCGGCGCCAAACAGTGGAAGTACCTGCTCGGGAAGCGCAACCTCACCTTGGCCTACGACGCAGACGAAAGGGGGTACTGAGATGAGCACCACGATCACAGTGTCCAGTAGCTTGGAGGCAACCCGCATTGCTGGTGGCATGGCTGGGAAGATGGGCGGGGTCTGGACTCACAACCCTGACTGCACCATGTTCGTTGTCGCTCGGACGACGAGCCCGCGAGACTTGATGGTTCGTAATCGCTGGCTCACGATCAAGGTCAAGCCCGAGGCGGAAGGAGAACCGTCATGAAGAAAGCCGTGGCGTGCCCGTGCTGCGCGGGGTTCGGAGAGGTAGTGACGCACATCTACCCAACGAATGAGTGGGGGGTGCCGGACTGCGACACCGGCCCGTGCCTGACGTGCGGCGGCTCTGGGAAGCAACCCGCCGACGGAAAGCTGGACGACGGGACGACGCTCGACCACTGGGCCTGTGGCCCGTGCGGGGTTCGACTGGACTGCAACTCCTGTACGGAGGACATGGGGGGATCGAGCCCCGACGGAGACCCGTGTGAGCACATGAGCTGGTGCGCTGATTGTCTTGCCAGCTTCGGCTGCGACGACTGCGACACTGAGCGCAGGGAGCGGCTGGCCACGTACGACACTGAACCCCCATTCTGAAAACAACAACCAACAGAAAGAGAGAACATCATGTTCGTCACCAAGAAGAAGTTTCTGGAAACCCAGCGAGCCCACGCCGAAGAAATCCGTCAGTGGGACAGCCGCTGTGCGGAACAGGAAGCTCAGGCCGCTGACCAGATCGTACGACTGACCTGGGCTCTGGCCGACACCAAGACGCAACTCAATGCAGCGCTTACGGCGTTGGAGTTGTGTCTGTCGCAGACCGATGGGCTCGGCAACCCACTGATCGGATCAATCAACCCAACGGAAGGAGCCTGATCACAATGGATCGAAAGCTGCTGATCACCAACGCGAAGCACAACGACTACCTGTTCGCAGGGCACGCAGGGGCTGGCCCCAGCTCGGCTCACCGATGGATGGGCTGCACCGGATCGCTGGAGCTGAGCAAGATGTTTCTGGAAACTCTCACCGAGGAACAGCAAGGGCAGTTCGCCTTGGCGAGCACCGCTGCACGGCAAGGCACCACGGCCCACGCCGCCGCTGAGATTCGGGCACGAGGGGCGCTCGGACTGGCGACCCCCGAGGAAGTCTCCACGGAACTCATGCACCTGACGTACGACAAGGACGAGGACGAGTCCTACTCGGACGACATGGAGCGGCACTTGCAGGAGTATCTCGATCTGATCGACGCATACCGCAAGGAGCGGGGCAATCAGTGTGTGCGCTTGGAGACCCTCACGTCTGCGATAGTTCCTCTGAGCGGAGACTACGAAGGTACGCACTACCAGATCGGCGGCACGGCTGACCTGTTGGTGGAGCCCGACGGGAAGCGGTCGCCTGAGTTGGTGATCGGGGATCTCAAGTACGGGACGGAGCCGGTCGAGGTGGAGGCCAATCCACAGCTTCGGATCTACGCTCTGGGCTACCTGTCCGAGGGAGGGTTTCTGGAAACAACCTCTAGGCTCCCTTCCGGAGTGCCGAAGAAAATCACGTACCACATCATCCAGCCACGCAACGGGGGAATCTCCACGTGGTCGGAACCCGTGCGCTCCCTGCTCAAATGGCGTGACGAGGTTCTCTCCCCTGCGCTGACGGCGGCCCTGTTCGGCGCTGATGCAGGGGCGACCTTCAACCCCTCGCTGAGCAACTGCCAATGGTGCCCCGCCAAGGGAACCTGCGCGGCGCTGGCAGGGCAGCGCATGGAGGAAGCCGCTGATCTGTTCGACGCAATCGTGGAAGCCCCCGGCGATGATGTCAAAGCCATGTCACTGTCCGACGCCGAACTCGGGAAGCTCCTTCAACAAGCGCTCGGGCTGACGACTCTGGCCGACGACCTCAAAGAGGAAGTGAACCGGCGCTTGCTGAGAGGAACCAGTGTTCCTGGGTTCAAGCTCGTGTCGTACACACCGCCGCGCCGATGGAAGCCCGAGGCTGCGGAAGCTCTGGCCGAGGTGGAGGACATCTGGGAGTCGAAGCTGATCACCCCGGCGAAGGCGATCAAAGCCTTCGGGGATCAGGCAGCGATGCTGGACGATCTGATCGACACGCCGAACAAGCGGCCTGTGACAGCACCGGAGAATGACCGGCGCAAGGAGTGGGTCGGCGCTGACCCCGAGACGATGTTCAAGATCGAAGGGGACTAGGCTGCGACACGGCTCCACAGTAAGGCTTGACAAGCCAGCTACAGTGTGACACAGTATGACCAGCAAGACAGCAGTACCGCACCGGACGGTTTCCGGAAACTCATCACAACTCACATCAAGGAAAACATCATGGCACAGAAAAATCGAGTGACTGTGGACATCACAACCGGGGTGGGAACGATCTCCTTCCCCCACGTGTTCTCGTCCACCGCGTCGATCAATGACAAGGGCGAGACCGTCTACGACATCCAGCTCATCATCCCCAAGACCCAGCGCGACGACATCCGGGCCATCCTCGCTGCCGTCAAGAAGGTCGGCCAAGCACAGTGGGGCGACAACTGGAAGCAGGTTCGTTCGCCGCTCCGCGACGGGGACGCCGAGAAGGATCAGCTCACCGAAGATGGTTCGACCAAGGGCGAGAAGTACCCCGAGCGTCTCGGGTGCTACTTCCTGAACGCACGGTCACGGCGTCCGGTCGGCGTGTACGACAAGCAGCGGAATCTGATCACCAGCCCCGACGAGATCTACGGCGGGTGCAAGGGCAAGATCGCCGTCACGTTCTACCCCTACAGCATGAGTGGGAACCATGGTGTCGGCGTTGGCCTGAACGGTGTTCAGAAGATCGCTGACGGCGAATCGTTCGCTGGCGGCAGGCCGCCGGTCGAGTCCATGTTCGACCTGATCGAGGACGACTTCGATGAGGATGAGGACGACTACGGCATGGACGAGGTTGAGGCAGCTCCGGCCAAGAAAGCCCCGGCCAAGAAAGCCCCGGCCAAGAAAGCCCCGGCCAAGAAAGCTCCGGCCAAGAAAGCCCCGAAGGCCCCCGAGCCCGACGAGCTGGACGAGGACGACGAGCTGGACGAGGACGACTTCGACCTTGATGATCTGGACGATGATCTGTAGGCTCTGACTGACGGACTGGCTGCTCCTGACCTTACCCACAGGGAGCAGCCAGTCCGTTTCCAGAAACACCCATGAACTCCGACTAGCTGCCCGCACTTCCCTTTCGGTCAATCAGCGGCGTACGGCCCGGGCAGCTAGTCGGTCACGCGAAAGAGAAAGAAAGGAATAGCTCACTATGACAGGCACATCAAGCAAGATCACTGGCATCCGAATCGACATCGAGACACGCTCTCGCGCGAGCGTGAAGCACGGCGCATACGTCTACTCCGAGTGCCCCGACTTCCGGGTACTCCTGCTGGCCTACTCAGTGGAGCGGTCGCACGAGGACGGCTCCAGAACCATTGGCGCCCCACGGCTATTAGACCTCCGAGACCCCAAGCGAGTGCGTAGTTTCCAGAAACTACTGGCCGACAACTCCATCCGCAAGTACGCCTTCAATGCGAACTTCGAGCGGGTGTGCCTGAGCCGCTGGGCTGGGATGCCTACCGGCACCTACTACGACCCCGCGAGCTGGTACTGCACCGCGATCCAAGCCAACGTGAACGGCGTGTTCGGGGATCTGAGCGAAGTGGCTCAGGCCCTGCGGTCACCGATGCGGAAGGACGTACACGGCAAGAGGCTGATCAATCTGTTCTCTGTGCCGAACCCCGAGACAGGGAGCTTCACCGAGCCCGAGCAAGAGCCCGAGCAGTTCGCCATGTTCGGTGACTACTGCAAACAAGATGTGCTGACCGAAGCCGCTGTCTCCGCCCTGCTGCCTGAGACTCCTGCGGATCTCCAAGAACGCTACGCGATGGATCAACGGATCAACGACACTGGAATCCGGCACCGGAAAAAGCTGGCTACTCAGGCAGTCCGTCAGGTCGAGGTCGAGAAAGACCGCTTGATGGCGGTGCTGAGGGATCTGACAGGGTTGGACAACCCGAACTCAACCCAGCAGATGCAGCGGTGGGTAGCTGAGCAGGGATACCCGATGGACTCCATGGGCAAAGAATCGCGAGCCGAAGCGGTGGCCGACCCTGACATCCCCCCTGTCGTAGCTCAGGCCCTTGAGCTGAAAGGCGCGGCGTCGCTGTCCAGTGTCGCCAAGCACCAAGCCGCGCTGAACACGCGAAGCAGGGATGGCCGCATCCGTGGGTCACTCCAGTTCTACGGCGCACACACTGGACGTGAAGCTGGTCGAGGAATCCAGCCACAGAACCTCCCCCGCTACCAAGCCCCTGCCGAAGATATCAAGCTGCTCGTTTCTGGAAACGCAGGGCAAGACGCCCCGCGCATCGCCAAAGGATCTGTGCGGGCCAGCTTGATCCCCGCCAAGGATCACGTGTTCGTGGTCACCGATTACAACTCTATTGAAGCTCGGGTGCTCGGCTGGTTGGCCGGAGAAGATTGGGTGAACGAGGTATTCCGCACCGACGGCAAGCTGTACGAGACCACGGCCAGCACCATGTTCTCTGTGCCGAAGCAAGACATCCTGGATGGGCTGGCGAAGTGCGGGAAGTGCGAGTCCTGCGAGTGGTGCAAGACCCGAAGCAAAGGCAAGACTTCCGCGCTGGCTCTCGGTTATGCAGGCGGGGCCGGTGCTCTAGTGACCATGGGCGCAGAGGCTTCCGGTATCGACATCGGGAACTACAACATCTTGCACAGGGAGTGGGAGAAATCCGGCAGCGCCGCGAAGTTCCACGAATGGCAAACCGACCGCCACGACTACCCCGAGCTGATCAAACTCCGCGACCTGTACCGAGATGCCAGCCCGCGTACAGTCAGTTTCTGGAAACAGTGTGCGCTGGCTTGGGACAGGGCGGCGCTCAAAGGTAGACCGGCTCACATAGGGCCGCAAGCTCACACCTTGATGGTGCGAGACGGCAAGCACAACCGGATCATCCTCCCTTCGGGCCGCTCCATCTGGTACAGGTTCGCTCGGTCGTTGGCCCACAAGGACAACCCCGACCGGATCGACAGGCGGATCTACACCGGCAAGGGGGCGGGCCGAGGCCAGACCCGAATCGACACACACGGAGGGAAGCTCACTGAGAACATCACTCAGGCTGCGTCGGTTGACGTGCTGTTCGATCTGATGGCTCGACTGGTCGCCGCTGATCTGCCAGCCAAGATCGTCCTGCACGTCCATGATGAAGTGGTGCAGGAAGTCCACGAGCGTCACGCCGAGGATGTTTTGGCGGAGACCTTGAGCATGATGAGCGTCGAACCCGAGTGGGCTGGCGGCCTCACCCTGCGGGGCGAGGGGAAGATCATGGAGCAGTACGGCAAGTGACTGTTTCCGGAAACTAGACACTGAATACTACGAAAGGGAAAGGTAAGAGCATGGCTGAATACAAGCTGATGCAGCACCAGAAAGATGCCGTGGATTTCTTGGATCGGATGGATGGGGTCGGCGCCCTGCTGTTCGACCCCGGCACGGGCAAGACCGGATCGACGCTGGCGTGGATTGACAAGCTCGCCAAGACCAAGGGCGAGGTTCGGGTACTCGTGTTCGCGCCGCTGACTGCGGTGGACACTTGGGTATTGCAGGCACCGAAGTTCATGGACTCTGTGGTGAAGGCCCGTATGATGCAAGGCCCCTCCACCAAGATCCTCAAAGGCATCGCGCAGTCTAGGAGTTGGGGCTCCGTCGTGGACGCCAGGATCGCTACCGACCACAAGGGATCGACAGCATCTCAGGTTTCCGGAAACAGGGTGACGATCCTTTCAGTCAGTGTCGGGATGTTGTCCGCCTATTGCAGCAGTAAAGAAAAGACCGTCGAGTTGATCAAAGCTGTGCGTACCTACAAGCCCGACGTGATGGTGGTCGATGAGTCCCACATCATCAAGAGCGCCTACTCCAAGGTCAGCGCCGCGCTGTACCAGATCGCACCGCTGGCGCCGCACCGGATCATCCTCACGGGGACAGTCATGCCGCACTCGCCGTTCGACGTGTACGGGCAGTGGAGGTTCCTCGCGCCGTGGACATTCAGCCACGACCCGAACCCGGCCTACGCTGCCAAGCCGTCGCGCATGACCAAAGCTGATTGGGAGGAAGTCGATCACTGGTCATGGGACAAGTTCAAGGCGAGGTACTCGGTGTCCTCTGGGGGGAGAGGTTCGACCCCCTTTACGGATCAGACAGACCTGCGGAACCGAGTCGCAGTCCGGAGCATGGTAGTCCGCAAGGAGGACGCACTCGACCTACCTCCGGTGACCGACATCGACATCCACATAACCTTGAGCCCGAAAGAGCAGCGGGCATACGACGAGATGCGGAAGGATCTAGCCGCCGAGATGGAGGACGGTTCCCTGCTGACTGCCCCGAACGCGCTGGCTAAGATCATGAAGCTTCGGCAGATCACCGCTGGGTTTGCCCGGGACACACAGAGCGAGGAAGTCCACGAGATTGGGCACACCAAGCGCCGAGCCGTGAAGGAGGTTGTCGAGACGCAGCTCGCGGGGGAGAACCGCGTGGTCGTGTTCGCCTACTTCCGGAGCGAGTGCCGAATGATCGCGGAGTCCTTGAAGGCCAAGGGAGTCACGGTCGAAGTGATCACTGGAGCTACCTCAGTGAAAGACCGCCTAGCTATCCGCAAGAGGTTCGCGGATGTTTCCGGAAACCCTGGAAAGATCATCCTCGTGGCGCAGGCACGAACCATGTCGCTGTCGGTGAATGAGCTGGTGACCGCGCAGAACGCTGTGTTCGCCAGCCTCTCTGAGCGCCGAAACGATTGGGTGCAGTCCCGAGATCGGCTGGATCGCAACGGCCAAGAGGGGTCGCACGTCACCTTCTGGAATGTGTACGCTCCGGGAACGGTGGATGAGGTTATGCTGGATCGGCACAAAGACCGAGGCGACTTGGAGAAAGCCCTGTTGGATCACATCAGAGCAACCCCGAGACGCCACCCGTAGGCGCGAACAGACAGACGTAATCGAAATAAACGAAAGCGAAAGGGGTTCAGATGAACCGTGGCGAAGTGATCGAAGCATTGGAAGCAGTCCGCGACGCGCACGTAGCATGGCGCAAAGCCAAGAAAGAGTACGAACTCAGACTGACCAGCACCATGAAGCGGCTTGTGCATGAAGCGGCGCGTGCCACCGTCTCCGTCGATGAGATGGCGCTCTACAGTGGGCTGAGCAAAACCCGAATCAGAGCGATGATGCGGCAGGCGGGGATCAACCCGCACAGAGGGAAAGCCCTGTTGTCGAGGCAGTCCGCTGAGGTTCTCAGAACCAACGCGGAGGTCATGGGGGTAGACCCCAGTGAGATCAACCTCAACACCCTGTTGGCATACCTCCCCGCAGGGTCTTTGTTTCTGGAAACTGTGTCCGTGTCAGAGGTCACTGAGATCCCTGAGGGTGAGTCGGAATGAGCAAGCCAACGACCAAAGAGCTGTACCGTGCCGCGCTCAGTCTCGCGGAGACTGGGCAGCCCGTGTTCCCCTGCCGTGCATCCGGCGGCGAGAAAGCGAAGCGGCCCTTGGTGAAGTGGAAAGACCTCGCATCCACCGACCCCGCGCAGATCAAAGCGTGGTGGTCGCAGTACCGAGGCGCGGCCATTGGGATACCGACAGGGGTCAAATGGGACGTGCTCGACGTGGATGTGAAGAACGGCTCGGACGGAACGGTGCACCTACAAACCCTGCATACGCTGGGCCTACTCGACGGGTGCAAGCGGGTGGCGAGAACTCCGTCAGGTGGGTGGCATCTGTATTTCAAGGCAGCCCCTAACCTGAACACGAACAAGGCCAATGCAGCGCTGGGTCTGGATGTAAGGGCCGCAGGGGGGTACGTGATCGCCCCACCGTCCTATGTCGATGTCGGGGAATACGAAGGGTCGTACACGGACGAGGGCGCCACCATCGACTCGACGGACGACCCACTGTTTTGGACGCTGGTGGAGGGGGCTCTGGCCCCGACGGACTCCAAGACCAAGGAGCCCATCGCTCTCCTGCCAAGCGAACGACGTGGGAGCACGGCGGCCCTGCGAGAGTGGCTGTCCAATCGGAAGCCCGGAGAGAGGAACCCGTCCCTGTATTGGGCTGTCTGCCGTTGCATCGACAACGGGATAGACCCCCACGAGATGATCGAGGCGGCCCTGTTCACTGGACTGTCGGAGGACGAGATCCTACTGACAATCGGGAGCGCCCTGAAACGGGCGAGGGTCAAGAGGTCGGAGTTGGTGGGGGAGGCCGAGAGCTTGTTCCCGACTGAGTGACCCCAGAAAGCGAAAGTGAGGAAGGAGGTAGGCACATGGTTCAGTTTCCGGAAACGGTTCAGCGCGAATGGGACGCAGCGGCCAACGCAGTAAAGGCTGCCCAGGCCGTCAAGCAACGCATCGACCGTGGGGTAGCTGTCGAGCACGCGGTCGAAAACCTGCGGGTGCGGCATGACGCACACCTGCTGTTCCAGCAGGAGCTCGACGCCGATTCAACTCCTGTCTTGGAGATGTCCACCATGACCGAGTACCGGAGCAATCCGGCGGCAGCCCCGACTGACTTGATCGACGGGGTGCTGAAAGACAACGGGCTGTGCGTCGTTCTCGGCCCCGCTGGATCGGGCAAGAGCACGGCGGCACTCCAGATGCTGCACAGCCTGATGAACGGGTCGGACTGGCTGGGGCAGCAGGCACACCAGATAAGCGGCGCAGTCGGGATTCTGTCCTACGACATGGACGCCGCCATGGTGTTCGACTGGATGGCGGGGTTCCCTAATCTGGACGACGACAAAGTGAGCGTGGTGAACGCCTACAAGAGGGGCAACCCTCTCGGGGTTCCCGCGATGAGAAAACGGATCGCAGAAACATGGAAGGCTATAGGTGTCGAAATCATTGTACTGGACTCGTTCAGCGCTTCCTTCTTTATGCAAGACCAGAACGACGCAGGCGCGACGATGGCGCATTATCGAGATCTCAAACTGTTCGCACTTACAGAGGTTGGGGCAAAGGCATTGATCGTGATTGCCCACTCGACCAACGCCAAGCCCGGGCAAGCTCGCGGATCTACAGTCCATCAAGATGTGGCGGACAGTATGGTTGCCGTAGAGTCAGACGACGCAGGAGAGCGGACAGTGAGCATGGTGAAATACCGAGCCGCACGGGGGCAGCGGGCCATGACCCCTGTCGTGGTGACCTCTCCAGACCCGAAAACACACCTGCTAGATCTTGACTTGGGGGCCATGTCGTTGAAGAACTACCCGATACCGCCAATGGCGGCAGCAAGGGCGTCCTTCTCTGCCGTCCCTTCCGACAGCGAGGCGCCGGACACAGACTACGAAGATGAGGAAATCTGATGCGAGTAGACGCAGCAAAAAGCAGCTACCACGAAAGAGACGACGCGACCCAAGAGTTCACCCGGCAAGAACTCCGGCGGCTGAGGCTCCTGCTCCGGCGCCTGCGCTTCCTTGAAGATCGGCTGAGAACCAGTGGAGGGCTCACCGACAAGTCAGGGTCTAGCGGCGCTGCTTTCGTGGAGTGGGAAGTGGAAGCCTTGGAGTGGGTGCTTGATGATGTCGGGTATCTACAGACGAGAACCCCACCCCGAAAGCAGAAGCGCTCCTGACACGGCGAAGCCGTTTCCAGAAACACACCACGCAGTAACACCCCACGCAGTAACACACCGAGAGGAAAGCAAGTGCAGGTAAAAGTAATCATCCCATTTCGTGATCGAGGCCAAGACTTCCGGCGCGGAGCCAACAAAGAGCTGGTGCTCGATTGGTGGATCGCCCAAGGGTTCTCCCCGGCAGTCGTCTCGGACGGCGGCTCGGGCAACCAGCAGTTCAATCGTCACAAGGCGTACAACAGGGCGGTGGACATGTTCCCCGGCACGGATGTTTTCGTGTTCACCGAAGCCGACATGCTGATCCATCCCGATCAGATTGTTGCTGCTTGCGGACTGGCATCGGCAGTACCCGGATTGGTGGTTCCCTTCACCCAGTACCGCTATCTGTCCGACAAGACGACAACGGCGCTGAGGGACAAGGGCATCCAGTACGGAGGGAAGAAACCAGATTGGTGGCAGAAAGACCCCGGCGAGGAAGGGTCGGTGTTCACGCTCACCCCTGAATCCCTGATGGACGACGGAGACAGCATTGGGGCGGTGAATGTTGTGTCACGTGATACACTCAATCTCACCGGGGGATTCACCGAGCAGACCGAGGGGAACTGGTATGACGACAACATCACCGAGGAAGGGTTCGCGGCGCTCACCGGGAACAACACTCGTTGGGTCGAAGGCCCTGCTGTCCATCTCTACCACCTGCCCGGATGGAAGGGAGACCACTTGACCATGGCGGACAGGAAAGCAACCCAGCGCAACAAGAGCATCCTAGTTCGGATGCGAACTGATATCCGCATGGAGAACTTCGACGCAGTACGCCGCCTGATGGCGTACAGAGAGGGGGCACGATGAGCGTTTCCAGAAACGAAGGAAGGAGTGGTGACGGAGGGAACAGCGGGAAACCCAGCACCCCTAGCCCAAAAAAGAAGCGCCCCCGGGCCAGCCAA
>ERZ724505.1927-NODE-1927-length-10759-cov-3.997291_pt1 | contig 10759 bp, 9 predicted proteins | sample MGYA00376038_ERZ724505 | MGnify/ENA primary metagenome ERZ724505 (study PRJEB28724, sample SAMN07190884) | wastewater metagenome | isolation source: effluent of sewage treatment plant in Hong Hong | place: Hong Kong | collected 2016-03-17 ...
TCCGCTTATCCTGAGCGTACTGCATGATGGCGTTGCCGAGCATTCCGCCAGTGTTGCCGATGGCGTTGCCCATGATCTCGCCTGCGCGGTTTTGGCCGTAGTCGATTGCCCAATTCATGGGCGCTGAAGTGATTCCTCGGTTCATGTGTTAGCCTCCCTTGTTTCCGTAAGCGTTAATCAAGCCACCGGCAATTCCGCCCAAGCTCTGCATAAGCCCCGCGTTAATCGCCGCGTTGTTGTTGCCCGCCGCAATCTGCGCGTTAGCCGCGTTCTGCTGGTTGCCTGCGTACATCGAAAGAATCGACTGGTTGAACGGATCGAACATGCCCCAGTTCGCCTGACCGTTCGCGAACCCAAGTGCCGCCATCGGGTCCATACGCCCCTGAGCGACTGCCTGCTGATAGGCGAGCTGGTTCTGGAAGCCGAGCTGCTGTTGACCAGCGTTGAACTGTTGCGCGTTCTGGCCCTGCGTCGCGTTGAACATGCCGAGTTGGTTGTCGGACCCGAGCAGGTTCTGCAGCCCGCTCATCGTCTGACCGCGCTGGTTGAGCCAAGCGTTTTGGTTCGCCTGCTGCGCGTTCATGTTCTGGTCAACCTGCGTGTTGAACAGGTTGGCAAGCGAGTTCGCCCCCTGCATCTGCTGCGCGTAGTTCTGCGCGAAGGCACCCTGGTTCGCCAAGTTCGCTTGCTGCTGCTGGCCTGCGTTGAACTGCTGGAGCTGGTTAAAGCGACCCGCTGCCGAGTCTGCCTGTCCCGCGTTGAATTGGGACATGTTGTTCAGTTGCCCCGCGTTGAACTGACCGGCCTGCAACCCAAGCTGCGCGAGTAGCTGCGCCTGCTGGTTGGCCTGACCCGCGTTGAACTGCGACCCCTGTTGGAACTGACCAGCGTTAAACTGGCTGTTGTTCATCTGGTTCGCGGCGTTCTGCGTCTGCGCCTGCAAGCCCATCTGTGCGAGGTTAAGGGCCGCATTCTGGTTGCCCTGCTGCACGCCGAAAGCGTTACTCTGGTTCGCAAGCCCCGCCTGAAGTCCAAGGCGCGACAGGTCGAGACCGGCCTGCTGGTTCGCAAGCTGACCCTGCATATTGAGCTGGTTATTGGCGAGCCCCGTCTGCTGGTTCGCAAGGTTCGCTTGCAAGCCCATCCGATTCGTATCCAAGGCTGCGTTCTGGTTGGCAATCTGACCTTGGAGATTGAGCTGATTGCCCTGAATCCCTGCCTGCTGGTTGGCGAGATTCGCCTGCAGCCCCATGCCCGCCTGCGCGAGTGCGTTCTGGTTGTTGGCCTGCTGCGCGTTGATGCCGAGGCCAAGGAAGTCGTTCGTTACGCCCGCCGCCTGAATCGCCTGACCCTGCTGCGTCGCAAGCTGACCGAAGCCCTGCTGCTCCACACCCGAAGCGAACTGGCGCCGCTCGTTCTGGAGCTGGCGCGACATATCAAGCTGACGCTGCACTTCGTTGAGCATTGCGCCGTTGCTGCCCGCCATGCCGCGAGCCTCTGCCGCCGCACGGGAAGCCTGTTGCGCGAGCCGTGTCTGGTCTGCCGAGAGCTGACCGCCAAGGGCCAAGTCTCCCTGAGCCTGCTGCTCCAAGGTCTGCTGAATCGGGCGATTCGCGTTGAAGCCCTGCTGTTGCAGGTTTTGCAGCAGTTGGTTCTGCCCTGCGCTCACCTGTTGCAGTCCAACGTTCGGAGCGGATACACGCTCAAATCCAGTCTGTGCGTTGACATTGGCGACGCCGCCCGGTCCCGAGACATTGCCAACCGCGCCCGGTGCGTTGACGCGCTCAAAGCCCTGCGGAGCCTGTACGCTGTTGCCGGTGAGCTGCTGGATTGAGCCGGGGGCGTTGATCGTAGTCGGCGCTTGCGACTGCCCGATCTGCCCTTGTGCCGCCGCGCCAAGCTGCGGACCTGAAGCCGTAGCCGCTGGCCCTGCGAAATTGGGACCGAACATGCCTTGCGCTTGCTGCCCTTGTACCTGCTGATAGCCAGACGAGCCGAGCAAGTTCGACAGGTGCTGCATCCCTTGATTCGGCCCGGACGGACCCACGATCTGGGGTGCCGTACCGTTCGCCATGAACTGCGAGAGGGACGCTGCGTAAGGCGACTGATTGACCCCTTGCGCGTTGATGGTAGCGGGAGCCTGACCTGACGCCGCCTTGAGCTGGTCGAGTGACGCTTGGTAGTTGGGATTCAGCTTCTGGTCGGCCTGCTGCATCATGTCGATGATGCCGGGGGCCTGCACGTTCTTCGCCGTATCCGCCCACTGGCCGATGGAGCCTGCGAGCGCGTTGCCGCCCCCTTCGCCCCATCCGCCAAAGCCCTTGTCCTCGGTCCACTTGTTGAAGGCGTCTGCTTGCTCAGGCGTGCCGAGCTGCCCGAACATGCCCTGATAGATAGAGAGCAGGTTCTCGTATTGGCTCTTGCCTGAAAACTGCCCGCCTAGTGCGCCGATGCCCTGCTTGCTCGCCTGCTGCGTCAGGTAAGACTGAATATCAGCCGGGAGCTTTGAGAAATTCGGGTCTTGCGCGAGCTGCTGTTGGTATGCGTTCTGCCCGAACAGTGACCCCATGAGGTTCACGTTGTTGCTGTTCGCGAACTGCCCGCCGTAGAGCTGATTGAGCGCGAGGGCCTGCGGGGCGAGATTCGCCTGCGCGTTGAGCGAGTTCGTTCCAATCTGCGTCGGGTCGAGCTTGTTCGCCTGTGCGGCGTTGAGCGCGTCCTGCTGCGCCTGTGACGCCTTATTGGCGGAATAGGCCGACCCCACCGCTCCAACGACTCCTGCTGCTAGTAACCAAGGCATAAAAGAAAAGTGTTAAGGTTTCGGAAAAACGAAGTCAGTCCGCATCACCGGAATGCCGTTGATGGTCGTGCCGTCGCTCCATTTGCGTGTTGCGATAAACCCCGCTTGCTTCGCAAAACGAATAGCGTCGGGGCGGTGAGAGTATGCGTGACTGACGAGTTCGCTGAACGGCGTGTTCGCCCAGACCCAGCCAAGACCGCACTTCATTGCGTCAAGGGCCAAGCGACCGCGTAGCGCCTTGGTGAACAGCGTGTGAATCTCGTTGCCAGCCATCGCAAGGATTCCGGCAGGCTTTTCGTTGAGGTCGATGCTCACGAACAGCGCCAGCGGTGAATCGACAAGCCGAACGGCTGGCGTGATCTCGCACACCTGATCCGTCTTGATGGCGTCAAGGCACTCGACGGTAACCGCGTCGATAAACGCGGCATCGGCTGTGCGTGACGCAAGCATGACGTTACGTGCTTCGAGTGCTGTTTCCATGTTCGATGCCGTCGATTGAAGTGCTGCGGATAATCGGCCTGCCCACGCTCGTCTCAATGCGCAGCGACAGGCTGTTCCCGCGCTTACCGGCCAAGCGGAAGCGGAGCGTTTTGTCGTCCGCTGCCGTGGCCGTGAAGGTCTTTACGGTCGTCGTGCTATCCGGGTTACGTGCGCTTGCCGTCACGGTCAGCGCATCGGTTGAGCCCGCAGTCTCCAGGTGAACCGTGCCCTTGGAGAATCGCTTAACGCTATTTGTCCCATTCAGCCAGTACGCTCGGGTCCAGAGCTTGCCGACGATCTGGTTGCTGGTCGGTGAAGCCACTGTGCCGGTCTCGTCCACGCTGCCGTCTTCATAGAGGTAGATGGCTCCCTCACGGTTTGTGGCGAAGACTCGACGCAAGTTGCCGTAAGTTGAAACGAGGAGATCGTCGATGTAGAGCCCGGACGGGAAGACATCAACAGACTCCCATCCTTGGTTAAGAAGATTGTAGACGAAAACGTAGTTGTTTCTCGTCGCTCCATCCAGCGGCACAGCAATGTAATATCGGTTGTCGTGAAAGACAGCGCACGCGGCGTTGACTGCGGACGTGTTGACTCGTGCAAAGTAGTCGGCGATTGGCTCACTTAGTGGGACCCCTACGCCGCGCAAGTTAAGCTCGGAGGTTATCTCTGTCGAGAAAACACCATTGTCCGACAGCCAGAGAATCTGACTGCCAGCCGTGGCAATCGTGCGCCGTGCGCAGCAACCAGCTTCCCGCGTGATCTCGGTCAATTCGCTGCCCGTAAGGTCGGTCCCGGTGATGCCAGCCAGCTTGTGAACGCTCTTGCGCATGAACAGCAGCACCGCGTTTTCCTGATACGGATGCACGCCCACCGAATAGTCGCTTGAACCGAAGTTCACACGCACCTGATTGCTGATGAGGTCGAATGTCTCAGCGTCCAGCAGGTCCGACAGGATGAACTGATTGCGGTCATACGGCTGAATCATCCGGTTGCGGAACCACAACCCGTAATCGGCGTTGGGCATATCGGACGTTGCGCCGGTTAGCGTCGTCTGATCGACCACCGTAAAGCCGCTCGCCCAGTCGCCATTCCACACGAGAGGGGCCTTGAGCTTCTTCATGGTCGCCGTACCCGTCGCAGGCGTGGCAGGCGAACCGCTGACCGTGTAAGAGAACACGCTCGGCCCGCTCACGGTTACAGTGAAATCACCGTTGTATTCCGTTTGCGTCGCACCCGCAATGCGCACCTTGAAACCGTTGAACATGCCATGCGGCGTCGTGGTCGTCACGGTTGCCGTGGTGCCGCTGCGCGAGATGGACGTGATAGCAACGCCCTCGCCTTCCCATCCGCGATAGATATACAGCTTGTTGTTCGCCTGAACGATGAACGCCTCGTCATCGTCCTCTAGCGTCTCGTAGTTCGGGAACGCGATGTCCGTTGCGCCTTCGGTCTGATTCCAGAGCGTGGCTTTTTCGGTCGAGGCAAGGACGATGTATTCCTTGTTCGCGTCGTCCGGGTCACTGTAGACGCCGCTCGCGTACATCGCGAAGGAGTTGCCGTTGGTCAGCGGATTCGACGGGATGACGAACGGGATCGTAACAGGCGTGCTAAAAAGCAGGTTGTCCGTCAGCTTGTTCAGTCCCTCGCGTACCTGCGCCTCGTTGCGCTCAAGCCGCATGTTCTGCGACAGCTCAACGGTGCCCTCTGGCAGCGGCGTGCTGCGCGACCGCGAGACCATCTTCGCGAAAAAGCGGTCCCCCTCCGACAGCTCGTTGCTGTCCAGAATGTCGGTCTTGTAGGCGAAGAGTGGCATTAGGTGCGGGTCAGGGGGTTCACGATCTCAATGCTATCAATCGCGATTCCGCGCAGGGTTGAGCCGATAGACTTCTCCAAAATAACCGCGAAGTAGTTTGACGCGGCAGACGGCGCGGAGGTCGTGTGGGTAGTCGCCAGCGTGCCGTTAATGTAGAACTGATAGTTCTCCGATGCCACGCGACGCCCCTCTAGCGTGAAATAGGTTTCAGACGCAGCCACGTTTACCGCCGTGTTCTGCAATTCCTTCGTGCCATTTTTCCGCGTGACGGTCTGCCACTGTGAACTTGCACTGTCGTCGTACTGGAACCAAACGCCGCTGCTGGTCGCGGTGGAGAGCGTTTCCGTAGTTACGTGCACCATGCCAATCATCACGTAATACCGCTCCGTGCCGGTGCTGAGCACCCCGCCCGTTGACCCACCCAGTTTCATGCGCACGCGGAACAGCCCGCCAATCGCAAGATTCATCGGGGTCGAGAGCACCGCCCGGTCGGACACCGCAGAGACATTCAAGCCAACGAGGCCGCGCCAATCCGGGTCACCTGAGCCCGTAACCTGCGCGATGGTTCCGGTTGCCGTTACTGCGGTATCAAACCCGCTTGCAGCAACCGCACCAAGGAAGTCGTGGGCGTAGGAGAACTCAACCTTACTGATGCCCGCAGTCTTAACAGAAACGCCAGACACCGCCATCGACGTAGCGTTAACCGCGCCCGTAACAGTCAATCCGGTCGTGCCAAACGTGCCGACAACAGACCCGCCGCAAACCACATCAAGCTCGTCGCCAGAGTCGTGATTGATGCCCGTGTTACCGTCGCCGATGAAGGTGATGGACGGTGCCGCGTTCGTGCCGTTGACGAAGCCGACCTGCGTGCTGGTGATGCGGACAACCTCGGTCCCGCCCGCAACGCCGCTGATGGAGTCAGCGCCCGCCAACTGTGCCCAACCTGTGTTCGTGTCACCGTTGAAGGCGACACCTGGAGCCGAGAGCGACCCCACCGCCACGATGTGCGTCTCGTCATCCGCGAGCTTGACGGTGGGCAGTCCGAGCGCGTTCAGGTTCGACGCCGTGGCAGTGTCGCCCGTCGTGTACGTCCAGCCTGCGGTTACATCTAAAGTGATAGGCATTGATTAGTCCTCCCAGAAATCCGTCACAGTCTCGCGGAATGCGTCCAAGTCGCGGTCGCTTGTTTCCGCCAGCTCCTCAAAAAGTTCTTTTCGGCGCGTGAAGTGCGCCTGCACGTGAGCGCCAACTGCCGACGCGATGGCCTCAACCGCCGCCTTGTTCAGCGTAACGAAAGACCCATCCGCGTTCTGCCAGTCTATCGTGGCATTCGGGTTCAGTGTCAGGTAGTTGACCGCACCCGAGAGCATCGCCTGATCGTCACGCCCCGTTGCGACCAGCGTGCCGTTAATCTCCAGCCCTTCTGTCTCCAGCTCGTAGGCGCGTTGCTTGATGTACGCACCGATCTCGACGCGCTTGGTCGTCACGCTCGTTGTCCAGTTGGAGTAGTCGTCCTTGGTCATCTTGATCCACGGCGGGCTAACCACCTCGCCGTCGCGAATGTGCTGCACGTCGGCAATCTTGTGGCCGGGAATGTTGTCCGGGTTGTCTTCCCGGTCTGACCAGAAGCGTACCTTTAGACTTTCACCCATGACGGCTCCTCGTTGAAGATGTAGACGCTGCTGTTCTCGCTCAGAATCTTGACGCCGGACTTTGACAGGTAGGTGATGCGACCGCTCACGTCGTTGATAAGGACGGTGGTAATAGGGCCATCCGGGTCAGTCCCCGACGAAAGCAGGGAGCCGCCACCGAAGATGAGGTCGCCGAATAGAGCGTCGCCGAACATTTCACTTCTTCTCCTTTGCGTCTAACGCCCGCGCCTGCTTGCGAATCCAGAACACCGTTGCGACGGAAACGGCGATTGAGCCGATGCCAGCGATAAGGGTCACAGCCGCTTGGAGGTGTTGCATGGTGACAAGGGTGCCGAACCACGAAAGGCCGTTCAGCAAGGCGACTCTGACTTGATCAAATCGGTTCATCGCAAATCCGTGTTCAGTTGGGCGTTTTTCTTGACCTTGTTCCAGAGTCGCACGGGCACATACTTGTCGAGCACGTCAACCGCGTTGCTGCCCGGTTGCCGCATGTCCGCCGCCATCTGGCCCAGCGTTGCGACGCTCAGGCCGTTGACCTTGGCAAAGACCCATAGACCGCCGAGGATTAGCGCCAGAGCGCCTAGACCGACGGCCTGCATAGTGCGTGCGTGCTCGGCTGCTGCGGCCTCCTGGAGCGCAACGTCGGCCTGCTTGCGGGCCGCTAGCGCCTCGTCTCGCTCCTCCTGGAGCTTTGCCGCTCGCTTCGCCTCGACTTCGTAGAGCCTGCGGGCTTCGTCGAGTTTACCCTCCATGACAGCGACGCGACGCTGCTCTGCCTGAATCAGCGCCGTTGGGTCTGGCGTTGGGAGTTTGGCGAGAGCAACGGGAACCTCGCGGCGAATGAAGTCCACGGCAGGCGATGACGTAGCCATGCCCGCAGCGGTGCCGATCATCGCGACGCTGGCAGCGGCAGAGGAGCCCTGCGCGTTTGTCGCCTGTTCGAGCTGCTGCGTGGCTTTGGCGGAATTGTCGGCGCGACGCGATGCGCCCGAAAACCATTTGGGCGCAACGGCGAACCCGAGCGCGCCGAGGATCGCGACAACGGCGATAACTTCCAGAGTGGTGAATGCGCGTTTGCTCATATCAAAATGCCCCCATCCCCAGCATGGCGTTAGAGCGGAAGGCGATGGGGTTGGGCGTGGTGGTTTGGCTTGCGTCCGTTGTTGCCGTGCTCGCCGATGATTGCGTCGTCTCGTTTCCCTCGGCGTCCCTTGCCTTGACGCGGAAGCTATAAAGGGTCGAAGGCGTTAGGCCGGTAAACACCTTGGTCGCGGACGACTGCCAGCCCTGATACGTGCCGTCGATTGAGTGATTGTACTCAACGGGCGGGCTGACTACGTCTACCGCTGTATCGGCGACTACTGTTATTTGCGCCGATGAGTTAACCGTTACGCTAGCAATCGTGCTCGGGTTCGGCGTCGGAGCGGTCGTGTCGCCGCCCTCGCGCAGAGGATGGGGATACGTATACGGCGTGTAATACAGAACCCAATCCGATCCGTCCCACTGGTAGAGCTGTCCACTGGTGTTTGCGGGCAGTGTGGAATCCCACGACCCCTCATCCGTCACCCAGAACGCCACCTTCGCAAGCGTCGGCGTGATCGCCCGCATCTGCGCCTTGGTGCCGCGACCTACGCCGCTTGTACCGTCGAAGCTGGTTGCCTTGTCGAAATAGTCACGATCTGGATTCACCAACCCAGACATCGCCGTAGCGTAGATCTGATTGATTGCGGGCCAGTTTGAGCCAGCTCGGAGATTATCCCACAGGTACAACGGCTCTGCCGCCGCGGACGCCGGGAACGGATCTTGCCCTGTCCCGATCTGGTCGTACAGCGGGTAATCGCTTACGGTGTTTGTCCCGTAGACGATCCGGTAGTCCCCCAGCATGATGGTGCCATCCAGGGTCGTGTTGCCCCAAATGAATCCCGTTCCGCCACGGATCTCAAAGCACGGCTGCGAGCTGTTTGTCGTTGTCCAGTTGTTCCGGTAGCATTCCAACAGCCGGAACGAGCGCGGCGGTGAGTTCGTCGCAGTGCCATGTCCATCCAGTTTGATTGAGCCACCGCTAGGGGTGATCGTGCAAAAACGAACCACAACATTTGCGTTGGCGTTGGCGTCGAGATAGCCCTTTGCAGAAAGCGTGCAGTCTTCGACAAACACCGCGTTCGCCGTGCCTTTCTGCGAAGCGGTCTGCCAGGCATCATTGGGGCCGCGACCGAAGATCCACTCATCATTGCCTGCGCCGCCGATGATGGTGCAGTTGTCGATCAGCCCGTACGATGCGAAATAAACGAAGTATCCATTGCCCGCTGCACCGATGTACGTACAGCGCGTGACGCGCCAGTCGTTGGCTCCGCTGCACCCGAGCACAGAATTGTTCTGCCCGGTGCCGGCGATCTGCTGGAAAGTGAAGTTATCAATTTTCGCACCGCCGCTGTTTCGGATGACACCGTTCGCCCAGTCTGGGGCATCGGCTGCAATGGTAATAGTGGCGCCCGCACCCGGGGATGTGAGTGTGATCGGCTTGGAGAGAGAAAGGTAGGCACCGCCCGCGCCCCACGTCGGGGTTGCGCCCTCGGGGACGATGATCGTGTCGCCTGGGGCGGCATCGTCGTGCGCCCCCTGCACGGAATAGCGGGTTCCATCAGTCGTGTAGGTCGTGCCGGACTTCGTCCAGATCGCTTCGGGGGATGAGTACCAAAAGTTCACCGGTCCGAAGCCGCGATTCGAGTCTGTTCCCTTGTAGGCAATTCCGCCAACGACGGACGCCGACCAAGTGTTTCCGATGCCCGAAGTAACGAACGAGGTCCCGCCGTTGCTGCCGTATGTGTCGCCCCCGGTAAACTCCTCGGAGGCGATGATGAACTTCACCCCGAGCGCAATCGTAACAGGCGACGCGAGCGTGCCTTCAAGCCAAGCGTTAGCCGTCGCCCCTGCGCAATTCACGTCTACCGAACCCCGCAGGGTTGCGGCCCCTAGGTCTGTCGTCACTTCGTAGACCCGCAGGGAGTGGACCTGATTGTTCCCTGCTCTCTGCCAGCGTCCTAGCTTGGTGATAACAATCGGCTCACCGCTTGTGTTCTCAAACCAAAACCCCAGAAAGTTTCCACCGCCCGCGCTTCCGAGCGAGGGCGTTACAACAGTTGCAGGGAGTAGGAATGGGTAATGAGCCATCAGATCGTGTACTTGAAGACCGCTGACCGGTATGCTTTTCCGACCGTGACGGTGGTTAGTGCTGCAGGCGCTGCAGCTCCGTTGACCGAAACAGGGCTCCCCAGCGCCTCTGTGAGTGTGACAGACTCGTCTTCATACCAGAGAGGGCCGCCATTCGTTTCGCTGCTGAGGACGCAGTAACTTTGCCCGGCTGTCAGCGTCAGCGGGGAGCCGAGCGCGACGTAGTTATATTTACCCTGCGTGGCGGTTGCGAGGTCGATTGACGTGCTTGCGAGAACCGACGTTCCGGCTGAATTGCGAATCTCCAGTGGAATAACGGCGGTAGACGATCCAGTCGCGTGCCAGCGGCCGAGGTGTGTGACCACGATGTCATCCGCGCCCACCGTGAAGCGGTGTCCGACAAAGACGGTGGCGTTGTTCCGCGTCGTTGCAGTCCCAGTCGGAAACGCTATTGAGCGGCGGTTTTCAACAGACAGATCGGCAGCGTACGCGGCGTAATGAGCAGCGACTCGGTCGGTGCCGATCCAAGTGTTGTAAACAGCACAGCGCATGAGGGTGCCATCCGTATGGTCTACGATGCTACCAGTATCCAGAGCCCCGAGGTAGAACCCGGCTGTGGACGTGACTGCTCCAGTGCCGACGGTGGCCGTCGCGACCTCCACGCCGTCCACGAAAATCTTCCACGCGGTGCCCGTGTATCCGGCGATGATGTGCCGCCACTGGCCAACAGACCAGCCCGTGACCGACCACGAGGTGCCAAAGCTGGCACCACTGAAAGAGCCGACGCCCAGCTTCAGAACTCCAGCGGACTCGCTCAGACTGAGGGAGCAGCCGGTGTTA
>ERZ724505.1928-NODE-1928-length-10754-cov-3.687260_pt1 | contig 10754 bp, 7 predicted proteins | sample MGYA00376038_ERZ724505 | MGnify/ENA primary metagenome ERZ724505 (study PRJEB28724, sample SAMN07190884) | wastewater metagenome | isolation source: effluent of sewage treatment plant in Hong Hong | place: Hong Kong | collected 2016-03-17 ...
AGTTAACGTGCAAGTAACTAAAAAGCGCTCAAAACTGGTTGAAGGCAAGGTTGTCGAGGTTTTTGAGCCTAGTAAAGAGCGTGTGGCAGCGGTTGATGAAACTAGCTACTTATCAACCAGCCCATGGCAAATTATGCAGCCGAGTTCTGAGGCGCATTATAAAGCCGCGCTGATTGAAGAGGCATTTGAGCTACATAACATTGTGTTACCAAATGTTATTACGGTAAAAACAGATGATGTACGCTACGGCTACCGAAATAAAGTTGAATTTAGCTTTTATTGGGACATCGAAGCCGAAAAGCTTGAATTAGCATTTTTTGTGCGCGCAAGTAAAGGCAAAGTGCCGGTAAATGGTACTTCGTTAGCACGTGAAGAAATTAACGTGCTGGCGCGTGAAATTCGCGATATACTGCAAACCAAAAATATTGAAGCCCGTTCACTCAAAACACTGCTAATCCGTTGTGACCAAAATGGTAATTGCGCGTGGCAACTTTACCTAAAGGATGACCTGCCTGACATCATCACCGAAACAGAGGCTAAAAACCTTAGCGCCCAAGGTGGTGAACTTATTTTCTCCGACCCTAAAAGCCCGGCCAGCCGCATTACAAAACGATTAAAGTCTTTTGGTGACGTTGTGTTACGCGACCGAATTCGAAATATTGAATTCTCGTATGCTACCGAAGGATTCTTCCAGGTTAATATTCCTATGTACGAACAGGCGTTAGCTGATATGAAATCATGGCTGCAAGAAGGCAAAGTGGTAGATATGTATAGCGGCGTTGGTACGATTGGGCTTACCATCGGTGGCTCCCAGGCTACATTGATTGAAATTGACGAGCACGCTGTACGCGAAATGAATGCAAATATCGTGGCGCTAAAGTCTGCTGCAGTTGCAGTGCACGCCGCCAGCGAGTCAGCGGTTGAGTATATTACTAGCGAAGCTACAATTATCCTAGACCCACCACGGGCTGGGCTTCACCAAGATGTTATTAATCGCTTGCTTGAAGTTAAGCCAGACCGAATTATATATTTAAGCTGTAACCCGGTTACCCAGGCACGCGATGTTGCATTATTAGCCGAAGTCTACGGCATCAAAGCCCATACTGGCTATAACTTTTTCCCAGCAACGCCACATATCGAACATTTAGTAATATTGGACCTAAAGCCCTAAGTTCGCTTCCATTCCTTTCCTCAACTACCACCTTACGCGCAAAGAATCAATTCTTTGGTTGCAGTCGCTTTACGGTACTTTCGAAAAAGAACGAAAGCAACTTAGGGCTGTCCCAATGGGTAGCATGCGGCGGGGCAGCGCCCAAAAATGTTTTTAGGTAATCCTAAAAAAATTTTAGGGGCGGACCGCATGAGAAGACACCGGTGGCATGAAACTGATTTGGTTTAGTTAATATAAATAACTACAGAGAAGTGCAAGGGAGTAACCGAGAATGATCGCCGGCTTTAGGAGTATCTCTTAAAGAGCTTTGATTCGTCGGTAAGCAAATTTCGCTACCACTCGCCAATTTGTTTTGGCGTCCACGTCAAACTGCATAATTTCACCGTTTTTAACTTCAGAAATCTGAATTAAAGCCGGATTATAAGGGGCTAATGTGCGGTAGTAAATGATGTCATTTTCAGTAGGGCTGCTCCTGCCAGGAAAGACTGCTTTAAATTTATCGCGCCCAATATCATCAAAATAGGTTGGCTGGCCCTTAGGCGGCAAATACAGTTCGGCAACTAACCCCATGCGGCTCACAATTTTTTGTATATCCGCGAGTAAGAGCTTGGAGCTCCCGGTCACATACAGGTATAGCTGCTTTTTAGTGGTTAAAAATAAAGTTGCCTGTGCCACCCGGCTAACTGGCACATTACGGGCAATTACAAAATCAATATCAACAGGCATGCCAAACTGAGTTTTAGCAATCTGTTCAAGCGCCATGTCATCATACACGCTACTGTTCATACAGCCATTGTACCACTAGGGGCGAGAGATTGCATTTACTGATACAATAGCAGTAATGGACTTTGAGACGCGCTATAAGAAATTAAACCCCCGCCAAAAGCAGGCCGTCGACCACATTGACGGCCCACTAATGGTTGTTGCAGGCCCTGGCACCGGTAAAACCGAGCTGCTAAGCATGCGTGCCGCAAATATTTTGAAAAGCACCGATACGGCGCCCGAAAACATTCTTTGTTTAACGTTTACCGAAAGTGGCGCCACGGCTATGCGCCAGCGCCTGAGTGAAATAATAGGTGCGGATGCCTACAAAGTGGCCATTCATACTTTTCACAGTTTTGGTAGCGAAGTTATTAATCAAAATGGTGAGTACTTTTACCAAGGCGCGAATTTTCGGCCGGCTTCAAATTTACATGCCTACGAACTGCTTCGTTCAATTTTTGACACACTCGACTTTTCGAACCCGCTCTCAGGCAAAATGAACGAGGAGTACACACACTTAAACGACACTCTAACTGTCATATCTGAGCTAAAAAAGAGCGGCCTCACGAATGAGGAGCTGCTTCAGGTGCTCGATAGCAACGAAAGTGTGCTCGACGCTGTTGAAAAAGATTTGGCCGAAGCGTTTTCATCGCGCATCTCTGCAAAAACGGCAGATAAACTTTCGCCAATCGCCACAAAGTTAGCTAAACTTCCAGCCCAGTCTATGCCACCGGGCGTCGCGCCACTTGCAAATGTATTAGCGCTCAGCTTGGCGCATGCCGTTGACGACGCAGCCGACACCGATTCTACCAAACCTATTACCGCTTGGAAAAACCGCCATCTTGAAAAGAACGATAAAGGCGAATTAGTGTTTAAAGATCGCCGCCGTACAAGCAAGCTCCGGGCACTGAGTTTTATTTATTATCAGTACCTTGTGGGCATGCAAGAGTCTGAATTATACGACTTTGACGATATGGTGCTACGCGTGGTTCACGCCATGGAAGTCTTTTCAGATCTTCGTTTTAATTTGCAAGAAAAATATTTGTACATCATGGTTGATGAATTCCAAGATACCAACCTGGCACAAGCTCGAATTTTACATAACCTTACCAGCACCCCCAGTGGCGATACCCCAAATATTATGGTTGTTGGCGACGACGACCAAGCAATTTATAGTTTCCAAGGTGCCGAGGTAGGCAATATTTTGAATTTTCGCGACCGCTACGAAGACGTGCGAATTATCACCCTCACCGACAACTATCGTTCAGCCGACATTATATTAAAGCAAGCCAGCAGTGTAATTCGGCAGGGGAGCGAGCGGCTTGAGCGCTACTTAGAAGAAGTCGATAAAACACTTACTGCCCACCGTAATACAAAAGATTCACTTGTTCAGCTGAACGAATACGAACACATTGAAGATGAACGTTACGCATTAGCATCAACCATTAAAAAGCAAATTAAAGCGGGCGTAAGCCCTGAATCTATAGCGGTTCTAGCTCGCCGTCACCACGAGCTGGTTGCGCTGCTGCCATACCTTGCCGAGCAGGGCATTGCAGTAAATTACGAGCGCCGCGATAACGTACTTGATTCTGATGTTGTTGAGCAACTGTTATTGCTCTCACGAATTGTGTGCTCGTTGCATAATGGAGAAATTCGTGATGCCGATGCTTTGCTGCCGCAACTGCTGAGCCACCCTGCGTGGGGATTTGACACACCAACACTTTGGAACTTGAGCCTTAATGCATATAAAAACCGTGGTAGCTGGCTTGAACAAATGGCGAGCTTGCCAGAATTTATACCGTTGCACACTTGGCTACTCGAGACCGCACGCCTTGTTGCTACCGAACCAGCTGAACATATTATTGATATTCTAACCGGCGTCCCAGATAATTCAGGTTCTTCGGCCTATACCTCGCCGCTTTACGGCTATTTCTTTACGGACGAAAAGCGCCAAACAAAGTTAGACGAATATATCGTTCACCTAGAAGCACTTCGCAGCATTCGCGCGGCGCTTAGGGAATACCGGCCAGGCGAGCGTTTGCTATTAGAAGATTTCATTGAATTTATTGACTTGCATAATCGCTTGGATAGCTCAATAACAAGTTTGCGAATACGTTCTGACTCAATGCCAGCCGCCATCAATTTACTCACGGCTCATAAGTCTAAAGGTCTTGAATACGACCATGTATACATTGTTGGTGCTGTTGATTCAGCCTGGGGCGAACAAGTCAGAACCCGCTCACGACTAATTGGCTACCCAGATAATTTGCCAATCAGCCCAAGTGGCGATTCGCTAGATGAGCGACTTCGGCTGTTCTTTGTTGCTATGACGCGTGCCCGCAAAACCTTGCAAATTAGCTATTCTTTAACCGATGCAAATGGCAAAAATACGTTACCGGCAAGTTTCTTGGTTAATGATAATTGGCAGGCGATTAAACAATCGCAATCTGCTTCCACTCAAGTTGTTAGCCAGCAGCTACAAAAAGAATGGTATAGCCCGTATGTTGCTTTAGAGCAGCCGAAAATGAAAGAACTTTTGGCTCATACATTAGAATCATATAAGTTGAGTGTTACACACCTAACATCATTTTTAGACGTTACTCGTGGTGGCCCGCAGTACTTTCTACTGAATAATTTGCTTCGTTTCCCAAAAAGCAAACACCCAAGCGCAGAGTATGGTTCGGCGATACATGAAGCACTGCAACGGGCTCATTCACACCTGCTAGCAACCGGGATGAAAAAGCCACTTGAAGATGTTTTGCAAGATTTCGAACAAATTTTAACAAAATATAATATGCCTGAGCACGACTACAAGCTGTACGTGCAGCGTGGCATGACAAGTTTAAACAAGTTCTTAGCAGCTAAATATGACTCATTTAATGAAGATCAAAAAGTTGAACTGAGTTTTGCTGGCCAGCAAAGTAGGGTTGGTGAGGCCGTGCTTACCGGCGCGCTCGACCTGGTAGATTTTGATGACAAAGCAAAAACCATGATAGTCACGGATTATAAAACCGGTGGGGCATCAAGTAGCTGGAGTGGTAAAACCGATAACGAGAAGTTAAAGTTACATAAATATCGCCAACAGTTATTATTCTATAAACTCATGTGCGAAAGTTCCCGTGATTATTCTAACTACACAGTTACTAGCGGCGTGTTACAGTTTGTTGAACCAAGCCAAAGTGGTGATATCTTCACACTGCGCCTAGAACTGGATAAAAGTGAATTGGAGCGGATGAGTAAATTAATCAATAGGATTTGGACAAAAATCATGAACTGCGACTTCCCGGATACCAGCCAATATGATGCATCATATAAAGGCGTTTTGGCGTTTGAAGAAGATTTATTAGCTGAATAACTGTAAGAGCCGTCCTAACATTTGACATATTGCTATTTTAGCAGTACAATAACTATGATTTTGGTGGTAGAGGCTCGTATTCTGTACTGTACTGTATTGATTAGTAAAGTACGGAATACGCGCCTCCCGTCGAAATTGTATTTTGACAGGATGGTGCCTTAAAGCGGGCGGGCAGAGATCAGGGAACTGTTGTGTTGTTCCTGTAGAAGATTCATTCTCTGTCCGGCCGACCAACCTCCGGGCGCTGAGGTGACCCGAGACGCCACGGCGTCCGGAGCTAGCGCCCAGGTGGGCACGGTAAATCGAGGGAAGGAGCAGCCGGTCATACGCTGATCGCTTCTCGACGAGGGAATACCGTGCCCACCTGTGGCCAACGCAAGCCACACATGCAGTACCTTGCACTCGGGCTTCCGAGGGCAAGCTACCACTACACCTCGAGAGGGGGTGATCGCATGGCGAACAAGGTGTTCACTAAGCCAGATGCCAAGGGCTTCTCGATGAACCCCACCAAGGGCAATTGCAAGTGCGGTGTGACAATGTTCTTCATCCCGCCGAGGCCCGGAAGTGGCAATCCCATCGTCTGCTGGTCTTGCAAACGAGAGAACTAGCTGTACCGTGAGATGCCTCCTTTGGAGGATCTATGGGCTATGTAGCTCATCGATGACCGGCACCATCCTGTCCGTCTCACAGACCTCGTAACAAATATGTTATGAGTTCTGTGAGGCGTTTTTGTTATTATACTCACTCCACCCTCTAAAGTTCGGGCTAAGCCCTCATGCTACCGCATTATAATATTGACGATACCTGCGTAAAGTGATACAATCATTTTTAACTTGGTTGAGTAGGCGATGAACATGTTGGGTACTAGTTTTACGCAAAGTGTTCTCCGTCTATTCCTAAGTTGATTTTTAACAGGAATAGCATGGAACTGTAGTTCCATCTCAACAGTTAGGCCAGGGGCATTGGCGCAGCCGGTAGCGCGTCCGCAGCAAAATCACGCGGAAGGTCACGGGTTCGAATCCTGTATGCCTCGCGGCGAAGCGAGTAACCACGAAAGGGGCTCATAACCCTGATCGAAACCTACACACAAGAACACGTAGGTGCTCGTTTCCCTCATGGACCCCCGGAGGCGCATCCCCGTTGCGTTTCCGGGGGTCCGCCCTCGCTTCTCGCTGCCTCCACCACACCCACCCGCCAAGTGGGAGGGGCGACAGCCGAAGGGGAGTCCCGGATCATTGTCTGATTGCCGCTGCGCGAAGTGGTCCGGGAAACTCCCCAATTTAATTTTGAGATTCGTTATTCCAATTTATATGCCTCACATCAGATATGATTTAGTTCGTATCTGGCGTGAGGCTATTTTTAATTACAACAGGTGATTAGCTCTCCCCCAAAGCTCGCACAGGGCAGTCGTGCTCTCGCGTTATTAGTATAAATATGGTATTATGAAGTCTCTATACTTTGAAAACCAAAAGGAGTCTTATGGATAATATACGTTTCCCGGTTGCTATTGATCCCGAAACAGGAATGCCAGAAAGGATTGGCGACGGCAGAATCGCAGTCATGAAACGCGGTGAAGCTGCCATTGAACAGCTTGTTCAACTAAGCGAGCCTTACCGTGACCCTGTAAGCGGTGAGTCCGATGAGTTAGATAATATAGTTGCATCAGACAAGCTGCAATATAATATATAAGTTATGTCATTTTGGCACGAGCTACCCAGACCGTTCTTTGTTTTGGCCCCTATGGAGGCCGTTACTGACGTTGTATTTCGCCATGTTGTAGCCAGTGCAGCCGCACCAGACCTTTACTTTAGCGAATTTACCAATGCCACTGGCTGGGCACATGCTGGCGATAAAGCAATTGGCATGCGCCTGGTAAAAACAGATGATGAGCACCCGATTGTTGCTCAATTATGGGGCGCGGTACCGAGTGACATGGCAAAGTTAGCCGCACATTGTAAAACCCTTGGGTTTGACGGAATAGATATTAATATGGGGTGCCCGGATGCATCGGCTGTAAAAGCCGGTGGTGGGGCAGGTATGATTTTAACACCAGAAAACGCTGCGAATATGATTGCTGCGGCAAAAACATCTGGTTTACCAGTAAGCGTCAAGACGCGGCTGGGTTACAGCCGGGTTGATGAATGGCGTGACTGGCTGACACACGTGTTAAAGCAGGACATTGAAAACCTGACTATTCACCTGCGTACCAAAAAAGAAATGAGCAAGGTTGAAGCGCACTTTGAGTTAATTGATGAAATTAAGAAGCTTCGGGATGAAATTGCACCTGAGACACTTTTGACGATAAACGGTGATATTCGTGACCGCGATCACGGATTAGAACTGGTAAAAGAATACGGGGTAGACGGTATTATGATTGGCCGAGGTATTTTTTCAAACCCATTTGCGTTCGAAAATGAAAATCGTGTACATAGTAGGCAAGAGCTGCTTGGTTTACTCAAGCTCCAGCTTGATTTACATGATAAATGGAACACGTCAGAATTGCCACGAAAATATGACCCACTAAAACGCTTCTTTAAGATTTACGTACGGGATTTTGAAGGTGCGGCTGAACTACGCGACAAGCTGATGCACACAAAAAGCACGGACGAAGTCCGTGCAATTCTAGATGAAGCAGCTGTCTAGCGACGTTTTCGGCGGCGCAGGCCAGCCACGTTCAAACGAACCTGATGTCGATCAACCAACTGTGTAGCCTTTTCGAGCTCAATGGCCGTTTTAGCATTCTTCTGCATATCAAGTGCCTTAGCAAGAGCAGCCTTACTCTCGACTTCGATGATATCGTCGCCATGGTCGGCTTCGTCTACCAGAACACGAACTCGTGAGCCGGTAATTTCGATAACCCCACCCGAAACAGCAAAATATTCAATATGCTCGTCATTATCGCCCTTTTTGTGGCGTACTCCAATTGCACCAGGAATAGCAACACTTACGAGTGGCTCATGCCCAGCGAATACAGCAATTGGCCCAGCAGCAGTCGGTAATATAACTTCATAGACCTCTTGATCTACTTTAATGCCGGCTAGTGTTACGAGTTCAAGCTTCACGGATGTATTAGTCCTTTTTCTCGCTTAAAGGGCCTGGGGCCATGTAAAACCAGCTTTCTGGCTTGTCGTCATACTTCCCGCTCAAGATGTCTTTCGCGTCTTTAATGGTATCTTCTAATTTACAATACACACCTTTGTTGCCGGTAAACTGTTCTGCAACATGGAATGGCTGCGCAAAGAACCGTTGCAAGCGCCGAGCGCGGTTAACAGTTTTCTTTTGTTCATCCGAAAGCTCATCCATACCCAGAATTGCAATAATGTCCTGCAAATCTTTGTATTCCTGCATAGTACGTTGTACTTCACGAGCCACACCGTAGTGGTTTTCACCAATCACTTCGGGGTCAAGCGCGTTTGAAGATGAATCAAGTACGTCAACAGCAGGATAGATACCAATTTCGGTGAGTGAACGGTTCATGCTAATCGTCGCGTCAAGGTGGGCGAAAGTCGTAGCAGGTGCCGGGTCGGTCATGTCATCGGCTGGCACGTAAACGGCCTGCACAGAGGTAATAGAGCCCTTTTTAGTAGAGGTAATACGCTCTTGTAGCATACCCATTTCTTGCTGCAAGTTAGGTTGGTAACCCACTGCGCTTGGCAAACGGCCAAGTAGGGCAGATACTTCAGCACCAGCTTGGGTGTAACGGAAAATATTGTCGACAAAAAGAAGCACGTCCTTACCTTCATCACGGAAACTTTCCGCCATGGCTAGGCCACTAAGCGCTACACGAAGACGCGCTCCAGGTGGCTCGTTCATCTGGCCAAATACAAGTGAGGTTTTGTCGAGCACCTTGCTTTCGGCAAGCTCTTCGTAAAGGTCCTTACCTTCACGAGTACGCTCACCAACACCAGCGAATACTGAGTTACCAGAGTGATACGCTGCAACATTGTTGATAAGTTCCTGAATAAGAACGGTTTTACCCACGCCAGCACCGGCAAATAGTCCTGCTTTACCACCCTTTGTAAGTGGCGCAATAAGGTCGATAACTTTAATACCGGTTTCTAGGATTTCAACCTTGTTTGATTGTTCGGCTAGGGTAGGGGTATCACGGTGAATGCTTGCACGCTTGCCTGTAACAGCACCTTTTCCGTCAATCGGGTTACCAATAACATCAAACATGCGACCTTGAGTTTGCTCACCAACCGGCACGTTAATTGGTGCTCCTGTTGCCACAGCTATGTCACCACGTTTCAATCCATCAGTGCTGCTCATTGCAATTGCTCGGACTGTACGTTGGTCTAGGTGCTGTGCTACCTCAAACACCACTGCTTCTTTGTCTCTACGTTCAATCGTAAGCGCATCATAAATTGCTGGCAGGCCGCCGCCAGCGAACTCTACGTCAACAACCACACCAACGACTTGCGTTATCGTACCAGTTTGTTTACTCATATCTTGTATCTCCTTCATCTATTTCATCGCCTCCGCACCGCCGCTAATTTCGGCTAGCTCCTGCGTAATTGCTGATTGGCGTGCTTTATTCATAGCTAGCGTTAAGTCATCAATCAAATCGCTGGCATTATCAGTGGCATTTTTCATAGCTATCATCCGCATGCTGTGTTCTGAAGCTCGCGCATCTAAGAAAGCCTGGAATAATTGTGCATTCACAAGTCTGTAAACTACGCTTGTGAGTACCGCCTCTGCGTCTGGCTCAAACAATGCTTCTTCATTCAGCTCTTCACTTTCAGAGACGTTCACACTACCGGCAGGTAACAACCGTTCGGTTTTAGCAACTTGCGATATACTACTCACAAAGTCGGTATAAACCATGTCTACCGCGTCAACATCGCCTTCGGTAAACAGTTTATACGCGCTATCAAGTGCTGCACGTAACTCGTGGCCTTCAAGTTGATCGGGTAAATCATCATACGCTCCAACTAGTTCAGCATCTTTCAGCCGGGTAGCAAACGCTGTAACCTTACGGCCAATCGCAATTGTTTTCGTTCTAATACCGGCCTTATCATCGGCCATCAACTCACGAATATATTGTTTTGACACATTAGTGTTGTATGCACCAGCCAGCCCTTTATCGCTCGCTACCACAATTAATAGGCGACTTTTTACTTCGCGACTTTCAAATAGTGGGTGATCTTTGGTTTCACCTCGCTTAGCTAAATTTGCTAAGATTGCTAGTGCGGTATCAGTGTAGGGTGTAGTTAGTTTGGTAGCTTCCTGCGCTCGCCGCATTTTTGATGCCGCAACCATTTGCATGGCTTTAGTAATCTGCTTGGTATTTTTTACCGAGCGAATACGAGATTTTAATTGTCGTCGACTGGGCATTACCCCTCAAATCCTTTCGCAGCAGCCTTAGCGGTCTTCTCAATCAATTTGGCAACGTCTGAATCTTTTTCAACTTTGTCAGCACCCTTATTAAGTTCTTGCATGTCTTTCTTGTGATCAGTCCATAACTTA
>ERZ724505.1930-NODE-1930-length-10750-cov-5.120898_pt1 | contig 10750 bp, 20 predicted proteins | sample MGYA00376038_ERZ724505 | MGnify/ENA primary metagenome ERZ724505 (study PRJEB28724, sample SAMN07190884) | wastewater metagenome | isolation source: effluent of sewage treatment plant in Hong Hong | place: Hong Kong | collected 2016-03-17 ...
AAGGAACCTAAGTAGAGATACTACATTTGTGTGAAAATCCTTCGAGAGTTGTCTCTAGGATTTTTTAATAAATTAAAGTACTTGTCTAATTTTTGGTATAAGTAATATATAATAAGGGGAAATGCTTTCAACCAATAACCTGGGAAAGGACGATGACAACCTTAAATGAGAACATCGGTAGAGAATTATCTATAGATGAGGAAGAACTGGGGGTCCTGGCTATTTTTCCAAGTGGGGATGACAATAAGGGGGATTTCGTAATAAGATTTCCATCCGCTGGTATAGCGGAAAGAGTAGCTCCAGAGATAGGAGCCGTTATTAGCAGCCTGCAAGAAGACCAAATAGCGGAAATTGCACTGGATGATAACCCTGATCATTCGTTAAGATTGGGAGTCATGAGAGCAGGCCCAGTGAATACTGAAGAAAAGTTCGAGGAGTTACTCTCCTCTGGAGGGACTTTTCTACCTCTTAAACCTCCATCCCCATCAATAAAAGCATTGGCGGTAACCTTTGCATTAGGCATCGTTACCGCAATAGTTGGACTTGGAGCTATCGGCTTAATTTACGAAAGCCGATCACACACAAAGACTTAGGCGCCCTAAATGACAAATAACCTGCTTAAAAAAGAAGGAGTAATTTCTGTGAGAATTGGAAAGTTGATTCTCACTATAAAAACACGTAAAATCACCCCGGAAACACCTGAGACAACTGAGGATTCCAGACTTCAAAGAATCATCGAGTCTATCCGTCGAGACCACGATTCTTGGTTGAAGATCCTGAAAAGAAGGTAGATGTGATGTCAGAACAAAGAACTGCTCTAAAAAAGTAGTTCTTTTTAATCTATGGAAATACAAGAATATATCTTACCGAAAAACTATACTTTATTTTTACGGAACTTGGATAAGGTTGAAGGAGTATTAATTTCCTCCCCCTCTTTATCAGGGGATAAAATATTTGTTCATTATAAAATGAGACTAGAAAATTATTCCAAATTTCTTAACTTACAAGTCAAAGTAGATAATTACACGGGCTGGAAAAAACTCTTATTATACTTAGGTCTTGAGATCTAATATTAGGATAGGATTCAAATTAGTAATAGCCAGTATATTTTTATCTCTATTATTATTAGAGACTAAGACTGTTCCTACTAGAGTCTGCTCGTTTATAGGATGGGTTGGGTCGGGGTTAGGACTTATATTAATAATATTTAGAATATAAATTCAATTTTTATATTACAATTTGGTATAAGATATTTGCTGGAGAACTATTATCCAGTAACTCATTGTCAGGAGATGGAGCTTCAAATGGCAAATCAAACTTCTCAACCCGTCAAGTTCTCAATCGATCCGGCGCCGGAAGCGGGTAAGGTCTACTTGGTAACAACTGAAGGGGTACGCATCGAGCCGACCTGGAAGTTCAACAAGTGGGTGAGGTTCGGTACTCTGTTGGGTACAGCGCTGTTCGGCGGTGCGGTGGGCTACGGCGTCAAGGCCTTGGTTGGAAACAAGGTGGAAAACGAACCGGCCTCCGGGACAACTACCGAGATGATCTAACCAATAACTAATATCAGATACCCAGGGAGAAGAAAGCGTGTTAAAAGGAAGAAAATCAACTTCCTTTTTTGATCGATTTTTTATTAATAGTAGAAATATGGCATTAGAACCTGTAAAGTTGACTTTTGGAAATGTAACGGTAGAAGGTAATATTCTTTCCTCGGCAGATAGCGATACTATTATTAGACAAGGAGTAGAGTTACTCCTTATACAAAAAAAACAAGCTCAATTAAACTACTGGAACAGTATATTGACAATGGGTATGACGTTTTTAACTGTGATAGGTATGATATTCGCTATTGGAAAGGGGGTGAAGAATGAACCATATCGACGACCTTGATGCTGAAAAATGAGATTGAAATTTGGCAATAAATCGGTTATAATTAATCCGATTTATTTAAATTAATTATGGACTTAACCTTTAGTAATTCTTCGATATTTAATTTTTTTAATGGGAATAATTCTTATGTACCTACAGGAGAGTTACTGTATGTACAAAGCCACTATCTCAGTAATAGCTTTCTCTCCGAATTAGAAGTTTTGATAAGTAAAACTTCTCAGACATTACTTGAGAAGGTAGATAAAGGTAGATACGAATCTGCTTTTTTGACGGCCCTGGCCCAATTAGGAGAAATAGTCCCCGATATTAATGAAAAAACTGCTGAGAAAGTTCTCTTTATATTAAGAGATATATATAGGATTTGTAATGAAATTAACGCTTAATAGCACTGGCGATATTATCGAGTTTTCTTTTATAGATTGGATTCTGAATTTTTTTAGAGTTAGAAAAAGCAAGGTTATTAACAGTCGTATATTTGATTTCCAAGTAGAATCTTGGGCTAACTATTATATTGAAATAGGACAAAGAGAAGCCTTAATTAATCTTCTAAAGACTAAAAATAAAGGCATAAGGGGATTTACTCAAGAAGAAACTATAAGGATTGTAATTAACCATGAATTTGGTAATTCTACTATAGTGGTACTATATAACATCAATCATTACGAAATTGGAAGATTATCGAGTAGGTTACCTTTAATGAATAGTTTTAATATAACAGAGGATATTCTGTGTGTTCCCTGTACCTCTGTGGATTCTGCAAGAAGACTTGTAGGAAGCATTCCAGATATTATTGCGGACCATTTAATTTTTGATAGGGGAAATATAGTAGAGGCAACATGAAAGGTTACGTTTTCTTAGATAAAGAGTTAAACATACAACTTAGGGATATTAAATATATTGAAATTGAAGATCCCGGTTTTTGGGATAGGAACTATTTCTGGATAGAAAGGTATTGGAAATATGACACAGAAGATCCTAATAGTATGAAACAGATATTGGAATATTTTAAGTATATTCAATTAAGAAAACTAGAAGTTGAACTTTTTTGTAAAGCCGTCAATTTTGATTTAGAAGCCTTTATTAAAAACAATAAAGTTAATAAAAGTGGTTTTAGTGAAGTTAGTAAACTTACATGATTATTACAAGATATGATTCCGAATACCTGCAATTTATACCAGAGAATCTCAAGGAATCTTCAGGGTTATCCAAGTTTCCTGGTTTTTTAAGAAGAGATGTTAGTTATGTCTGTCCTGCCATTCTACCTATTGTATATAACTTAAAAGTTAGACTCTCCAAGAGCTTTAATATAAAGGTTAGTTCTGAACTATCTCATTGGCTCAGTGATGAGTTTATATTAGATCCTTTACCAGAAGACTTCAAATATCATACACAACCTAAGGATTTTCAAGATATTGCTTTAAGATATCTTAATACCCTTGGTAGTGCAGGAATACTACTAGAGCCTGGGATGGGAAAAACTAAAGTAATTTTAGATTATATTTTTCTCAAAAAATTTAGTAAAGCTTTAATAATTTGTCCATTGGCTTTATTATTTGTATGGGAAGAAGAAATACTAAAACATAGACCTGAACTGAGTTATCACTTAATCCAATCTACAAATTGGGAGAAGGAATCAGAAAAATCTGAAGATAAGACAGTAATTATAACTAATTATAACAAAGCTGTAATATTAGAGGAAGAGATTAAGAGAATACCTATACAGTACATCCACCTAGATGAATTCTTAATCAAAGATCCTAACTCTGATCGAACCAAGGCTATGACTAGATTAAGTAAACGCATACCTTTTCGTTCTGGAGGGTCTGGTACTTTAATTAATAATTCACCTTTGGAGACATATAGCCCTATAAGATTTCTCCAACCGAGTCTAACTGGAGAGAGTCTCACAAAATTTAAGAATAGATATCAAGTATCTAAATCTTGGATAAATCCTAATACTAACAAAACTGTAAATATACCTATTTATTTTAAGGATATACCAGAAATAAAAAGTATAATAGATAGCTGTTGTATAGTAATGACTAAGGATAAATGGTTAAAATTACCTAAGAAGATATTCAAAGATTACCATGTTGAGCTAGCTCCCCAACAAAAGGAAAAGTACGATTGTTTGGCTAGAAATTATCGAGTAGATTTTCAAGATATAAGCGTAGAGGTTAATAGCCCTCTGACTATGCTTAGTAAACTATATCAGATATCTCAAGGATTCTTATACGGAAACTCGGAAACGGATGAGGAAGTAGATGATTCACTATTCACTTCTAACGAGACATCTGAAATTAGCAAGAAAATAGTATATTTTGATGAATCTCCTAAGATTGGGTTATTGAATAAACTAATAAATACTGAGTTGAAAAATGAGAAATTTTTACTTTGGTTTAACCTTAACGGAGAATTCTATCTAATCAAACAATTACTAGAAAGGTTAGGAATAAACTTTTTAGTTATTAGAGGGGGAGAGAAATCAATTGGAAAGAAAGTAAAAGAATTCAATGAGAATCCTTCCATTCAAGTTTTATTATGCCAAGCCAAGTCTGTCAACTATGGGATCACAGTACTAGGATCAAAACCTGAAGAATTAGAAAAGAGACATCTAGAAATGCTCCCAGAGATTAATACTAGAGTGCATATAGAAGTGTTTTTTAGTATTAATTTTAGTCTTGAAGTATATTTACAACAACAAGATAGAATTCATAGGTTAGGACAAGAACTGGAATGTCTATATTATCGTCTATTTACAAACTCTTCCATAGAAATTAAGATACGACATTCTATAGATAATAAATTAGAAATTAAGACAGAATTGTTAAAAGATATAAAAGACATCACTTCAACAAATTAATTACAAAATGGTATAAGTATAGTAGAAAGGGAGATTATGATGTTATATAAAAACACCAATCGAAAGGTAAAGCCTAATATGGCTTACTATTCAAGAAGGTTGGAACACCCTGGAGCTGGGTTTAAGGCTCTACCCCCCGCCGTAAAGTATTGAAGAAGTTTTTCTCCCCAAAAGGGAGATTCACTTTTAGTAAGGAATTATCCTAATGCCAAAATATAGTCGCACCAAGTATGTTGAAGCTGTAGAGAGAAACTTAGATCGATTCAAATCAGAATTTTCAGGAGTCAATAATTTTTCTCTGGAAGATAGGAATCTATTAATTTTGAGACTTGTAAAAATGGATGTAAATAAGCTCAAAATTAAACTGGGGATTAAAATTAATGATACTACTTATGACTCTAAATTGAATTCTTTTTTAGAGGAAGCAAAAAGATCAATAGAGAAGAAAGAAAAGTCTCTGGATATAAAGGTTAGTGAACCAAAACTTAAATTAGGAAAGAGAACTAAGAAAGATAGAAAATGAGTGATATAGTAATCAAGGCATGGTGCAGAAAGCAAGGGACAAAGACCCTGGCTTCTTGGGAAGTAATTCCGAATAAAGAGTTTGAGTTGAATGAGCCATGGATAGAGAGAACTTTACATTTCGCTACCAGAGATGCTGAGTCTCAATTGAGAAATCTATTCAAGCCTCCGGTATTACTTACTTTGGATTTTTCTCTGGTAACTCCTCCTCCTACTTTATTAATAGCATAAAAAATTCGGAAAGTTGACAGAGTGGTAATGTGCTGGTCTTGAAAACCAAGGCTGATTGTGAAGAACAGTCACATAGGTTCAATACCTATACTTTCCGCCAAACATATGAGTTCAATAATAATTGTAATTTTGGTATAAGAATAATAAGATGAAGAGATAAGTCGTCGAACCCTGAGGGTTCTGTAATCTGTAAAACCTTCTTTGTTTCCCAAGTTTTTTGTCTCCATCTCCAAGTTAAAGGGAAGTGTAGTAGGTCCCTTAGTGGTTCGACGACTTATCTCCTCCTCCATAATAGTTATGGGGTTAATTAGGGGATTTTTTGTAGGAGAAACGACGCCATGGGCGAACAAGACACAACTACCACCAATTCGGCGCAAGCCATCAACGAAGCCAACCTTCAAGAGTTTTTCGACTCGCTGAATCTGGAGAATGTCCCTCCGGACATCAAGCAGGCCCTGGAAGATATCACCGAAGAAGTCCGCAAGGTACGGGCGGCGGAGGTCAAGGAAAAGCTCCGGTATGTGGCAATCGCCATGAATACCATTCGCCTGGATCTGCGCAAGATCAGGGCGCGTGAACGGGCCTACCTGGCAGCAAGGGACAGGTTAACTGCCCTTACCAGGAAGTATCTGGCCAATGATCTGGAAGGTGACTTCGATTCACAGGTGGCGGCGGCAATCTGTACCGGCCCCTCCATCCGCATATAACTGCAAGGAGCAATAAGCGGGAGAAGAATGGTATAACTGCTAATATACCGTACTTCTTCCGTTGTTGTGCCCCGGTCATGAGATTGGGGAATCTTTACATAGATGATGAAAATGACGTAAGGTTTGGATTTTTCAGTAGACCATCTGACAAATTGGAGTAGTTAAAAATTGGAGCAGGTTAAGCCAAGTGCTTTCATGCCAAGTGCTTATCCCACGCCTAGTGCGTAAAACATCCCAAGACGGGGAAGATGGAAACTAAGTAGTTGTCTGGTAAGTTTTAATCTTACTAAATAACCTGTAGTACGTCTCTCCCCGTCGACCTAACTTTTTTTATATATTAGAAAAGAGAATTAAGAAAATGAAATTATGTATTTATCATGGAAATTGTATCGATGGGTTTGGAGCAGCATGGGCAGTATATTCTGCCCTAGGTGAACATGTGGAATTCTATCCCGGAATTTATAATAAACCCCCTCCGGATGTTTCTAATAAGAAAGTTTTTTTAGTTGACTTTAGCTATGATAGACCTACTATTCTGGAGATGGCCAAACAAGCTAAATCTATAGTGATCATAGATCATCATAAAACTGCCATAGAACGGTTAATAGATTTACCTGAGAATGTCTATAGATTTTTTGATATAAATCATAGTGGATGTGTCTTGACTTGGAACTACTTCCATAAAGAGCCGCTTCCTAGAGTTCTATCCCATATTGAAGATAGGGATCTCTGGAAATTTGAATTACCTAATACGAAAGAAGTTATATCTGCTATAGCTTCCTACCCGATGGATTTCAAGATATGGGATACTTTAATAAATGAAATTACTATAGAAGAATTAATTACTGAAGGTATATCCATTGAGAGATACAAAATATCTATGAAGAATAACATTCTTTCCCGAGGAATAAAAACTATCAAGTTCTTAGGGGAAGAAGTGCCTATAGTTAATTGTCCTAGCTATATGGGGAGTGAATTAGGGGAAATCTTGGCTAAAGGATATCCTTATTCGATATACTATTATGACATTCCTGAAGGTAGAGTTGTTGGATTAAGATCTATTAAAGGTATAGGTATGGATGTTGCTAAAATAGCAGAACAATTTAAAGGAGGAGGTCATGCCAATGCATCTGGTTTCACCATTACTCAAAAAGAAGCCTTTGAATTGGGACTATATTAATGATCTACAGGACTATAATTATAGGTATTTCTTTAGGCTTGTTTTCCCCTCCGATTTTTTTGATAGTTTTTGACAAACTACTTCCTAAAAAATGGTAGATTTTGCTCCAACCTATTTAAAGCAAGTTCTGGTAGTTAGATCCGATTTAAAAATGCCAGTTGGGAAAATAGCAGCTCAATGTGCACACGGGTCTATGTCAATATTTTTTAGTAGATGCACTTTTAAAGATAAAAAAATAGAGGGAGAACTTTCTGATGACATGATGGCCTGGTGCTTAGGGGAGTTTACTAAAGTAGTCTTAAAAGTGAATTCAGAACAAGAGTTATTGGACATATACGAGCGAGCAAAGTCATTAAATCTACCTTGTTCTATCATTGAAGATAATGGTAGAACATGTTTTAATGGAATAAAGACTTTCACGGTTGTGGCCATAGGCCCCGCTAAATCAGAAGTTATTGATTTGGTAACTGGGAAATTAAAATTACTATAATTTCTTTGGTATAAGAAAAATATCAACACTAGGGAGTTAATCCTATGCCTCATCACCTTACGAACGTCTTCTATAGAGATCCATTAGGGAGAGTAGCTACAAAGCCTTTACAAACTCAGACTTCCATCTATTATGTAGATGGTAAATTGAAGATAGTAAAGGATACGGACCCCGTTCCTATAGGAAAAGAAGTATACAGAATAACTAGGATTGAGATGGAGGGATTAAAGCTCAGTAATCTAACTGATGAGGGTAAAATCCCTGCCAGAACTGTGTGTTACTTCGAAAAACAATGTACTTTAAAACAGGAAGGATGCTGTCCTCATAGAGGTGTAGATCAATTAAGAGACTATTTTTGTCCTGCCGCGAAAGGATTTGATTTGATAAGGCAATTATACATATGACCAAATTGGATGATTTTGACTGTGTAAAGCCATTTTCTTTCTGTCCTTTTATAAAGGACTGCGAGGTTCATTCAGAAGGTAGGTGTGGTCACCTAGGCCTTTCTCAAAAAGAACCATATAGGTGCAACACGGCTATATCCTTTAACGTTAGGCATAAGGATGAGGGAAATGACTTACCACGACGACATGATTAGTATGGCAGCAATAGCCACCAAGAATTTACCAGAGGATAAGAAAGAAGAATTCTGGGAGTTATATCATAGGGCTACTAGCGAAATTTATTTGGTGGGAGCAAAAGCCGACCTCTTTGATTCCATCAAAGATAACCCTTTAGTCAAACTTGCTATATGGTGGGTTAGAGGGTTTTAATTCCAATTTAGGGGCAGATTTTTGGTATAAGTATATTAAGAGAATAAGAAGTGGAATGATAGGTTAATTGAGGTCTTCCCCTGTCTCTGTAGTTAGCGAGGGTGAGTTCGTGACCCGCAGCTACTTTTCCCCCCAAGCAGCCCGACTGGAATATCGGATACTAAAATAAAAAGGCCCAACAAGCCGCAAGGCAACGTCGAAAGGCGTATGGAGGAGCCTGACCTCCACCGAGGACACCCTGCTTGGTTTTTTTTAGTTTCAATTACCCATTCTCTCTTTGGTATAAGCCTTACAGTAAAGGAAATAGTTTCTTTACTAACTTTTTTTGAAGAGACAAAGATGGTTATTAATCTTTCTGAAGTTATTGCTTCTTGGGTGAAAGATCTCAATGGTTGGAGTATTGCTCCTGCTGGGATTAGTTGGATAGAAGAAGGATATAGAATAAAAGTGGGAGATAAATGTATAATTGGGGAGAGGTGCACTCTTGGGGATTGGTGCACTCTTGGGGATTGGTGCAAACTTGGGAATGACTGCAACCTTAAGGAGGGATGTATAATTGGGAATGGATGCAAACTTAGGGATGGGTGTATAATTGGAAGAGGATGCAGACTTGGGAATTGGTGCAAACTTGGGGAGGGGTGCATACTTGGGGATTGGTGCAGGCTCGGGAACGGATACAGACTTGAGATGGGTGCATACTTGGGGATTGGTGCAGACTTGGGGATAATGCCAAAGATCCTATAGACCTGGGATTCATTGAAGGATATAGGAGATGTATGGCAAATGTTGATGGGGTTGCTTATATAGGGGCTGGATGTAGATGGTTTACCCTTCAAGATGCAATAAAACACTGGGAGAAGAGGGAAGATAGAGTATTAACTAGAATTATAATAGAGTCTGCAATTGCAATTGCAAATCACAAAAGTTGGGTACATAATTAAACTATCCCAACTAAAGGAAGAAGGTTGAAATCTTCTTTTTTAGTTTCAATTACCCATTCTCTCTTTGGTATAAGTTTTACGGTAAAGGAAATAGTTTCTTTACTAGCCTTTTTTAAAGAGACAAAGATGGTTATTAATCTTTCTGAAGTTATTGCTTCTTGGAATAAAGATCTCAATGGCTGGAGTATTGCTCCTGCTGGGGTTAGTTGGGTAAAAGAAGGATATAGAATAAGAGTGGGGGATAAATGTATAATTGGAGATGGGTGTACTCTTGGGAATGGATGTAAACTTGGGAATGGATGCACACTGGGTTGGTGCACACTTGGGGATAAGTGTATACTTGGGGATAAGTGTATAATTGAGGATAGGTGCATACTTGGGTATTGGTGCACTCTTGGGAATTGGTGCACTCTTGGGAATTGGTGCAAACTTGGGGAGAGGTGCAGGCTCGGGGAGGAGTGTATACTTGGGGACAATGCTACAGATCCTATCGATCTAGGAGTTGTTGATGGCTATAGGAAATGTATAGCAAATGTTGATGGGGTTGCTTATATAGGGGCTGGATGTAGGTGGTTTACTCTTCAAGATGCGATAAAACACTGGGAGAAGAGGGAAGATAGAGTATTAACTAGAATTATAATAGAGTCTGCAATCGCCATTGCAAAGCACAAAGGTTGGGCGCAAGGGTTGGAGACATAATTAAACTATCCCAACCGAAAGAAGAAGATTAAGATCTTCTTTTTTTAGTTTCAATTATTTACTCTTTCTTTAGTATAAGTTATGTATAGTAAAGGAAATAGTTTCTTTACTAACTTTTTTTGAAGAGACAAAGATGGTTATTAATCTTTCTGAAGTTATTGCTTCTTGGGTGAAAGATCTCAATGGTTGGAGTATTGCTCCTGCTGGGATTAGTTGGATAGAAGAAGGAGATAGAATAAAAGTGGGAGATAACTGTATGATTGGGGATAGGTGCAAACTTGGGGGTTGGTGCATTCTTGGGGATGGGTGCAAACTTGAGAATTGGTGCAAACTTGGGAATGACTGCAACCTTAGGGAGGGAAGCAAACTTGGGGATGGATGCAAACTTGGGGATGGGTGTATAATTGGAAGGGGATGCATACTTGGGAATTATTGCAAACTTAGGGATAAT
>ERZ724505.1932-NODE-1932-length-10745-cov-3.465762_pt1 | contig 10745 bp, 8 predicted proteins | sample MGYA00376038_ERZ724505 | MGnify/ENA primary metagenome ERZ724505 (study PRJEB28724, sample SAMN07190884) | wastewater metagenome | isolation source: effluent of sewage treatment plant in Hong Hong | place: Hong Kong | collected 2016-03-17 ...
TATTTCCCCCCGACACCACCCCTCCTCCAATCCTCAACCCATCAAGATTGATATCACTCTCAAGAAATCCCCTGTTTACCGTATAGAGCACCAAGAACAATCCAAACACACCAAGAAGCCCAAGAGTAACTCTCTTAATCGTCTCATTAGACTTACGTATTCCCGCCTCACTTGCTTGTATTCTGTATACTCCTGCCATCACATATCTTCCAAACGCAGCAGCTACAATTACTGCGAAGAAGGTGGTGAAGAGGAAGATGGAGACGTCGCTGAAGGAGGTAGAGACATCAAACGTGACTGGCTTTTCAGTGATTTTATTCAAGTAGTCTTGTTCAAGAGCTGTGTAAGTGACAAGCATAGATAGTGGTATTATTTTCGTGTATCAAACACGAACTCAGACTGAAACGTTCCCTGCTGAAGACGTTTGTCTGGTCCGTAGACAGTAATAGAAAGGTTCTTGATTCCGTAACTATTTTGTGCAGGAGAAAACGCAAGAATCCTTCCTCCAAGAGGAGTGGATTCCATACCGTTAAGAAGCCACTTAAAGGTCGGGGTTTTATCACTCGTCTTTATGGATTTAGAAACATAAAAAGGTTCAAGAATGGTTGCAAAGTCTTTCGTGGTTTCGAATCTTTTCCCTATATTTTTATCGAATAGGGTGCCAAAAAGCTCATCGTACTCATAGAGTTTAGGCATTACCTTATGATGGATGATGGTGATGGATTTGGTCGCGGTTGCACCGTCTTTGTTTTTCACTACGACCTTCACCTCATTTTTCGTTCTTAGAAAATCAAGTGCGACAGTTACTGACTGTTTCCCCTTCCCTTCAGTATTTCGTATGATGGCGTCATTGAGGTACCAGGTGTAAGAAAGTTGTGATGGATCAGAAAGTGTTTGATCAGAACCCATAAAAGGAAGTGCGGTGACCTTAACTTCAGCCCCGTCAGACGGGAGAGATCTCCCTGGATAAAAATGAGGAACATAACTCTCAGGTGCTTCGTATATAAGAGCAATAAAGGAAGGGGAAAGGGTTAGTTGTTGGGTCAGTGAATAACCGGTGTTGCTAGACACCTCTACTGTGATGATGGATTGTTCACCAACAGCCCCTGTTGTTGTGGTTAACACTTTCTCCCCTTCTCCTTCTAAAACAGTAGTACTATTAACTTTCCATACAAAATGAGCAAAATCAGGATTAAAGGAGTAGGAGTTAAATGAAAGGGTGACCTGACTGTGTGGTTCTGGGTTTTTTGGGGAAATTTTTATATCTCCATTTACCTGTGTTGTTGCGATGCTTTTTTGAATACCAAAACTGCACACAACTACAAGTACATATAAGAATGTAATAGTACGGCGTATCATGAAATAGCTTGTTTCGAACCTTCGAGTTCTTCCTTCATTTCTTTTATCTTCAAAAGCTGAGCAGGGTCACTTGTAATAATCTGATCTTCCGTGTACGATGCAACAACTTTTATGGCAACGTGCTTAAGTCCTGCGAAAAAGATACCCTCCCCAACCCCAGACTCAAGTAGAAGGAATTTTTCTTCATTGGTTAAGTTGAATGTTTTTTGAACAACATCAATAGAGGAAGGTGACTGTTTAAGAAGGATCTGAATAGAAGAGTTCGTGATAATAGGAAGACCGTACTGAGATTTAAGAAAGTCACCAACGTCTTGAGTAATCGTTGCAAGTCCTAGGAAGTACTTTCGTCCTCTTTTCGCAAGACTAAAAAGGAAAGAAGCGGTGTCATCATTCTTCATCATAATCCATGCTTCATCCACTACAAGAAGACGCTTCTTTAGATTCTTACGAACAGCATTCCATATGTGGTGGGTGATGATATACATCGCAACAGGTTTAAGCTCTTCTTCCATGTCACGAATAGAGAAACAGATAAGCTTCTTGTTGATATCAATATTAGTTGGTTCGTTGATGAACCCGGCCCAAGTCCCTTTTGTATATTTCTGGAGGCGTGCAAGAAGACTTTCTGATCCAGCAATACCTTGAAGCACTAATTCAAAATCAGAAAGAAGTGGTGGTTCAAGGAGTGTAAAATCAGTATCACCGTTAATATCTTTCAAGGCATAGGTTTCGGTAATCGCTTGGTCGATAATAGCGTCCTCTTCAGGAGTAAGTCCTCCAAGCATTACACGAAAGAGCCCAACGAGGGTTACGATATTGGAACGCAAAACTTCACTCGGTGACTCATCTTCTGTTGGGTGTGGGAGATCAAATGGATTAATATGATGATCACTCACAAGGGAGATGTTAAAGTAACGGCCACCCACGGACTCTGCGAGGAATTCATATTCTCGTTCTGGGTCGATGATAATAACTTCAGTATCGAACATGAGCGTTCTTAGTATTTCGAGTTTCGTGAAATAGCTTTTACCGGAACCAGATTTTGCAAACACGATGGAGTTATAGTTTTCGAGAGAAAATCTGTCGAAAAGAATAAGACTTCCATTGTGACGGTTAAGTCCATAGAGAATACCTTTGTCAGAAGAGAGGTCAAATGACACAAAAGGAAAGAACGAAGAAAGAGGAGAAGTGTTGAGTTTGTTCTTAATCATTAAACTATCTTGACCAAGAGGAATGGTCGAAGTGAAACCAGTCTCTTGTTGGAAGATTGTTGGCTTTATGTACACGAGCTTGCTTTCCATAATGTTACGTATCTCATTTTCTGCTTTATCAAGTTCGGTTTCTGATTCGCTATAGATAGTGATATACATTGACACTTCGAACATTTTCTCCTGAGCTTGTGTGAGTCCGTCACGGAGATCTTCTAGGTCTTCATACGCAACATCGAGTTCTGGATCACGTACCTTGCCCTGCTCTTCCCTTTCTAGAATCTGACTTTCTACCTCCGCTACTTTTCTTTGGAAGGATTTCATCACCTCCCCTGTGTTAAGGGGTACGACATGTATCGCAATATCAAATACTTTATCTAGGTTAATGAGAGGACTAAGCCAGTTATCACTTAAATATCTTGGGTATGAGATAACAAAGAACGATCGGGCAATTGTTGATCCTAGATTAAGTGATTTTGGGAGTATCTCAAGAGCACTCGGTGCGATGATGTCCTTTAACTGCATTTCTGCAATCTTATACACCTGTTCGGGTAAAATAGGAGACACAGGAGAACTCTTTGCTTGGCTCTGGTTATTTTTTGTAAGAAAATCAAGTATTCCCATAAGTAAAAAATGAATTAGTTAAGTTTCGGAGCGTGGCCGACTGCATCACTTGGATTAAAGAGCTTATAGTACAACTCGATAAGTTCCTCGGAATCAAGCTTCTGAGCTCTGATACCGAAACGTGACAAGCCTTGTATAATTATAAGAACACGTTGTTCAAGTTGCATTCTGTTTGCTTCGAATGCTGTTTCTGAAGATATACTGTCTTTTCCACCGATTCCAGGAATAAAAGAAGGTGAACCGCTTGATACGGTGGCAGTGTTCCCAAAGTAAGGAATAACGATAAAGAAGTGTTTCGTCATAATACTACTCTCATCAGTAAATTTTTTAATGAAACCCATGTACTCATGTATCTGTATTTTAAGAAGATCTTCCTTTACCTGCTTGCTTCTTTCTTGGAGCACGTCAAGGTAAGGTTCTATACGAAGCTTTCTTGATTGTATGAAAAATTGTATAGGGAAATCGAGCGAGTTGAGAAAGTTCTGAAACTGTGAAATAACCGCCATAAGCTCATCATCACTCTTGAGTCCTAAATTGAGAGAGTTAGTAACGAGCACAGTACGAAGCTCGCCTGTTTTTAGAGTGATGACCCCGTCACGTATTTTTTCGATAGGAACGAATTGTTGTGTTGCGGAACCTTTAGACATAGTATGAGTATACTACAGAGTATACTCTATAACCTGTGTATGTTATTCATCTTTCTGTGAGTTGTGTTCAAATACATCTAACCCAAGGGCGACATCATGGATTCTATCCTGATTGGTTTTTTCTATAATGATTTCTTTTTGAGTTTCGTTCACCACTTGATTGATAGGATCGTTTTTGTTTTCTGATTTTGGTTGATTCCAGGTGTAGAGTTTCGGGTTGGTGTAGTAAGAAAATGCACTCTCTAAGATGTCACCAAAAGGGCGGTTGTTGATTTTTACAAACGCAAGCGCAATGAAGAGGCCAGATACTGGGATGATGATGAGTGTGGCAATAAACTTGATAGATATAAAGGTCCAAATAATAAAGGCCAGTCCCCCCGCCCCTGCAATATAAGCAAATTGCTTTAGCGTAAAAGGACCAAAAACTTTATCTTCTACATCAATGAATTGTGGAACTCTAAATTGCATATGAAAAGTATACCACGAGTTGTGTAATTGCAGACAAGCTAAAACTCGGTCAAAAGGTTGTTTATGGTCTAATCATTAGGTGTTCTTATTCCTCAGCAAGCTCCCTATAAGGGTCTATGTTATATTCTTTAGGACTAACACTATACGTTGCAGGGCGAAGAGTTGGAGTTACTACCTCTTTCCCTTTTTCTCCAAACATAAAACTTTTGAGCGCTATTTTAGAATCAAGACTGTTATCTTCTTCGGTTTTTTTAATTGCCTCTATTTGGTCATGGATATGTTTGAGGCGTTCACTGATTTCTTCATCATCTGGGATGGTACTTATCACTTGAAGTTGTTCCATGAGTTGAGCTCGAGAACCAGGGGCGATAATTGAAGGCTTTTTCGGGGTTGGTGTGGATTGGTTTTTGTGTAAACCGCCCTCTCTTTTCGTGGTGTCCATTATTTCCTTGCGAAGCTCCTCCTTGGATCTTTCTCCTTGGAACTCAAGTGTCTTCACTTCTCCTTCCTTCTTTAAAAGTGAGATTCTTGCTTTTTCAAAAATAGAAAACTCAAGCTCTGTTGCAACATCAAGCGCTTGGTCATAAGAAAGGAGTGCAAGATCTTGAAGTGCTTGTACCACATCCTCTGGCTGTAGAGCTCCTAGAAGTGTGTAGGTGATGACGTCCGCAAGTGCCTCTTGTTGTCCAACCGGTATTGCGTACTTCTCTGCCAAGATAATAGTAGAATTCGATATCTCATCACTATCAATAATTGCGAGCACACTCGGTGGGGCGTTTTCCACGAGTTCTTCTATGTTGTCATTGATGTATGAAGGAAGACTCATAATAATAAGTGCATGTTTCGTATAGTGTAACACTAATCCCTACCCGTGTGTTTCTTTTTCACGCTCAATCTTCTTTCTGGCGGCTTCTCGAACTTGCGCAAGAAGTTCGGAGGTGCCTTTTCTTACACCAGCAGGAATCTCTGTGTTTTCTCCTTGCCAATCAGTAGTTCTTTCTGCTGGTTGAGAACCTTTTTGTGTGTCGTCAAATGAAGGGAGAGGTGTTACAGGAGGTTTGTTGGTGCGAGCAACCGCAGGACGACCGTCTGCAAGAATGTTTTCCGCACGTTGTTCCGCACTTTCTGCGCCAAGAGTGCTTAGATCTATATCAACTGTCGGCTGGCTATTCTTTCGTGCTACAACAGGAGTATTGAGTTGGCTGTAATCAATAGGTTGAGGTGTGAAGAAGGCAGGATTTGTTCTTGATGTTGTGGACGTTGGGGTTGTTGCAGGGGTTGGCGCGGGAGCAGAGGCTTGTCCGGTAGGGTTCCTGTCGAGAGGTCTTCCGTCTGCGCCAAGAATAGTACTCTTTTCAGGAGCCAAAACACCATTATTTCGTAGTTGTTGCTTAACAGTTGTGCGCATACGTTCGTCAAGACCGTCTAGGAGTTTCGCACGACTCTTTTCTTTTTCTGCATCATTGTTCCCTTCTGTGTTTTGGTAACGATAAACGATACCTTCAACCTTTTTCATAAACTCCTCATCACTTTTCTTGGCTTGTTTTTCAAAATCAACTTTTGCGACTTCGAGTGTCTCAGCGTCAGCGCTTTTTCGACGTGGATTTTTTTCTTGAGCTTCCCTCAGAACTTCCTTTTGTTTTTCGCGGAGCTCTTTAAGAACCTGATCTCGTTGATTCTGTATAGTGCTTACTGTACCGTCAGGATTTTTTATGTCGCTATCAATAGCGGTGAATTCTTTTTGAAGCTCAGAAATTTGTTCCTTAAGTTGCTGTGTTTTAATCTCTTGTATGCTCTTTAGTAGAGATCTACCGATGGTTCCTTGGAGTTCCGGGTCTCTTTTTTCGTACTCCTTTAGGTCACGTTCTAGTTCTTTAATATACGTAGCCTTCTGTTCTTCTACGGAGGTAATCTTTAGGTTTCCGTTGGCATCCGTTAGTACCTGAGGAGATTGTATAGAGTTATACTCAGAAACTTCTTTAGTGGAGAGAGTGTCTGATTCTTGTGTGTATTTGTTGGAGCGCTCTTTTTGCTTCTCGGCGAGCGCTTCCCTCGTCTTCTTCTTTTGTTCCTCGGTCACAAAGCGGGCACCTCCTGCCTTTTCTACATAACGATCAAACGCTGCCTGACCAGAAACATCAATATCCCCTTTCCTGTGAAGCACGTTTCCGTTAGCATCCACCACATCTCGTTCGTAACGAGTCTTGATGCGTTCTGCTCTGGCGAGGATGTCCTGACGCTTCTTTTCTGCTGTTTCTTCATATCCGAGCTTTCCTCCTTCTCCTATGTTTTTTATACCAACATTTCGCAATCCTCCTGCTACAACACTTGAGTTACGTAGATCATACGAGCTTTTAGCCAAAGAATTGGACATGTCGTAGACACGACGACCGATGACACTGTCTTGGTTTTTGGTAACCCAGCCACTGTCTCTGAGTCTCCCTGCCGCTCTACCAACTGTTCCTCGAGCGAGAATGCCAGACCCAGCGAGAGCTCCACGAGCGGCGAGTCCTGCGCCACCTGTTGCAACAGCGAGTGCCCCAGTAGTTGCGAACCCGCCAACTTTTCCAAGAGCATTAGATACTGAAGTTCCCGCTTTCTCTGAGAGATCTTTCGTTACTTTAAGGGTTATCTTAAGCATGACGAGCATGAGAAGAATCGTCATGAAGATTGCGGGAGAAGATCCAGCGTCGGTTGAAAGATCTTTACCACCGAGTAGCGACTTGATGACTATCATGAACTTAAGCGACAGTGCTAGCATTATCATGAAAACTGGCGCAACGGCGAGCTGACTGAAGAAAACGGTTCTCGCCTTCATGGCGACATCACCAAGTACTGGGAGAATACTATCGACGAACAAAAACGGAGACATCACAATCATGAAGATGAGTATTGCGGTGCGTATTGCAAGCATAAGTGCCACCATAAAGAAGACATACGCAGTATAGAACACAAATATAACTACCATAAGCGAAGCAGGGACACCCTTGACCCCTTTTAACCCTGTGCTGAGATCTTCCCGTGCGAACTTATCCCCTGTCACATCTTTAACAACAGAAGTAAGGCCCAGTTGTTCTTTCACTACCGTTCCCGCTGAGCGAGCAGTTGTTCCTTCTTTGAGAACTTCTGGTCCAAAGGTTGCAACATAGACTTTAAGCGCAACAACATTAGACACATCGATAGCTACTCGTGCAAGAGGGTATGAGAAGTTGATGAACAACGCGAAGATAACCACCCAGGGAACATATTTTTCGAACTTGTCTTCTTTCCCTAAGATATACATGAATCCAAGCCATAACCCTACGAACACCACGAAAAGGGATACAATCTTCCGTACAATGGTCCATATAAGATAAAGCTCCGAACCGGTTAAGTATGAGAATTTTAAGATACCAACGGTCACTACATAATTGAGCATTTCAGAGGTGAGCCACAAAAACCATCCAGCGATACCGAGAAGGACGTTTTTAATAATCCACTCAAATCCGTCGCTAATACATGCCGACAAAGAAAACCCGTCCCAGTCTATACTACAGGTACCTTTTTTAACCGCTTCTGGTGTGCCGCTGGTATTTGGCGGCGCTGCATTGGGTGGTGCAGCAAAAGCCTTCTGTGTTAAAAAAGGCAACCCCTTAGAATGGTGCATGGAGAGGTTGAAGGAAAAGGAAAAAAACAGAAAAACCACACAAAAAAGTGAAAGGAGTTTATGTTTCCAGAAAAACTTCATAGTATGAAGTGTACCATAGGAAGAAGATTACGTTTACACCCTACGCACAGAACCGAACCGTTCGTGACTTCCACAAAGAGCCTTTACAAAAAATCCCCCGCTGGGGGATTTTACAATACTTCGCATTGCTATGTTACTGGTCCTGTGTCTGTTACTGGATGTAGTACCGAGTTACAACTATTCAAGAGTGTTGCTGGTGTGGTGTCTGTTGTAAACGTTGTTGTCTGTTGAGATAAGCGTCGCTCTTTTTCTAGAACTGAAGTCCCATCAAATATCCAGGACGATTGTGTCTGGTCTTGGAAGTTTTTAAGAATTGTAGTGATTGCAGTCGGGTCAGAGGTTGCGGTGATGTCGTTTGAGATTTTTTGTATAAGAGCTCTCATGTCTCTTATGTTAGCACGTTCGCCTTCTACTATCTTTTGCTCACTTTCAATATACCGCATTCGTTCCTGATACAATGAGTCATCCCAGGTTTTTCCAAGAGCTAAGACATCAGTACGACACTGTTTTACCTGGTCAAACCTATGAAGATAAGTAGTAAGCGCACCCCCGTACTGTTCGACGGGTCTTTCTGCTGTGTCTGTCTGTGTTGAATAGTCAGTTAACATGGGGGTAATACTTGACATTATCTTTGTTTTGTCTTCGGTGCTTAGACTGGTTGTTGGTCCTCCTGTTACATTGCTACTGACGGTTGTTAAACCCCCGCCCCTAGACCCACCTAAACCGCTAACCCCTTTTCTTATGCCACCAAGAAGCGCCTGAGTCGCAAAGCTTGTAAGAAGTGAGCCGAAAGAAAATTCACCTTGAATGTTGAAAAGTCGCTCTAGTCCAGCAGTTGCTGACTTGCTTAATGTTTCGCTTACAGTGTCAGACGGGGTGGTGAGCTCTGTCTCTTCACACGCATCCCCTTCATCTCCACCATCAACACACTCTCGCTCAGAAAGAGGGTTCTGACCCTCATAAAGATCTAATTGTTCACGCGTGATATCTCCAGTCTCTTCACTTCCTTGTTCTTTTCGTGCGAAAGTATTGGCTCGGGTGTAAGGGTTATCTCCCCCGGTGAGACTGAGCCATCCATCCCACCCTGTTGCTTCAGGGTTTTCTTCCGCATAGCCTTCGAGTCTTGCTTTGACTTCTGGGTCACTTGGGTCGCCTTCGCAGAGGTATTCATAGAGTTCTGAAGCATCAACCCCTGATTCACTTGCTAGCGATGAAATAGTACTCTCTCCACAACTGTTGGCTTGGACAAGTTCTGCGGTGTTGGATTTACTAAGCTCTTCCAGCTTGTCTTGTATAGGCATGTACTCCCAGGTAGCGGTCTCGCGTATGGTGTTAAATATAGAATCACTGAAGTACCCCTCGCCGAGATTGTTCAAGGATATTCTGGCGGTGTCTAAGCCAACATTTCTCAGATGCTCTTGGGGGTTAGACACAATAAGAGGGTAGTTTCCAGAAAAGCCGTCATTCACCCACGTAATAAGAGTGTTAGCCACCTCTTGGAGCATTCCTTCTATGACGATATTGGCAGCTAGATCAAGTATGTACTCCTTGTATTGGAGCGCATACGTTGCAACAGAAGTTATGTGCTCAAAACCTTTTGAGGCAGTAAGGATGACCATGTTGGCTACCTGTGTCACCTCGGTTGCACCGCCTACTCCACCAACACTGAACAGGCCGGCAAATGTTTTCTGACTATTTCCAGCAAATAGGCACAAGAAAAGCGCGAGTGTTACAAAAAGTTTTTTTGAATATAGGGTTGTGTTCATAGGGTTGTGTTTATTTTATAAAGATATATCCAGGATCTTTTTTAGTAAAAGTAACCTTTTCGTAACTGAAATAGGCGCTGATATTGTTCACAGAGGTGAGAAGACCCATAGTTACAGACTCATGATTCTGTGTCCCAACGAGACCACGAAGAGGATCGGTGCCTATCTTAGAAAGCGCATCAAGTACGAAGCTGTACTTTGAAAACGCATTGATAAGCATGAGGTGATAGATTGACGCAGAAAGAGGAACTTTTATGGCTACAAGTTCTTTAATCATGCCATCAAGCATTGCTTTCTTTTCCGAGAAAGTATGAAGTAGTTTAGGGTCTTTTTTCTCAGAGTACTCTTTTAGGATATCAAGGTCCCCTCCTTTTGCGTTCATCTCGTTGAGCTTCTTTAGACTTGTACCTAGCGCGTTACCGTACGCAACCTTCGCCGAAGAGGAGGTGTCTTTTGTAACAGTGAGATCATTGAAAGTATATTCTTTTGCCGACTCTCTCCCTGCTTCCTTTGTAATTAGGTTTGACACAAGCTCTGTCTGGTCTTTCACGGTCAATTCATTCCCTTTTTGACCAAGGTACGCAGATGCGGTGAAGATGTTCTTTGCGAAAGATGAAGTGTAGTTGTTCGGGTCGTTAAGAATAGCAAGATCTTCCTTGGTTGGGTTCGCTTGAGAGGCTTTCGTTCGTAAGTCGTCACTCACGCTCGCTGACACGATATCTTTCCAATCGGGAACTTGATTCTTATTCTTGTCATTGTTGAGTGCGAGGAGTTCGTCACGAGTTTTGAAAATAATCTTTTTACGAGTTTCTGGAGTGTTCTTGGTCGAGGTCCCTCCAACCCACTTCGAAGGCGCCACGAGAGTGAGGGCAAGAAGGAATATTGTTACCCCCAACACAAGAAGAGCTCTTTTGGTTGTCATTGGCGATTGTTCCATATAATATAA
>ERZ724505.1933-NODE-1933-length-10739-cov-3.691782_pt1 | contig 10739 bp, 24 predicted proteins | sample MGYA00376038_ERZ724505 | MGnify/ENA primary metagenome ERZ724505 (study PRJEB28724, sample SAMN07190884) | wastewater metagenome | isolation source: effluent of sewage treatment plant in Hong Hong | place: Hong Kong | collected 2016-03-17 ...
ATCCAACAGCAGTTGACCGCGAATAGGAATATGTGTCACCAGCGGACGCACTTCCGTCATTATCCAACGTCCACGAGCTACCACCGCTGGCGATTGAATTTGTAAAGCAGTGAATCAAAGGACGTGGACCGTTGACGCTCGAGGTGCTATATGTCCCAATGGTGACATTGTCTTTTCCGACATTGATACCAGAAGATGTCGCGAACTCGTCACCTTGGCGAAACAGGATCGCAATATTGCCGCTACTGCCTGAGATGAGTCCGTTTACATCGGCCATCGTTTTTGGCGTGCTGGTGCTGGTGCCGTTGTTTCCAGAAGACCCGCTGGATGATATATAATACGTTGTCACTCTCGCCACGTCGCATTCGGCGACACGTGCCGCAAGGAGAGTTTCGTACCAATCACGAAACTCCAGCGTCAATGGCGAAGGTATTGTTCCAGCTAAATCAGTATACGTTGACAACCTTAATAATCCTTACGCCAGATAATCCGCACAAATGGAAGTAGAAGTACCCATCGCCATTTGTTTTGCAGAAGAATGCGTTCTGGTTCGTCGTGTGCATGCAATGACCGATACAGTGGAATCGGACCCCAAAACAAGCAACCTCGCCAGCCGCGTTTTCTGTCTCTCATTGGTCATCCTTAGCATCTCTCCAGGCACGCGGCGTAGCCTGCGATGTCAACTAGATTGTCACGTTTGGGTTTATGCAACTGGCGGGACATTTTCAGTGCAATCATGGCTAATCCAACTTGGTCACGTGTTACCTCTTGATTGAATATGACCGACCAGATAGCCGCGATGTTGGCGAAGTCGTCGGATGGATCTCCGTATGCCTCGTTGCGTTCGCCGTAAACGATTCGTTTGGCCTCGTCTAGAACCGTTTCATTGATCGGATAACTCTCTCCAGACGGATATTCAATTGGCAGTCCAAGTTCTAAGGCGATCTCATGTTCAAGTAACGCACCTCTAGATTTGGACCAACCTTTAAGCATGATGACCGCCTTACTTTCAAGTAAAGCCTGGACATCCATCCTCATGTACTCGTGCCGAGGCAAGTCCGTTTTCCCGCCAAACGTTTCGGATGGGTCGAAACATGCATGACCATCAACACGCAATCTGGAAGCCATCGCACGAAAGGCAGGATAGTTATACTCCGGGTACCCCGTCATAGGACCAGAAATGTAGTAGTCATATTTCACGCTACCACCTTTGACATTACATCCTCATTGACAGTCAGCCTGTAGTCATTGGCACGCAACTGGATGTCTAGCCTCCATCCACCTTTACCTTGTGGACGCATAGCACCGTCACCCGCATAACTAGGTTTCGGTTCACATCTGCTACCGCCACCCTCAGCCATTCAGTACCTCAATTATCGCGGTATCTGCTCAGTTCCTCGGTGGGTATATCGTCGCCGTACCAGTCCCCATCATCGTCGTCCGGGAAATCGTTCAGTAGTTTGGCGATGGCCACGCATCCGATGACCATGAGGACCGCCAAGAATGCCAGAGTCGAAAACAAACCAAAACACACATATGCTGTGGTATCAGCCATCCGTTAGTTCCTCGTACCACTGATAGATTTCTGCGTATCGTTTTGCCCACCATCGATGATGATATGTTCGATAACATCGTCTGTGCCATTCAAGTGCGTGCGCCCATTCGTGCAGCAGCGTGTAAACCATCTGGGATTCGTCGCACCACTCAATGCGTATTCGGAAGTGATCGTCTCTGAAATCGCAGTCTCCATGGTGAGGCAGTTTTCGATATGTTCGGACCTTGACCGGGTACTTGGCTGGCCAGTCTCGCTTGAGTCCATCCCTAATAGCTGCGAAATAAGTTCGCTTGGCCACATTATTTGTCCCTCACCCGGCTGCGGCGAAGCTCGACTAGTGTTTCGCGTTTCACAATATGGACGATTTCGTAACCTTCCTCACTAGGGAGCAGTTTCTCGACCGTGCAGAAGTGCAAATCAAGAAACTGTTTCATCGTCATTTCGTGAAGATAATCAGTTAACAGTCGCCACGATTCGATGCCGGTATCTGCGAACGTCACAAGATATTCCGTTCCGTCCAACCACCTACCATTGACACGCCATCGGCTTTTCATGCGAACGTTCCTGGATTTGGCGCGTCAGTCATTGTCCACAGAACCTTGGCAGTCGTGTGCAAATCCAGAGGTGCATGGCTCATTTCAACAAACTCAATAGATAACGATGCCGCATACCTCTCACCATCTTCTGGCCATCCCTCCATCTGCTCCTCAGTGGGACGGCATTTACTCAGGTAATAATCATTCTTTCGCCTCGTGAGGTACATTTGGACCGTCCGACCCATCACGACCTCCGATCTAACCAATAAGACACCGACAAAAAGATTAGACCCAATACCGCGAAGAAATCAGACATCATCTTCAGCGGTTTATAATCCGCTGCTTGGTGATGATCGTTTGCCGACGTGGCCGAATGTTCTTTTGTTTGACGAATTGACGCTGAACTATCTGCTGAACAACCGGCTGCACATATGCCGCTTGGACCTGTTGCACGACCGGCGCCGCAATAACCGGGTACTGTGCAATTACCGGCGCAATCACCGGATAAGCCACAACCGGCTCCGCCACTACTTGCTGGACTTGATTGCAGCATTGTCCGGCTTGCACTCCACTAGCCAGAACCAAGATCGCCACAAAAGAAAGAACGTATTTCATGAGTCGAATCTCCAGTAAAGAACCAGATATACTGAGGCTGAGTGAACGAACACGACAACCGCTATTTCCCACGCAGCAAAGACCGTACGGCACCCTTATCCTGATGAGCCCACGAGTTCAGAATTGCCGCCTCGTCATCCGGCAGCATTTCAGCCGGTTTTGGTGGCATTGAACCTTCGGATACCAATTGTGCGACGAGCAGCTTTTCACCAACCGAAAGAGGTTTGGTTAGATCCAATCCTTTCTTCGCGGTCTCGCCGCTGTGACACGACATGCAGGACTTTGACAGGATCGCTTGAGCTTGTCCAGTGATCGCGTCTCCGTGCGTCGGAGGGTTATCGGAACATGGCTGTGACACCTTTCCTGCCGTCAACGCCTGAATTGTCGCCTGCTGCTTTTCGACAGCATCTAATAGCCGTTCGATTCGCTGTGCCGATGTATCCCTAGCTGTCCAGTATGGGTCAACTACGCCGTAAGTTTGGTACAGAGGTGCCACGACAGCAGGCACGTAGGCTACCTGTTGTGCGACGATAGGTGTAGCAACTACTTGTTGGACTTGCTGAACATGGCATCCTCCGATGATGCCGAGCAATACGCTAATCGCCACAATTAGCCTCCACGTATGAGTCGTTGACGTAGTTCTGGACGATCACGTCATCACAGTTTTGCTGCCGTTTTTTTGCCTTCTTTGGCTTTGGTTTCTTGGCTGGCTTCTTCGTCGCTTTCTTCTTCACTTGGCACCCCTCACCGCTACCGCCGCCACTGGAAACGCAGCCTCCCACGCATCCCTTGCAACACCTTGTCCGTTACCAAGAACAAGTAGAGTGCCCGCATATGTTCGTTTAATCGCTGCTGACAATTGGTCCTCAGTGCAACCGATCTCTTTCGCAGCCATGGCGAGCGTGACAGGTTGTTCTGCGTACTCATGGACCAGATGCGTAAATTCACCGGCCACTTGATCGGAAGAAACACCGCAAAGAGACTTTACCGAAGACTGGAACTTGTCGCAGTCGTCTTGGATCTGCTGACGTGTTAAGTCTCCACGGTAGAAATCGTCTACAGCCTGAGCCTTGGCATAGTCGTAACTCCGTACGTCCAGGTTTCCAGAACCCAGCATCTCGCGGACAATGTCACGAAATTGGTTGATACCTGCGGAATGGCACTGGACGCATCCCCTGGCGTTCACCACTGACTTGTTTCGAAACGGTGTCTGGGTATCTTGTGCGATGTTGGCTGGTGCCTCGCGTACCTGTTTTCCTTGTCCATTGGCTAGGTAATACCCTTGCATCCCGTTAGGTAATGACCAGATGAACTCACCGGCGTCTGGTTTCACATCCAATAGGTTTTCGACAACATTATCTGCCGCTGCGGACGAATCGAAATCATAAGACTGCCACCAGTAACCAGTCAAAGTCGGAAGGCGTTCTAGGCGTCGGTTATTTAGAGCCACGATGGACCGCAAGACCGCACCACCCTCTTGCAATGAAAGTTGCCGTGCTCCTGTCTCGTCCACGCGATATTTCGTTTTTAGTTCAGCCAACGTCCCAGGAAGTCCGAGAAACTTACTGTAGAAAGGCTCAATGGACGTGTGAAATAGGAACCAATCAGCACGAAAGATGGCGCCGCTGCTATTGGTTTCCTTCCACAACTGCTGAGTTTCAGCCTCACCTGTCCATGGATGACGAAAGTACGGTTCGATCTTCTGTAATGACTCCCAGGAGTCCCGAGGCCATTGGTAGTTTCTGATATCCAACCTAAATAATGTGTTTCCGACTTGTGTTACAGGAATCAGTCGACGTGAATTACTCAGATGGTTTGACCAGAAAGAGAGAACCCGGCCAGTTACGACCGGGTCGGAATTGTAGGCCGACACGTAGCGGATGTTTTGCCGTTCAGCATGCGGGATAGTAGAGATGTCCGACAAAGCAGCTTGTAGCTCGGTAGCCGGGGACGCGGCTACGATTGCCAGCAGTGCAACGAGCATTTGTTTTACCTTAGGCAGCATTAACCCAAGTCCCATCCGTGTACAGTATCGCTTTCACGGTTTTACCGGTTGGTGGCGTTACCGGAGGTTGTGGCGTCCTTGGCCGTGCCTCACCATACCGCAGCGTTCCCTGCGCAATATCCAAAGCCAATGGCTTGGATACCGCCTTGTTATAGATCGGGTTCATTAACGCTGTACCGGAATCGATGTGGTAAATGCCGATTCCATGGCCAAGTTCATGTGCCAAGACAGCATCAACGAAAATCCCAGCGTCAGAAACCTTGTCTGTCCATGTTTCGTCTAAATCCATACGTAACTGACACTGACGGACATTCCCGCACGGGATCTCGCACCACGCCAGCACACCGGAAGGACCGTCAAAGTTGTTTCGCCGACCACGCCCCACGGACAACATAATGTTTGCGTCTGTGGATGTGACCTCGTTGGCGTGAATCCCGCAGACTGCCTCCCAGGCATCGAATGCACGACGGACAGCTGAACGATATTGGTCCTGGGAGAACTGCGGGATATATCCGGTAATCGCGTAAGTGATATCCTTGGTTTGCCACTGGCAAATATCACCAGAAGCCTTTTCGGTAACACCACATACGAACAATCCATCCATAGATTAATCCTTTTGCGGGAACGCGCCCTGAATCGCACCCAGAAGCGTCTGCAATTGAGAAATAACCTGTCGTGCCTGTCCGATTGCTGAAAGTACGTCACCAATCGGAGGAAGCTTGGGAAGTTTGAGCGCCTGAACCGGTGCCGGTTCTTCGGAAGGAGTTACACCCGCCGCAGCAGCAGCCGCAATAAGTTGACCCAGCTTTCTTCCAGCGTCTTGAAAGGCGGCAACCTCGCTATCGGTCGCAGATGCAAGCGCGGACTGTGCGTTATCAAACGCCACTTGGGCGCCGACCTTGGCATCCTTTGCACTTGACAATGCCGCCAGCGATGCGGAAAGGTTTTCAGTAGCCGTTTGCACATCTGACAAGGACATCGTAGCTCCTAAAGTCTTGATTCTTTCAACTGCTCTGTCAACTCTCGAATAGCTTGGGTTGTTGCGGCGACTTGCTGGCGTTCAAGCTCACGTTCTTTGCGAAAGGTATCCGTCAATGTGACGACCTGCCTTTCATGGGACGATTGAATCCGTTCGTATCCCTCTTGGATCGTCTCAAGGTGTTTTGGGATTGCGATACTTACGAGATGGTTAAACACCCTGTAAATAGCTACTAGAATTAAGACCAACAAAACGGTCGAAACACCTTGGGAATACAGCCATGTACCAAAGCCTGATCCTGCAACTTCCAAGGTTATCGTCCTTGCCAAAGCATTTCGCCGTGACATTTACGACAGTTACGCCAACGGGATGCAATAGTAAATCTCACCATCTTTGACATTTATTAATAGGTCTCCTGAGTCAGCCATAGCTAGTAGAAGGTTATGTAGTCGAGTGCTGGCGCGGGTGTGGGTAATATATCCCCTAGTGGTTATAGACCATTGACCGCCACGGTAGGATGATATTTCGTCCGCTATCGAATCTATCCTTGCTGGACCGATGCGTTTGACTACCTCGATAACCATGTCGCGGTGAGAAACGGATAGCCAGGGACGGATGCGGGGTATGATGTCAGGCTTTCGGTTCTGAATCATTGGCATCCTTGCCGTGTCCCGTTTGGTAAATCCGTTCGTGTCGTTTGATGAGGTAGAACGCGAACACAAGCATCATGGTTATGCGGATACCGTTAGATATCAGGTAGTCCGTCATCACTCTACCACCTTTCTCCACTGAAACACCGGATCACCGTTCTCGCCAGGGACATACTCGGCGACACCTGCTTTGACGGCCTCCTTGCGGACATTTTCTCTAGCATCAACCACATCGAGCGACGAAAGGTAAATGCACGTCCAAAGCGTTACAACAAAACTAAGCATGTAACCTAATACAAAAAACGACCAGTGCTCAGATGTAAACGTGCTTTCGTGCATTCACTCCACCCCTTTGGCTTGAATCTTATCAACGCATGCTTTCACGGCGTCGTAAGGGTTTGATGCTTTACAGGAAATCAACCCTTTGTTGTGAACACCGTGCGAGGTATGCGCCATATAGCAATCGTCCTCGACGCTGGTGTCTATCGAGATCCCGATGCCGTACTCCCTCATCCATGCGTCCATCTGCGACAACTCTGGACACAGCAACCCATAACATAAACCATGCATGAAAAATGGCGTCCCCATCACACCACCCCATCTATCTTTACCCGGACACCGTAAACACCACGCTTGCATTTGTCCTGCTTGTAGTCGAAATCTAGCCGTGGATCGTTGTCGTTCTCGAACCCAAGTTGCAATGCCACCTCATCCCGAACACCTTTCAATGCGCCAACGAGGTTGTCAAAATCCAGAGTACCCGGTGATATCCTTGTGAGTTCGATGCGGTATTTATCCTCGTCTAGTTCACGCCACTTTCCGCCGACAATCCGGTTAAGTCGTGCCAACATCGCATAGGCATTAAACGCCTCTGCTGTCGCCTTGCGTTCTTTCGCCACCCTTACAGCCTTTGGCGCCCAATGTTCTCTGGCGTTCAGGCTTTTCGTTTTCACGGGTATTTCAAATTCTAGCAGCGGTCGGCGCTGTATCATCCCGCATCCTTTCAGAACGGTGCCGGGTCGTCGTTGGCGTCATCGTGCCACGTCTTTGCGGGTTCAGCCTCACGCCGTTCGACCTTGGCTAATGGCCGGACCTCACTGGCCTGGATCAGGACCTTGGACCGCTTTTGACCGTCTTTCTCCCACTGCTGGCTTTTCACTTTGCCAGATATGTAGACCTCGGTGCCCTTAGAAAGTCCTTGAATCCTTTCTGCGCCCTTGCCGAACATTTCGACATCGATAAACGTCGTCGGTAACTCCTGCCACTTACCGTCTTTCATGTAGCCATCGTTTATCGCGACCCCGAACCCGCATACGGCGCTACCGTTTGGCAGGTACCGTAGTTCTGCGTCCCGTGTTAGCCGTCCCGTCCCTGTCGCGTGCATTTCTCCGCCTTTCTTAGCGCCTTTGCACCTTGTTCGTTTAGCACATCCAGCCAATCTTTGCCGTCCGGCGCGGATATCACCCGACAACGCTTATTCAGAATAAGTCTCCTGCACGCCGCATACGCTGATGACCTACCTACCGTATCCCCATCACACCAGATAGATACTTTGCTTACGTGTTCAGGGATCGCAACGGATTTGATGCCGCCAGCGCTGATACAGGACCACGTAGGTATGCCGGTGGACTGCTGGACCGCGATCGCGGTTTCAATCCCCTCAGTAATTGCGAGTCTGTCTTTCGCTGAATACAGTTGGATGGCGCCGCCAGTAACCCCGCCATTAGTTAGTTTCTTTGGTGATGGGACATCGGCCTTACCATGGCCATCGGGTTTAAGATATGTTCTGTGGATTGCCACCATCACTCCGTTGACGGTCACTTGCGCCACCATGCATGGGTGTTCGGTTTTCTTACCATTATCATAGTACCAATGTGAGGTAAGTAAACGCAACGTTTTCGGTACACATCCTCTTAGTCCCCTGGACCTGAGATAGCCTTTCAGCATCTCTCCTCCATCGACCGATTCTAGCCACAAGGACTGAATATCAACCGTTCTCTTTGGACGTTTCGGTTTTGGCGATTGAACGCAACCATTCAGTAAACCACTTACCATGGTGGATGCGGCGCGGCAGTCTTTTCGGCAGTACCAACCAACCAGAGATATCCCGTCCTTGAAAATGCCGCATTGGTTACAGATAGCGCCACCAACCTCGTCAAAATCACCGAACGCGCGAAACCTGTCCTTGCCACCGCACACCGGACAAGGACCGTGCTTACCATCGCACGCCTGCGCTAGCCGTGGGTCGATGGCTAACACAACCTCTCCCCATCGTCCTCTGGCCAGATCGCGAACACTGCCGATGCGTGTCTCGACACCAACCGCACCATTGTTATCTCCCATGGCAATTCAAAACTCCTCCGTGATAAAGTTGGCTAAGTACGTACCACCCCCTAGCGAACCACCCGTCTACAGCCATCCAGCGGTAGATATCGGGTCTGACCTCAGATGACGGACATCTCTGCCGGTCCAAGGTAATAACTCAACTTCGTGCAGCCAGTGCGGTGGTCTACCAAACTGCCGTTTTCCGGTGGGCGAACCGGATTTCGTTATTCGCTATTTTGCAACGCCATTTGTCGGTCAATGGGTCCTTCCCTACCGGTAGGCTGGCGTCCTGTTTACCTGGGATGTTTACCGGTCCGGTTGGCTATACGTCGCAACATCCATGGCGACGGCGGTAACGCTACGACTCGTCTTGCGGCAGATCCTCTTCGTCAAAAGCCTTGTCCGCCAACGCCTGAAAGAAGTCTGCGTTGGTCAGCACTTTAACCTCAGCCTCGGACGCCAATAGGCGGATGACCTCACGTTTAGCTGAGGACTGTCCTTTGGCAAAAACATAGAAAGGCAGGTCCATTACAGATACCCGGAATGGTTTCAAACCTATATATTTGATAGCATCCATGGCCATGCCTTGCATGCTGTCGTATATCGGGGACACAAGGTCGGTTTCGTCCTCAATGGTCATTGCAGAATCCTTTCAAATGAATGTGATTGCCTCGATGGATGCTAGACGAAGGACGCCACTACCTTCCACTTTCACAGGCACGAAAACGCCTCGTCGTTCGTACTTCGTCATACCTGCAACCTCGCAGGTGCTACCATCGAAACGCACTTTCGTGTGCAGTGGGACGTTGTTGTCGAACCAATGGATTGCCTCCATGTAACGGTCACTTAGTTCACCTCTGGCCTTGTGGATGGCGTCAACAACATCTGCGTGTGTCTTGTTACTCACAGCGGTAACTCCTGTTGGTAAAGAACTCTCAACCTCTCCAAGTCCATCTCATGCAGGTCGTGTTTCTCTTTGGCCTCGATGACTCTCTTGAACGTCCCGCGCCAGTCGGCGTGTATCTCGTCATGGCAAGGTCCACAGAACCTCGAAAGGTTGCATGGTTCATCCGACCGGCCAGCCGCACCGATGATATGGTGGGTGTGTATTCTGTAATTCGTCCCGCACCAGTAGCACGAATAGCGGTCCCGCGCCCAGGCCTTGCGAAAGTCGTTGTTACGCACCTTTTTGATGGGTGGCATGATCTCGCGGGACGGGATGATGCGGGTCATGGGTGTCTCGCTTTCACGAACCCGTTTACTTCGGCAACTTTGAATGCATAAAACGTCGACGCTTTATGGTCCACGTTCTTTCCTTTGAACCCAGGCATTTTTCCATGGTTTGTTGCCATGTAGCGAAATAGCCATAACCGAAACGCCTTTAGGTCTCCAAGAAACCACTGGCACAGATACGTTTCCGACTCGTCGCTGAACCCATAAAGAAAATAGTCCCCAAAACCCTCGATAAGTTTGGATAGTTCGGTCTTAGCACCGCTGGTGCGGTCGGTGCGTATCGTGAATTCATCACCGTATTTCGAAAGGTAGTGGTGACGGCGAACTCGGCATGCAACCCGGACGGCCCCGAGGTGCAATACGATTAGGTCCGTGTTGTGCTGCTGGTCTTCGAACGCCGACGCTTCAGCGATAAGGTTCTCGCCGATGATTCGTTTCATCTCTGGCAAGAATCGACGCTGCCAACAAAAGTCGGTATCGAATGCTGTATCAGCCGTTACTGTCGCCAACTTCGTTCCCCCAAGGTGTGAACCCTTCCCTGTTCGAACGTTCAAACATCGCCAGCCTCGGTCCTGGGCTAGCCTTAGTCACGATCTCGTAAAAGACTTCTGGTTTGGCTGAATGTTTCGAGACTGGCGCCTCGAACGACAGTTTAATGCCGAGTTGTTCCAGTTTGAGACTGCCTCGGCGTGCAAAGATGACGTGTTCGGTGTTGTACATCCACGAATACGGGGTCATGCCGGTAGGTTTCACCCACGTCATTAGGCACTGGTAAGTGAACCCCCATGACTCAACCAGACGCATTCCGTCAGGCAAGAATTTCTGAGTGACCCAAAGGTAA
>ERZ724505.1934-NODE-1934-length-10737-cov-7.126194_pt1 | contig 10737 bp, 10 predicted proteins | sample MGYA00376038_ERZ724505 | MGnify/ENA primary metagenome ERZ724505 (study PRJEB28724, sample SAMN07190884) | wastewater metagenome | isolation source: effluent of sewage treatment plant in Hong Hong | place: Hong Kong | collected 2016-03-17 ...
CTAAGGCTCGACGGTGTGCCCATCGATCTGGTGATCTGCGATCTCAACATGCCCGACATGGACGGCTTGACGTTTGTTCGCCACCTGCGTGAATCCTGCTACAGCAGCACACCCGTGATCATGTTGACCTCGGTCACGCAACAAGACAAGCGCATTGAAGGGCACAGCTTGGGCGTGCGCGCCTGGATCACCAAGCCCTTTCTGCCCTCCCAACTGACCGAAGCGGTTCGGGCGGTCTGCCCGCTGTGAGCGGTCAGTCCAGTTGCAGGCGCAGCACCTCACGCCCACTGCGGCGCTGAAACAGCATCAAGGCCTCCAGCACTTTCTGTGGCTTGAAGGGCTTGAGAATGAACGCCGCAGCGCCATGCTCACGCGAATCTTTCACGTTGCCCGGCGTGCCTATCCCTGACACCATGACCACGAAAGGGGTGTGATCGTCCTGACCGGGGATACGACGCAGCAACTCCAAGCCATTGAGATCGGGCAAATCGATGTCCAGAAAGATGATGGCCGGCAAACGCTCGCGAACCTGATCGAGCGCATCTTGCCCCGAGCGCGCCATGCGAATCGGCAAAACGCACACCTGCTTCAACAAGGTCCCCAGCAACTCCCTGCTGCTGCCCACGTCATCGACAATGAGAATGTCATCGTGCTGCACGCCCATCGCGTCCTCCATCCTGGTTCATCACCTCGGGGGCTCCAGCAAAAGCCAGCAAGGCCATTTCGTAACGGTCTAGCGCCGACTGGATCGACTCCGACTGACCGGCTCCAGACGCCGCAGCCAAGGCCTCCGCCTCTAAGGCCGCAGCCACCTCGGTCATGGCTGGCATCTCAAAGCAACTGGCACCCCCTTTGACCCCATGGGCCAGGCGTGCCAACTGACTCCAATCACCTTGTTCACAACACTCGCGCATGCACGGCATCTGGTCAAACAGACGCTGACGAAACCGCGACTGCAAACGCTCGAACCCAGCCAGGGAGGCAAAGGTCAGGTCATCCCAATTCTGGGCCGGGCCAGGGGAGGCGGGCACATGCGCCAACCAACCCGCCACCGCATCGGGCCCTCGCCACACCACGGCGCCGTCGGTCACCGAAGGCTCGCTGGCGCTTGGGCTCTGACTTGAGCACATCTGAGCCTCATCAATTCGCAACACAGGCGACATCACCCCGGCCGAGCGCAGCACCTCGCGCAAGGGCTCCCCATCGAGCCAGCATTGGCCAGCCCCCAGCAGCACCAGGGCATGGCTGGCCGACAGGGCCGCCTCCAGCGCCCCACGGGCCGAATCTGCCGGCGTCACCGACACGCCGTGCGCGCCCAAGGCCGACACCATGCGAGCACGCAAGGCCTCGTCTTCATGCGCCAATAGCACCGCCGTCACACCAGCCCCCAAAACCGTTGAATGTCTTGGGTTCATTTTTGCGCGCCCGACAAACCGCGACAAGCAATTGAAACCCTCGCCGCGATGCGAAATGCGCACTTGTGCGCAGGAAACAGGCGGATCTGGCGCTGATGGCGCCGCCTCGATCAGGTCCGTGCGCGGGTGCGTTACAGGGTCAGCTCATGCGCGCCACCACGCTCAAAGGCGCGTTGCGCATGATCCACCCCATCAGCGTCCAAGGCCAGGCAGGCACGCAGGCCTTCGCCGGCTCGCGCTCAATGGCGGCCACCAGGGCGCGGCTGCCCGACTCGCCATCGACCATCAAGGGCGTCTTGCCCGCCGACTTGCCACTGAGCTCGGTCTCGATATAGCCCGGGAAAATCGTGCTCACCTTGATCGGCGTTTTCAGCAGCTCGGCGCGAATGCCTTCGGTCAAGGCCGCCAGACCTGCTTTGGTCGCGGCATAGGTGGTCAGGTTGCGCGGCAGGCCCCGCATGGCGCTCATCGACGCAATCGTGACCAAGTGTCCGGCCTTCTGCTCCCGGAAAATGCCCACCGCCGCCTCACACTGCGCCAGCGCGGCAATGAAGTTGGTCTGCGCCGTTTGCAGGTTCGCGTCAAAGCGCCCCTTGCCAATGGGCTGCCCCTTGCCCAGGCCTGCATTCACGATGACCCGGTCAATGGTGCCAAACACTTGCTTGAAGTCATTGAACACGGCAAAGACCTGATCGTGCTGATTCACGTCCAGCGCACGCAACTCGATCCGAATGCCAGGGTGCTTTTGCAGCAACTCGGCCTTGAGCGCCTCCAGGCGATCCAGCCGCCGCGCGCACAGCGCCAGATTGCGCCCCTTGGCGGCAAACAAGCGGGCCATGCCCTCGCCCAGGCCAGAACTGGCACCGGTGATCAGAATGGTCTTGCGAATGGGACGAGACATGCGAGGTTCAACCTTTGTCAGTGCTGGGCTAGAAACGATTTCACGGCAGCCACGGTCTGGGCTGCATCTTCTTCATGCGGCACATGGCCCAGGCCAGGAAACATGACCAGCTGGCTGCCGGGAATGTCACGCTGAAACTGCTGGGCATACTCCGGTGGAATGAGGCGATCCTGGTCGCCCCACACAATCAAGGTCGGGACACGGATCTGCTTGATCTGATCGGCATGGGCACCCCACACGGTTTGGCGGAAGCGTTCGCCCAACGCAGCGCGGTTGCCCTCGCGCAAACTCAGATCGTAGTAACGGTCCACCAATTCAGGCGTGACCTTGTCAGGGTTGCCATAGACATTGCGCACGCTGGATTCGACCATGCCGCGTGGCAGCAAGTGGCGCATCAAGGGAGCCAAAGCTTCCACCTGAGCAATCTTGAACCCGATCGGGACCGACTTGGGCGACATCGGATAGCCGGCTGCGTCCACCAGAATCAGCTTGTCGACCCGGCCCGGCATGGCCAGCGCAGACTCCCACGCAATGGCGCCCCCCAAGGAGTTGCCCACCAGCACCGAGTGCTGCAAACCGAAGTGGTCGTACATCGCCTTGACAAACTGCACATAGCGCTCGGTGGTGTAGCGATGATCGGGCGAGGGGCCGGTCAAACCAAACGCCGGCAGGTCAAACCGAATCACCCGTCGCTGATCGCGCAAAGCTTCCGTCCAGCCATCCCAGGTATGCAGGCTGGCCGAGGTGCCATGCAGCAACACAATGGGCTGAGGATCATCTCGCGGGCCTTCGTCGCGCACATGCACGGTCATGCCATCTACCGCCACCATTTGCGAAGGCGGGGGGGCGTACTTGCCCAGCAGTTCGGCCACGGGCTTGTCGGGGGCCCAGGCCGAAGCCAGCCCCACCGTCAGCACAAGTGCTACCGCGCCCAAGCTGCCCAGTACCCACTTGGCTGCGCCACCGCGCATGCTGCGCGAAGCCCTGATCGTCTGTTGTCCACCCATTGCCTTGCTCCTCAACTGAAAGGGTCGAGATCAACGGTAGGTCAGCAAATGCGCATGCGGCCCTTCAAAGTGCCCATGTTCGTTCACCGACAGCAGGCGCGGGCCCTGCGACCCGACCACCAGCTTGGTCACGCCCCCGTTGACCAAAGTCCAGTTCAGTGTAAAAGCATGTTCGTCGGGAATGCCCAACAAGCGCTGGCACACCATCGCGATCACGCCCCCGGAAGTGAACACCAAGGTGGTGCCACTGGACGGATGTTGCTGCGACTGCTGTATGACGTCGTCCAGCGCCGCGTGGCACCGCAACTTGAAGGCCGACCACGTCTCGCGGTATTGATCATCGTGCTGGCCGCTCATCCACCGCTGAACCGCCTTTTCGAAGAACTGCTGAAACGCCCGACGTGGGCTACCTGACGCGGCCATGTCGGCCATCATCACCAGCTTGTCGGCGTAGCGTGGTTCGGCACAGGCTATGACGTCTTCGTGGTCGAACTCGTTGAAGCCTGCGTGCACTTGCGGAGACATCGACAAGCCCATGGCCTGCAAGCAGGATGCGGCCGTGGCCTGGTGACGCTGCAGCGATCCAGTGATCACGCCATCCACCCGGGTCACGCGCTCAATCAACGCCCCCCCCAGCACGGTCCCCTGCTGATGCCCGACATCAGACAACTGGTCGTAATTGGCCGCCCCGAACGAGGCCTGGCCATGGCGAATGAGGTAGATGGCGCCCATGAGTGTCAACCTTTCGCGATCAACGCCCAGCTTGCTTGATGACGCGCTTGCAACGCCAGTTCAGGTAATTGACCATGATCCAGAAGTTCTTGAACGCGGGGTTGCGGGTTTGCTTGTGGTGATAGCGGTAATAGATCTGCTGCGCAATCACCGCCAGGCGGAACAGGCCGTACACCTCGTAGAAAGCCCACTGGGCCTTGTCCACCTTGAACCCCGTCTTGCTCAGGTAGTAGTCCACCACCTCCTGACGGGTCATCATGCCGGGCAGGTGCGTGGGCTGGCGGCGCACACCCTTCATCAGGAAATCGTCATCGGACTGCACCCAATAAGCCAGGGTGTTACCCAAGTCCATCAGCGGGTCGCCCAGCGTGGCCATTTCCCAGTCCAGCACACCAATCACCTTCGTGGGGTCTTGCTCAGACAGCACCACGTTGTCAAAGCGCCAGTCGTTATGGATCACGCAATTGGCCACATCCGTCGGGGTGTGGGCCTTGAGCCATTCACGCACATAGCGAAAGCTCGACACGTTCCAGGTCTTGGCCTTGAGGAAGCGGTCGCTCCAACCCTCGATCTGGCGCTGGCAATAGCCCGTGCCCTTGCCCAAGGATTCCAGCCCGGAAGCCTTCACGTCTACCTGATGCAACTCGATCAGCTTGTCGAGCACATTGGTGCACAGCTTGCGCGTGGTGGCTGCATCCAGACTCAGACCGCGGGGCATGTTCTTGCGCGGGATGATGCCGGCGATGCGCTCCATCACATAAAACTCAGAGCCCGTGACGGACTCATCCGTGCACAGGCCCACCATGGTCGGCACCACGGGGTAGACCGGCTTCAAGGCCTGCTGCACCTTGAACTCACGCCCCATGTCGTGCGCACCCTTGGCCTTGGTGCCCTTGGGCGGGCGGCGCAAGATGTAATCGCCATTGGCGTACTTCAGACGGTAGGTCCAGTTCGAGGCCCCACCCGAAAACTGCGTCACCTCGGGCTGCCCTTGCAGGCCGGGCACCTGGCCGTGCAGCCACGCGTCAACCGCCGGCACATTCAGCTCTTCTCCAGCGCGGACGCTGCCACCTTGGTCTTGCACGGACCCTTGCGTCGATGATGACGTCACTTGCTCACTCCATATTTCATCAATTCGAGACGGGCGATCATGCCCTTGTGCACTTCATCGGGGCCGTCGGCCAGACGCAGGCTGCGCGCCTGATTGAAGAAGGCGGTCAACATGGTGTCATGCGACACGCCCATGCCACCATGAATCTGGATGGCAAAGTCCACCACGTTTTGCAGCATGGTGGGGGCAACCACCTTGATGGCTGACACGTCTGTCAAGGCTGACATCACGCCCAGGGTGTCGATCTTCCAGGCGGCTTGCAAGGTCAGCAAACGGGCCTGGTCAATGGCCACGCGCGCTTCGGCGATGCGCTCACGGTTGCCGCCCAAGTCAATCAGCGACTTGCGGAAGGCCTTGCGCTCAATGCCCCGCTTGATCGCCAACTCCAGAGCCTTTTCGGCAGCCCCAATGCAGCGCATGCAGTGGTGAATGCGGCCTGGGCCCAATCGGCCCTGCGCAATCTCGAACCCTCGCCCTGGGCCGGAAATGAAGTTGCCAATCGGCACTCGCACGTTGGTGAAATGCACCTCGCCGTGACCATGGGGCTCGTCGTACTCGCCAAACACCGGCAACATGCGCTTGATTTCCACACCGGGGGTGTCCATCGGCACCAGCACCATCGAATGCTGATGGTGACGGTCCTTGCTCTCGTCCGGCGTCAAGGCCATGAAGATGCCGATCTTGCAACGCGGATCGCCCACACCCGACGACCACCACTTCTTGCCGTTCAAAACGATGTGGTCGCCATCGATCACGGCCGTGGCGGCCATGTTGGTCGCGTCCGACGAAGCCACGTCGGGCTCGGTCATGAAAAACACCGAGCGAATGTCGCCGGCCAGCAAAGGCTTGAGCCACTTCTCTTTTTGCTCGTCGCTGCCGTACTTCCACAGCACTTCCATGTTGCCGGAGTCAGGTGCATTGCAGTTGAAGATCTCGGGCGCCATCATCGATCGGCCGGTTTCTTCTGCGCTGAAAGCGTAGTCCAGCACGCTCAGGCCCGCACCCAGTTCAGGATCAGGCAGGAACAGGTTCCACAACCCCTCCGCCTTGGCCTTGGCTTTCAAGGCCTCCACGCGGGGCGGGATCTTCCATTGCGTCCAGTCGCCACCGTGGCGCTGCGCCAGGATGCCCTCCCAGTGCTCTTTCTCCACCGGCTCAATGTGGGTTTGGATGAACTGGCGCACCCGTTGTGCAGTCTGCCGGGCGCGGTCACTGGGCTGGAAATCCATATTGCTCTCCAAGGGAACAGGCGTTGCGATGACGCGATGGAGGCATTTTCACAACCCGAAGGTCTTTCTACAAGTGATGGTTTTTCATCACAAGTCATTCATTTCATGCATAGCCTTGCGTGCGCCCTGGCCCACCAGGCGGCGCAACCACTGGTGCGCCGGGTCGCCATCGCGGTCGGCATGCCAGTACATCCAGATCGACAAAGGCGCCACCGACACCGGCAGGTCACGACACACCACCGGCAACACCGAGGCCAATTGCTCCGCGTAGGTCCGCGGCATGGTCAGCAGGGCATCGGTCTGCGCCACCACCTGGCAGGCCGCGAAATAGTGCTGGCAGCGCAACATCACCTGCCGCTCACCCAGACCGAGATGAGTCCAGGCGGCCTGCAGTGGGTCTTGCAAGTCTTGCTGATTCGATACCAACACATGCTTGCATTGAAAGTAATCGCTCACATCCATAGCCGCTTGCGCGAGGTGATGGCCCTCGCGCATGACCACCGTCAAGGCTTCGTTGGCCAGCTTTTCGCCGCGAATGCGCGGCCCCACACGCAGTTGCCGCTCCAGTGTCAGGTCGACCTCGCCCCCACTCAGGGCGCGCTCCATCGACTCGCGCGCCACCCGCTGGCTGCTCAACACCACACCGGGGGCCGCCTCGGCCAGAAAGCGAATCAAGGGGGGCAGGGTGATGGCCTCCAGCACATCGCGCAGGCCAATGCGCAAGGTCATCTCCAAGGTACCCGGGTCGAACACCTCGGCCTGCTCCAGCACCGACTGCAAGCCACGCAAGTGGGCCTGCACATCGGCCATCACCCGCCGCGTCAACTCGGTCGGCAGCATGCGGTTGCCTTGCCGCACGAACAGCGGGTCACCCAGTGCCTCGCGCAAACGCGCCAGCGCATGACTGACCGCGGGCTGGCTCAGGTGCAGATGCCGCGCCGCGCCCGAGATACCGCCGTGCACAAACACCGCATCCATGACGCGGAAGAGATTCAGATCGATTCGAGACAGCGGAAGGGCCATGATCAGGCAATAATACGGGCTGAGCCGACTGGGCTCGCCATTGGAGCCATCACCTTGGACCTTCCCCCTAGGTGACCGCCCACTCCAGCCACCTGCGCTGGCCACCTTTTTCAGGTGCTGCCGTGCCGGTGTTGCGACAGGAGGGGGCGGCACACACAACACAACCCCTTTTTGATCGCACGCGTTTTCTGACGCTGGAGTTCCCATGCTCAACGTCTTCACGCTGGCCAATGGCCGGCTTTTCCAGGAAGAAATCGACAGCCTTGACGAGCTGACCCCTGCTCGTCCAGTGTGGGTCGACCTCGAAGACCCCACGCCCGAAGAAAAAGGCTGGATCGCCGTCAAGTTCGGGCTCGTCATTCCCGGCGACATCATTGACGACGACTTGGAAGAATCCGCCCGCTTCTATGAAGAAGACGGCTCGATTCACATCCGTTCTGACTTCTTGATCGACGATGACGAAACGCCTCGCAACGTTCGCGTGGCCTTCATCCTGCACGACAACGTCCTGTTCTCGATTCACCGGGAAGACCTGCCGGTGTTTCGCCTGCTGCGCATGCGCGCCCGCCGCATTCCCGCCTTGATCGAAGACGCCAAGGACGTGTTGCTCAAACTGTACGACGCGGATGCCGAGTACTCCGCCGACACGCTCGAAGGCATCTACGACGACCTCGAAAAGGTCAGCCACCGCGTGCTGAAGTCGGAAGTGAACGATGCCGCTGCCGCCGAGGCGCTGGCTGCCATCGCCCGCCAGGAAGACTTGAACGGCCGCATTCGCCGCAACGTGATGGACACGCGCCGCGCCGTCAGCTTCATGATGCGCGCCCGCATGCTCAACGCCGACCAGCACGAAGAGGCGCGCCAGATTCTGCGCGACATCGACTCGCTCGACAGCCACACGGCCTTCCTCTTCGACAAGATCAACTTCCTGATGGATGCCACCGTCGGTTTCATCAACATCAACCAGAACAAAATCATCAAGATCTTCTCGGTGGCGTCGGTGGCCTTGCTGCCGCCCACCCTGGTGGCCAGCGTGTACGGCATGAACCTGAAGTTCCCGGAAATGGAATTCCTGGGCGCGTGGAGCTACCCCTACACCGTGGCCCTGATGATTGCCAGCGCCCTGGTACCCATGTGGTACTTCCACCGCCGCGGATGGCTGAGCTGAACCGCGCACCCTCATTGAAATTGCCACCCGGGCTGTGGCGGGTCATGTTGGGCACCACCCTGGTCGTGCTCAGCTACAGCCTGCTCAATCCGGTGCTGGCCGTTCGCCTGCAAACCAGCGGCGCCAGTGCCACCGCCATCGGCCTGATCGCCATGCTGCCCTTCATCAGCATCGTGCTGCTGGTGCCGGCTGTGCCTCGCCTGTTTGATCGCATCGGCGTGGGGCAAGCCTACCGGCTGGGCCTGACACTCGAACTCATTGCCTGTCTGGGCTACCTGATCACCGACGACTACCGAGTCTGGTGTGTACTTGGCCTGATGGCCGGCGTGGGCGCGGCCGCCGCCTGGAATGCCACCGAAGCCCTGATTGCCCACAACGTGCCGCCCAGTCATCGAGGTCGCCTCACAGGCTTGTACCAAACCTCGCTGGGAGGCGCCATGGCCCTGGGTCCACTGCTGCCGGCCGCACTCAGCCTCACCCCACTCACCGCGACGGCTCTGTCTGCGTTGGGACTGGCCGCCGGCGTGGCCCTCACCGCGTCATCCGACATCCAGCACCTGCGCGCCACCCACGACGACCACGTGCCCATGAGCCTGTGGTCAGCCTGGCGCTTTCGCCCGGCGCTGGGCTGGGCCGCAGTGGTAGGAGGGGTCTTTGAAGTCGGGCTGGGCTCCATCACCACCGCCTACGGCTCCCAAATCGGGCTGAACCTGGCCAAGGCCACTTCCATCGCAGGCGCCTTCGGCATGGGCAGCTTCCTGCTGCAGTATCCGGTGGGTTGGTTGGCCGATCATTGGCCGGCAAGACGCCTGTTTGTCCTGGGCGGCCTGTTGCTACTGGCCAGCGGCGTGGCCTTCATCGAGGCGGCGCAAGCGCCTTGGCTGATCTGGTTTTGCGCAGCCACCTGGGGCGCGGTCGGCGGGGCACTCTACACCCTCAGCATGATCCGCGTGGCACACGACTTTGCCGACTCATCTGCCCTGGCGGGCACCTCGGCCATGATCGCGTCGTACACACTGGGCGGGGCACTCGGCCCCATCATCAGCGGCTGGATGCTCGATCACACCGGCATCCAAGGGCAGGGCTGGTGGCTCGCCATGCTCGCCACCACCCTGATCGTCGTCCACGCTCGGTGGACGACCCGCGCCGATTAGGCGTTCAACATCAGGCGCTGAATTCGCATCTGAATCGCGCCTGACCGCCCATCTCAACGAGCACGACGGGCCTTGACGGCGCCGGACAAGATCTCCAGCACCTTTTCAGAGTCGTCCCAACCAATGCAGGCATCGGTGATCGACTGGCCATAGGTCAGCTTCGCAGGGTCGTCCTTGCCCGGTGTGAACTTCTGGGCGCCCGCGCACAGATGGCTTTCCACCATCACGCCAAACACCTGCTTGGAGCCACCCGACACCTGATCTGCGATGTCTTGCGCCACCACCACCTGACGTTCGTGCTGCTTCGAGCTGTTCGCATGCGAGAAGTCCACCATCAACGACGGATGCAACTTGGCGGCTTCCAGGTCCTTGCAAGCGGCGGCCACGCTGTCGGCGTCATAGTTCGGCGCCTTGCCGCCACGCAAAATCACGTGGCAGTCAGGGTTGCCGCCGGTTTCCACAATGGCGACCTGGCCATTCTTATGCACTGACAGGAAGTGGTGCGGGCGCGAAGCCGACTGAATCGCGTCGGTGGCAATCTTGATATTGCCATCCGTGCCATTCTTGAAGCCAATCGGGGCGCTGATTCCAGAAGCCAGTTCACGGTGAATCTGGCTTTCGGTGGTGCGCGCACCAATGGCGCCCCAGGAAATCAGATCGCCAATGTACTGAGGCGAAATCACGTCCAGGAACTCGCTGGCCGCAGGCACGCCCATGCGGTTGATCTCCAGCAGCAGATGACGGGCCATGCGCAGGCCTTCGTCAATCTTGTACGACTCGTCCAGATACGGGTCGTTGATCAGACCCTTCCAGCCCACGGTGGTGCGAGGCTTTTCGAAGTACACCCGCATCACCACTTCCAAGGTGTCCTTGTATTGTTCACGCAGCGCCAACAGCTTGCGACCGTACTCAATGGCCGCAGCCGGATCGTGAATGGAGCAAGGGCCAATGATCACCAGCAGGCGGTCGTCCTTGCCATGAATGATCTTGCGAATCG
>ERZ724505.1936-NODE-1936-length-10726-cov-4.561709_pt1 | contig 10726 bp, 9 predicted proteins | sample MGYA00376038_ERZ724505 | MGnify/ENA primary metagenome ERZ724505 (study PRJEB28724, sample SAMN07190884) | wastewater metagenome | isolation source: effluent of sewage treatment plant in Hong Hong | place: Hong Kong | collected 2016-03-17 ...
AAAATATATAATATTAATACCCAAAAAATGATAAGAAAAGAAAAAGTTGGTGCATGGATACTAAATTGTTGTAAAAATTGATCTTTCGGAAAGGAAAAAAAGATAAACCCAAAAAATCCAATGACGAATGCAAATAAATCACTAGCAAAAAGCCAAGAAGATCGAGTATTTTTCATATAATTTAGTATACTTTTTTCGGAATTTCTATCCACTTGACAATTTTTAAGAATTATTTTTTTATTTGTTTAAAATTTTTGAAACTATAGTATAATTTAAGTATTGTTTTGTTAAAAGGGGAGGTATTTGACAAATATATTATATTATGCTAGAATACCTTTGTTTATCATTAATTCACAACAATAAACAATTATGAAAAAATTATTTACAAAAATTTCATCATCTGCTCTCGTTCTGATTCTTGGACTCGGAATGGTATTTTTTGCGGATACTGCATATGCAGATTATGCATTCAATACGCGAGCAGAGGATTGTGATACAACAAGTATCATTAATCAAACAACAACAGAAGGTTATGCTCAGCCATGTTGGAATGGACAGAGTATTACTGTGCGTCCAGGAGATATTTTTACTGTAAAAGTATATTTCCGTAATACTGGTGATGCAGTAGCAAATAATGTTCGCGTTCGTATGACGAATGCCAATGGTGTAACATTTTCAGCTGGATCATCAAAAACATTTCTTGGAGAAATTATAGTAGGCTCATCTCTTGCTGAAAGTGGTTCAGTAAAAGCAACTTTTCCATCAAAAGTAAAAGTGGAGCTTGTAAAAACAGAATTCCAAGCAACTACTCAATCAGGAGTTCTTCAGGCTATTGATATTACTGGAGATAGTTCACTTTATAGTAATGGGCGACTTGTAAATACTGCATTACAACCAGACTTATCAAACTGGGGAACTATCAAAGTTGCTTATCGTGCAGTTGCGGTAGATGAAACCCCAACTGGTTCAAAACCAACGGTTTCTACTAACAACCCAACAAACGTAGGGACAAATTCAGCAACTTTCCAAGGAAGTTATAGTTCAAACGGATACGCTACTACTACTTGTTTCCAATACCGAAAAGCAAACAATTCAAGTTGGACAACAGTAAATGAAACTTCTCGAGGAGCGAATGCTTCAGGAAGTTATTCATACACTCTTTCAGGACTTTCAAATAGTTCTACTTACTACTACCGAGCATGTGCAAGTAATACAGCAGGTACTATATATGGATCTGAAAAATCATTTACAACGGGTGATGAAACCCCACCTGGTTCAGAACCAACGGTTTCTACTAACAACCCAACAAACGTAGGGACAAATTCAGCAACTTTCCAAGGAAGTTATAGTTCAAACGGATACGCTACTACTACTTGTTTCCAATACCGAAAAGCAAACAATTCAAGTTGGACAACAGTAAATGAAACTTCTCGAGGAGCGAATGCTTCAGGAAGTTATTCATACACTCTTTCAGGACTTTCAAATAGTTCTACTTACTACTACCGAGCATGTGCAAGTAATACAGCAGGTACTATATATGGATCTGAAAAATCATTTACAACGGGTGCAGAAGAAATCAATGATACTAATAATATAACAGTAGTAACTAATAATGCTAATCCAAGTAACAATGGAACAGCAGTATTGTATGGTAATTATTACAATAGTAACTACTATGTAAACAAAATGAATTTTGAGTATCGACGATCAGGAGGTTCACAAATTACTTTACCATCAGCAGGATCATCAGGAAATACATCACGAGGATTTTCATATACCCTTACAGGACTTTCTGATGGAAATTATGAATTTCGAGCATGTGCCGATAATGGATCGTATCGATGTGGAGATTGGGTATCGTTTTCTATGAATCGAGGTGATACATATGTACCACCAACAAATAATTCAGATAGCCTTCCATCTATACAAACTCTGTCAGGGTTTGGTATAGAATCAACTAATGTAATCATTGATGGATTCTATAATATGAATGGATGTTCAGGGGTAACTTATTTTAAGTATGGAGTATCAGCTTCTGCACTTAATTCAACTACTGGACGAGTGAATCGTGTTAATAGTGGTAATATGACAATTGCATTAACTGGGCTTCAACCTGGAACAACATATTATTATCAAGCAGTTGCAGAAAATTGTAAGGGTACAACTACAGGATCAGTGGTTTCAATCACTACCAAAAAACAAACTGTTACAAATACAATTATTCATAACGTAACTACAAATAATACTAATAATACTGGAAAAATTGTAGCAACTGATATTGGTGGAAGTGCTCGATATGTTCGACTAATGATCGATAATCATCGAGATACTATTGCTCGAGGTGAAGAGTTAGTATACGATGTTGCATGGGAAAATATTTCTCATACTGATATTCGTGATTTAGTACTTGAAGTTACCTTCCCGAAAGCATTACAAATCGTTGCAGCAGATCGTGGACAAATTGATCGTGATGCAAATGCTGTGTATATCAAAATCTCAGAACTTCGTGTGTCTGAAAAAGATGATATTACTGTCCGAACACGGTTAACTGGATCACTCAAAGATGGTGACCCAGTAACTGCACGAGCAATTCTTGCGTTTGAAAATCCAGAAAATCAACAAGCACAAGAAAATGCAATTGCTTATGATTCTGATACATTTGTAACAACAAATAATAGTGTTCTTGGTGCTTCAATCTTCGGATTAGGAGGGCTTGGGTCACTTGCAGGATGGTTATTCTTGATCCTTTTGCTTATCTTAGTTATTTTGGCTATTCGTTATATGACTCGAAAAGAAGAACATCATCATTATTATTCACGAAATGATGCTCCAGTAGTACCATCAAATGCTTCTGTGGTACACCATGATGACACTGACGATTACACTCCGTATCGTCCAGTATCACGAGACTAGTCAATCATTGTTGTGAATGAATGAATATATTCTCCTTAAACAAAAAACACCTTCATTCCATGTGAATCGGGGTGTTTTTTGATGGTAAAGATATTTCTGAAGGAAGAATAACCAGCCTTCCTTCCTTTTTATGCTTGAGTATTATAGTAAGTGCGGTATCTGGGATAGAGTCTACAATAATACTCGGCCATTCAATAATAATAAGATTTTCCTTATTTGCAAAATCTTTTTTAAATTCGAGTGTGTCTAAGTTTGTGTTTAAGTCATCAAGTCGATATGCATCAATATGAATGAGATTAGAGAATTTATTATTAGCTATTGGATATATTTTCTTAATAACAAAAGTAGGACTTTGAACAGTTTCGGTAATTCCGAGATTCTGAGCAATCATTTGAGTGAGTGTTGTTTTTCCAACACCAATGTCGCCATCTAAACAGATGACGCAGGCATAGTCTCGAGGGGGGAGATTTTGGAGTATATAAACGAGTTGTTTTGCAAATTTTTCTAATATTGCAAGATTAGGAATTATAAAAGATGAATACATGGCATTTATTTTGCTTTAAAAATCAAAAAAAGTCAAAAGAAAAACGCATTAAGCGTTGTTTCTTTGTTTGATTACTAGTAAGCCAAGTGCTGTGAGTGCAATACCGATAGTGAATGCCATAACAGGAATGGTAATGAATCCGAATACTTGAGTACTGATAATATTACAAGGTGTTCCATTTAAAATACATGATCCTGTTGGTCCTACAATACCTCGTTGAAGTAGGATATGGTAAAATGACGTAAGAGTACTAATAATAGCAAGAGGTGTTGTGTAATGGAAAATAGAAATTTCCTTAGATTGTTTATTTGATCGTACCCATGCAATAGCGAAAAAGATTACTTGAGGATAAATAAATATACGTTGCCACCAACAAAATAGACATGGAGTAAGTTCGTAGATCTGTGAATAGGTGAGTGAGCCCGCAAGAGCAAAGAATCCAAGTGTAAATCCAATAAGGATGGCATTCTCTGTGATTGATTTAATAATAGTACTTTTTTGGCCGAATGTAATTCTCATGATAACAACCGTTACTGTAAGAATTAAAAGAATAATAGTTCCTAATCCTAAGAGATAAGAGAAAGTAGAAAGTTGCATAGATAGTTTTGGTTAATTATTGAGGGAGCTTGCAGTTCGTAACAGTTGCGAGAGATTCGAGAGATTGTACTCCTGTTACCCGAGTACCATCAGCGAATTGCCATGTCGGTGTTGATTCAATATTGTCATTAGCACAAAGATTAAAATCATGACCGTTTGGAGTTGAACATTCTTTATAAGGAAGATATTTTTCTGATTTTCCAAAGAGAAGTTTTTGTTGTTGACAATGAGGACACCAGAATGTTCCAAAAAATGTTGCTCCTGAATTATTGATACATTGTGCAAATTCATCATATTTTCCAGGTGTGTTTGCATTAAAAATGAAAAGTCCTGTAATTGTTACTACTAATCCAAAGACAATTCCAATAAATACTTTTGTTTCTTTTGTCATATAGTATGGAGTGTAATATATTTCTCTTAAAAAGGATACTTGCCAAATAAAAACAGAGGTGTTCTAATACCTCTGTTTTTGTAGTTTATTAAGACACTGTTGCGTCAAGATATTTCCAAAAAGCATCAATCCCTCCTACTTCTGCGATACATTCAGCAGTAATTGCTTTATTGTATGCGTCAGGATGAAGTTGTGGAATTGGTGAGTGTCGGTATACCCAAACAATTTTTCCTTCATTAACGAGTGAATCTAGTGTTGGATGGAGTCGCTTACAGAATGGACAATCAATATCAGAATATTCAATAATAGTTGCTTTTGCTGTTGATGTATTACCTTGAACACGGTCTTGATCAGTAACTGTTTGTTCTACAACTTCTACAGCATAATCTGCAAATGCTTCAGGAAGTTCTCCGTTATCGATAACATATTCAATAACCTCCTTTGATTGAGCTCCTGGAACAGCTACTTGGACAGGTTTTCCTTCCTTTTCTGTAAGAATTACCATATGTGGAGTCCCTTGCATACCAGCCCCTTGAGCAAGGTTCATATCGTTATCAACTTTAGTTTTGGTATCTTGATTAGCAATACATGCTTCAAGTTTTTTCTGATTAATACCTGTTCCTTTAAGAACTTTTTTCAGGTTAATTGAAGTTTCGTTCGATTCTTGCTGAGAAATAGAAGTATTTGAAGATGTTTTTGAAAGAAAGATTCCTGCACCAACGAGAAGTCCTGCAACCATAATAGAAATCGGAGTTGCATATTTTTCAAAAAAAGCTTTGTGATGTGACATAATAGTAAAATAATTAATGGATAAATATTCGAGAAGAGATTGTTTAAATCTCTTTGAAATAGAGTATACTCTATTTTTCATCTCCAATCAAATAGCCAAGATGTTGAAATTCTGGTATTTCATCAAAAATAATTTTAACCAATCCGAGAATAGGAAGTGCAAGTACCATACCAATAGCTCCCCAAATCATCCCACAAACAACAAGTGAAATGATTGCTGCAAGTGCGTTGATATTAATTTGACCACCTGCAATAATAGGTGTTAAAAAGTTATTATCAATGAATTGGATAATAAGAAACATTCCAATAGTGAGTATTGCAGTGGTTGGCCCCGCAACAAGAAGTGCAAATATTGTAGCCGCACCGAATCCGATAATCGGCCCGATATACGGAATAATATTTAATAGAGATACCATTAATCCCCAGAAAAGTGGACTTGGAATATTAATAATCATGAATCCGAGTGAATTGAGAATGGTCATAATGATTACTACAGTGAGAATACCTCGGAGATAGCGTGGCATAATCGAAAACGATTTATGGGCAATGGTATTGATATATGCTTGATGCTTTTCTTTTGCGATCATTTTTATAAAATTATGAATACGGTCACGATAGAGGAGTGTCAAGAAAGTAATTACTGTTGTGAGCCCGAGAAGTGCGCCAATATTGGTGGTGGTGGTAATAAGGCTATTTAAAGTATTCATTCCAATTGTAGAAAATTCGAAACTCTCAGAAATTTTTTGTTCGATAATTATTGGATCGATTGGAATACTTCCAAGAATAGATTCTTTAGTAGTAATGAGAGTTTCTCCAATAGATTCAGTATAAGTTGGGAGTTTTTCAAGAAAATCATTAACAGCGAATCCAACAGTCACACCAATGACTCCGAGAATGACAAGTGCTCCAAGGAAACTCAAAATAATAGCAGGAATTTTTGGAATATGCCATGATTGGAGCTTCGTCACGACAGGTGCGAGTGAAAGTGAAAAGAAGAGTCCAAGTGTTAACGGGATAAAAATTTGTTTTCCTACAATAAGTCCAATAATAATGATAGTTACGAGCACTGCAAACATGTAGCTTTGAGAAAGGATACTTTTGTTCATATAGTGTCTAGTATATCATTTTTTTTGAGAGAAGATACTTTTTTCGTTACTTGAAAAGTTTTTAAAAAAGAGTAGGATGAGAGTATTATTCATTAATTCTGTATCTCTTATAAAAATTGCTTTCTTTTACAACTTGAGTTCGCTCAGTTATAAGTAGATTTGGTTTCAGAAAGTAATTTTTACAAGAGATACTCAATGTATATGCTTGATTATAACGAGATTGTTCCACGAAAATTTATTATTCATGATGATGAGCCGTACGAAGTTTTGACTTCACATGTGTTCCGTAAACAAATGCGAAAACCAGTGAATGCGACAAAATTACGAAACTTAATCACAGGTCGTGTAGTTGAGGTATCATTTCAAGCAACTGATAAAGTTGATGAAGCTGATATGAAAAAATCTCCTGTGAAATTTATTTACGAACAAAAGGGGGAGTTTTGGTTTCATCCAGATGGAAAACCAGGTGAACGATTTACTCTCTCCTTAGATATTATTGGTGATGCACAAAAATGGATTCGCCCTAATGATAGTTATGATGCGGTTATTTTTACTAATGAAGACGATGAGGAACGAATTATTGGACTTTCAATTCCGATTAAAATTGACCTCAAGGTTAAAGAAGCTGCTCCTGCAGTAAAGGGGAACACAGCTCAAGGTGCTACTAAATCTGTTGTACTCGAAAATGGAACAGAAATCAATGTACCACTATTTATTAATGAAGGTGATGTGGTGCGTGTAAATACTGAAACAGGTGAATATTATGAACGAGTAGAGAAGAGTTAAAAAACAGCGATTAGTATCGCTGTTTTTGTTATATAATTATTCTCCACCTTCATCAGAGTCTTCATCAGACTCTTCTTTACTTGCAGTGAATGATAACCCTCCATCTTTAATATGTTTAGTGACTTCTTTTAAAATCTCCTTTTTTAATGGTTCACCTTCCTTTGATCGTAGGAATTGTCGAGTTGCATCGTACCCACGGCCAAGTGAAATTTTTTCTTCCTTACCATCCTTATCTTTTTTCAAGTAACTGAAACTTGCTCCAGCTTTCCCAATAATCTTGAATTTTTCTCCAAGCGCAAGCATTTCCCCTTCGAGAGAAATTCCTTCATTATAGATAATATCAAATTCTGCAACCTTAAATGGTGCTGCAACTTTGTTTTTTACAACTTTTACTTTAGTTCGTGCTCCCATAACTTCTTCACCTTTTTTAATTTGAGCAATTCGACGAATATCGAGTCGTACTGAAGAATAGAATTTGAGTGCTTTTCCTCCTGGGGTTGTTTCTGGGTTTCCGAACATTACTCCGATTTGCATACGAATTTGGTTGATGAAAATAATTACTGTTTTTGATTTGTTTGCAATTGCAGTTAATTTTCGCAATGCTTGTGACATGAGGCGAGCTTGTTTTCCAACATGATGTGCTCCCATATCTCCTTCAATTTCATCTTTCGGAGTGAGTGCAGCAACGGAATCAATAACTACTACATCTATTTTTCCAGATCGTACAAGTGCTTCAGTAATCTCGAGTGCTTGTTCTCCTGTATCAGGTTGTGAAACGAGGAGTTCTTTAATGTTTACACCGAGCTTACTTGCATAGTCTGGATCGAGCGCGTGTTCTGCATCTACGAAGGCACACACACCTCCTGCTTTTTGTGCTTCTGCAATTACGTGTAAGGTAAGAGTTGTTTTACCAGATGATTCTGGTCCGAATATTTCAATAACTCTCCCACGAGGAAGTCCTCCAATACCGAGCGCTGCATCGAGTCCGATTGATCCTGTCGGTACAACTCCAATATCAACCTTTGGGGCTTCACCGAGTTTCATAATTGCACCTTCACCGAACTTGGTCTGAATCATTTTTAATGTATTTTCGAGATCTCCAGAAGAGTCTTTTTTGGTAACTTTTTTTGCCATACAATAAAAGTATATCATGGAATAGAAAATAAAAAAATAATCAAAAACAACCCGTCTCGAAGGTTGTTTTTGATGTATATAGTTGGATTTATTGTTGCAAAGGAAGTGTACTTACTGCAAATGTTCCTGTATCGTTTTCTTTTAAAATGAAAGTATAAGTATGTTTTTTTGTTTTATGAAGTGTATCAGTACCATCAAGAGTAATCATGTTGTAACCAGGATGGAGAATAATTGTCTGTTCAAAATTTCCTGTAGGAGATAAGGTGATCGGAGTACCGTTCATTGAAAGTTGTTTTGTATCAAATGTTTTTCCAGAAAGAACAATCTTTGGGTTAGTGAGCTCTTGATCTGGTATATGATCGAGAGTAATAGCAGAACCGCGTACGAGCGGTGCAATACGACTCACCATAAAAGCTCCTAGAATGAGTGTTGCAAATATTCCTACTCCATAAGTTAGGAGATGTTTTTTCTTGGTAAAATTACTCATAAATAAAATATGTAATGGGTTATTGAGTCTTGATTCTAGTATATACTTAATCATTATCTTCTTCAAGGAATTCACTATTTGAATTATCTGGAACATGTGTAGACGATCTTGAAGTAAGGATTTCTCGAGGTTTTGACCCCTCAGCGGGTCCGACAACTCCATTTTCTTCAAGAAGATCAATTAATCGTGCAGCTCGAGAATATCCAACTTTTAACTTTCGCTGAAGATAACTTGTACTTGCCTTTCCGGCTTCAATAACGAACCTACGAGCCTCCTCATATAATGGATCATCACTCTCACTTTCATCGTCGAAATTTACTCCGATGATTGATTTTTCATCATCAAGGGTTTCGCTCATAGTAATATGATCTGCAAGGCTTGGGTTTTTCTTTTTAATGAATTGGACAACTTTTTTGATCTCTTCTTCGGGAAGCCATGAAGCTTGGATACGTTCTGGCTTTGACATGTCACCACCTTGATAGAGCATATCTCCTGCGCCGAGGAGTGATTCTGCCCCTGGGGTGTCGAGTATTGTTCGCGAATCAATCTGCGACGCTACTTGTAATGCTAGTCGTGATGGAATATTTGCTTTAATAAGTCCGGTAATAACATTTACCGATGGTCGTTGTGTTGAAAGAATTAAATGGATCCCCGTTGCTCGTGACATCTGAGCGAGTCGTACAATGGCAGATTCGAGTTCCCGAGGATATGCCTGCATAATATCGGCAAGCTCATCAATAATACAGACGATATAAGGCATTTTAGGAAGTGATTCTGGGTCAGTACCATCAAATTCTGCATGTGCTGGGATCATTACGTTCTCATGATATGACTTGATATCACGACATTGATATTGTTCGAGAAGGTCATAACGGCGTTCCATTTCTTTAGCTGCCCATTTTAGGGCGAGCACTGCTTTTTTAGGTTCCTTGATAACAGGTGAAAGTAAATGAGGAATTCCATCATAAAGAGTAAGTTCTACTCGTTTCGGATCTACCATAATCAATCGTAATTCATCGGGAGTATTCCGATAGAGGAGTGACATGATCAAGTTATGAACAGTAACTGATTTTCCTGACCCTGTAGTTCCTGCAATTAAAAGGTGTGGCATTTTTGCAATATTTGCAAAGTATGATTTTCCAGTAACTCCTTTTCCAAGAGCAACAAGTAGTCGGTGAGGTGAAGATTGAAATTCTTTATCCTCGAGCAAACTCCCGAGTCCGATTGAAGATTTGGTAATATTTGGAATTTCAATTCCTACCAGTGATTTTCCAGGAATTGGAGCCTCAATGCGGAGTGGGTGTGCTGCAAGTGATAATGAGAGGTCTTGTTTCAATGCGGTAATACGAGCGAGCTTTACTCCTTGAGCAGGCTTCATAGCATATCTGGTTACAGTTGGTCCAACTGATACTTCATCCATTTCTACATCAATACCGAAATTCGCAAGAGTTTGTTTGATCACATTACCCCGTGCACGAATATCTCCTACAGAAGGTTTTCCTGCACTTCGTGAAAGAATAGAAAGTGGTGGGAGGGTATAATCCTCAGAAAGATATACTGGATTGATAGAAATATCACTCACCTCATCACTTGGTATGTCTTTTACTTTATGAGAAACTTTTTCAGCATTTTGGAGTGAAGCTTCAAATGCATTTTCTTGGGTAGGTGATTCTATGGTTTTTGTCACTACAGTGTTTTCATCTTCAACTACTTCTTCCATAAATTCATTTTCATCAAAAAACTCATCATACTTATTATCGGTATCAATTGATTGAGTAAACATTTCTGAGATCCATTCGACTATATTAAATGAATTACGGAAAAGAAAGAGACTGGCTACGAATATTATCAAGGACAGAATCAGAAATCCACCAACCCCTGAAAAGAGATTAATTACAATACTTCCAATAGTCTGTCCGATAGCACCGCCGAGTGCGAGATGAGGAGAAATAACATGAAGAATACCGGTTATGAGTATA
>ERZ724505.1938-NODE-1938-length-10714-cov-71.751196_pt1 | contig 10714 bp, 10 predicted proteins | sample MGYA00376038_ERZ724505 | MGnify/ENA primary metagenome ERZ724505 (study PRJEB28724, sample SAMN07190884) | wastewater metagenome | isolation source: effluent of sewage treatment plant in Hong Hong | place: Hong Kong | collected 2016-03-17 ...
CGGAGGGATGGATTTTGAATGGAACTGTGGAAGTGGAAATCAGGCTGTAAAAGTAAGGTGGTCTTTGAAAACCGCACGGCCGCAAAGCAGGCGGCAAAATATAATCAACGAGTCTATGGATTTAAGCAGCAATGGCCGTATAAATGTCAGTACTGCGGGCAGTGGCATTTAACAAGCAAAGGTAAAGCAAGGAGCAAGCATGTACCCGACTAATCTGGAAGCGTTACAGTTAATGCGCAATTTCCTTCGCAGGTGTAACGAGACTGCCCCGTGGGCGCTCAAGTGCCTCGAAATGATGCGGGTGGCATACCTACTAGCCAAGCTCCCTAATCGTTGCTCTATCAAGCGCAGGGATGGCTATTGGAAGTTTGAAATATGGGACGCAACAAGCAAAGCCCCGAGCTATGTGACTAGCGGGCGGGTATTCTCTGAGGGCGCACAAAGGCTACTGAAGGCAATGAATCTCCTGGACAAGGCAGAAGAGGAAGCGATTACCCCTTGCGGCTGCAGTGCCTACAAAGAGTCCGCTCAGTAGAATATCTCAAGTAGATTGAACACAGACTCTTGAAAGTGGTCGAAGCCATTCAGACCACCATTGACTAGCTTGCGAACTTTGCGCCAGTTGCCACGCAGGGACCATGTAGAGCATCCATGGTCTACGAAATAAGCAACAAGAATCTTAGCGGCCGTTTTAGGTTCAAGCGCTAATTCAGGCTTGCCAACCAAGTCTAGGTTAAGGCGCTTGCCATACTTCTCATAGTTGGCTCTGCCTGTTAGCTGTATAAATCCACGACCCTTGAACCGTGCGCCGTCACCAGGCTGCACATTGCCAAGGTCTTTGCGCCCATCATACCGCTTGAAATATGCCTCATTGCCATTCTCTTGCACACATCTGAAATGGCATTCAGTGGCAACAGTGGCAAGCAAGCCGGCGAGTAATCTAGGGTCAAGCGGCTGCTTTAGTTCGGCAAGCGCTTCCATAAACAACGGCAAGGCTTTGATTACATCAGCCTGATTACTCTTTGTTGCCTTGGCTACTTCAGCCGCCACAGGAGGGAACGACATAACTAAACCTCTCTCATCAGTCTTTCTTCTTGGGCAGTCTAATCACAGGTGGACCGTTGAAACCAAAGGCGATAATGCTCACGAGGTTGCCGAAGCAAACATAGAGCGCATACTCTTCATGCAGGTTGATATCTAGCTTGTAGGCTGCAGCAATGCAAAGTACGGCATAGATAACCAGGGGCGCAACAAACGAGAAGATGATGGCGCAGCGCATTCCAAACGCTTGCACCCGGAACTTTTCAAGCTTTAGCTGTTCATCAATAACAAAAGCATCGACATGAACACCACGCTTGATAGCCTCATCTAACTCTCGTTTGAACCTATCCATGGGGTAGATGCCGTAAAAGATAAATCGAGGCACCTACCAATCCAGCAAGTAGAAGATAATAGGCAGCGATTAACGCGTCCATCTATTTGCCCTCCTTGTCTTCCTTGAGTACATGCTCGGCAAGCGCATGGCACAAGCCAAACACTTCCACCGCCTGAAGCTTCACTGCAGCAATATTATCGAGACTCAGGCGAAGAACTTCTTTGCCGGAGTTGACTACCAGGTGGGCGAGCTCATTCAGGCTCTCCCCGATATTCACAAGCTGGCTCTTGCCGTCACCGTCCAAGTCATCATCAATCTTGTCCACAGCCCTCAGTATCGTCTTTACGATCTTGATTGCTTCAATGCCTTTCTTGAGCCCAGAAACAAAGTCGAATTTCATAGAGCCTCCTAGTAGGCAATGATTGAGTATTTACCAACGGCACCACTGGCTTTGATATAGATTTTTCGGAGGGGTTGGGTGCTCTCAAACTCAAAGACCGCGCCTGCCGGGTTGAAGTAGCAATTATTCCCGTTGACATTCCCGGAAACATGGGCCATATCAATATTCAGGTTGTCCGTGGTGTTGGTGATTCTAACCTTTTGCATTGCCCTGCCAAAGTCAATCTCAGTTTCACTGGTCGGGTTGGTCCCTTGAACCTGAAATATATTCTCTTGGTTAACCGACAAAATAATATCTGAACTCGGCATATCGTCTCCTTGGTTTGATTCCTATTATGCTCGGATGGGTTAAATTTGACAAGATATCTGGTACCACCTGCGGTATCACTACGGCATTGCCTGATTAAGAACTTCAGCCGGTATCTGCCTGGCTGCCGACTTCATTGCTTTCTTGAGAGTGTTGCCTTTCAGGGACTCAATACGCTGGGTTGCTGCCGTGTCGATTGGCATTGCCCTGATACCCAGCACATATTCTAGGAATATCTCGCCCACGGATGCAGCGGCAAGAGGTTCCCCGCCAGTGTTGTATAGAATCCTTGGAGCTGCCTCACCGGATAGAACGCTGGTGAACTGGGACGGCTCTCCGCCGGTAGTGGCTTTAGCAAATAGCCGCTCAGCAAAGCGGGTCGGCTGTGGGGCAAGCGTCCTGACAGTATATTCAATAAGGTTAGGGGCTGGTCTTTGCTCGATAAGTCTGCCAGCCAGAATGTCATCCGGGCGATATTGCTTGCCGTCCTGGTGAACCAGGCGCGGGTCCGAGAACTCCCGGCCAGTTTGCGGGTTCATCCGGAATATTTGACTTGAGATGAGCGGGAAGATAGGGTTCATACCGCCCAGGACCGTGCTTGACTCATTGCCCTCGAACGGCTGAGCAATCATCTCGGCTATCTCAGAGATAGAGGTGAACGGGTTTAGACCACCCTTCAGCACGAAGAGCGGGACGCCCTGGTCATTCTCGCCTTTCACCTGAACGGCTCCGGCTTTCTTCAAGCCCTCCGGTAAGTTGGCATCCTGAATGAGCTCGGGAACCATGTCCGCCGCCCTCTTCAGGATGGCGACCTTGTAAGGGTTGGTCTGTGGCAGGCTCAAACCAAATTTGACAATAGCCTCATACCAATTCCACCAGAGGAAAGTAGAGCGGAGTAAAGCCCGCTTCTGAGATTGCAGGCGTCCATAATCCCCGAGGGTAGTCAGCACTTGCTTGGAGACCATTCTCTGATGCTCCAGGCTGCCCATTACTTTCTCTATCCGGTTGATTGCTTCGCCGTTGGATATCAGCCCGCGAATAGGACCGCCAAGCTCTGGATACTTCTCGGATAGCTTGATGGCATAATAACCGGCCGCTACCATGCGGGTAGCCACGTCATAGGCTCCAGTCCTGGCAAAGGTAAAATCTACAACTTTCTCCACACCCTGCCCGATGGCTCCGGCGGCGGCTGCCGTACCTTTAACCACACCCTGAGCCTTGATATCTTTAAGCTTGTCCGCTACCGGCTGTAGCATCTGCTTGGCTTCGCCTATGGACCTCGGCAAGCTTGCCATGGTTGCCTCGCCGGCAAGAGCATCACTAATGAGCTCCGGAGGCATTGCTTTAGCCAGCCGCTTGTCTGCCGCCAGGGCATAACTCATGAACGATATAAACGCATCACGCGGACCAGTGAACTGAGTAAGAGCGAGCATGACTATGTTCTGCCCGGCCTGCCATTCAGGGAATAGCACATTGAAGCCCAGAATGTAGCGGCGGCTGAAATTAGCGAAGCCGTTATAGAGCCGACCCAAGTAGCTCGGCTTCTGTGTTGCGATATTCTCAAAGGCTCCCGCCAGAGCCTTCGGCAAGATAAGCTCTTCAGGCAAAGTCTTATCAATCAGGGTCTGAAGCTCTTGCGGATTGAAGCCCGGCATGTCCCGAACCACCCGCTTAAACAATAGGCGCGGGTAGAACTTCACGGCTAGCCCTTTATCTAGCGCCTCCATGAGTTCAGGAGTGAGCTCTATGGGCTTATCTGCCATAGCGAAGATACGCTTGAGCAAAGTGTCATAGGCAGAAAATAACTGAGCGGCTTGGGTGTACCGTGCAAGCGTGACCTCGTAGCTATCAGTGCTGTATTGAGCGCCGCGCTTGAGTTGCTGCCTGGCATATTCCCAAGCAGCCTTGGGAGTCTCGCCCACATTCTTGACGCCTTGAATGCCTTTTATCTTGTCGAGCTCTGCCCTGGCTCCTTGCCCTGCCACTCGCAAAGAGAACGGCGGGATCTTCAAGGGCTCAGCTATCACGCCCTTGGCTTGCTTAGAGGACAAGCGCCCCTGGTAGATAGGGTCCACACCTACGGCATTTAGCCTTTCTTTCACTGCCCGAATAGCTGCTTCCAACTGCTTCGGGTCTTCCATCAGGCGAAGCAAATCTTCATCGGTATAGCCGAACATGGACTTCATCGCTTCCAGTGCCGGCAGGTAGCGGTCGATAAACACCTGGTTGGCAGTGACCCGCCCTTGCTGCAATTCCCAGGCGGTTGACTGGCTCATATATTTCCGGGCAGTCTCTACGAAGTGCCGGGCTGGGTCGGAGAGCGCGGCATAGCCTTGCTCGATAATTCTAGGGTCCGTGGCTTCTGCTGCAGCAAGCAGCCCTGGTCTTTCAGCCGTCGGCACAGCCGCCAAGGCCGCATCAAGCTCAGCCTTAGCCTCTGCGTATAGCTTCTCAGTATTGCCGAGTATCTGGTTTTTAAGGGCAAACGTTTGGGCTAGCTCATCAATCTTGGCAACTGCCGGACCAATAGCCTCATTGTTCCTGGCTACCTGCATCACGCCGCCAAAGAGCCCCTTAGCATTCTGCCCGAGTTGCTGAGCGGCTTGGACGGTATGACTGACACCAGGAAGGACAGAAGCCTTTTGCGCCAGTGTTCCCAGCTTCAATCCCTTACCTACTGCATTGGCATCCAAAAAGAAATCCAACGGGTGCTCCAGTGCATAGGTGGCTATGTCTTGCGGTCTGCCCTGGACTATTGGCTGCACATAGGTCTTATTGTAGAAGTCAAGAATGCCGGAGCCAATTGCCTGAACCGTGTCCACATCTTCAGGCTGGATAGGGAAATTACCATGAACAACATCAAGGGTCCGGCCGGCGAAGGCTGAGCCCAAGGTACCAAGCCCGCGCCCCATATCAATCACGTCAAGGAAAGCATTCCCGATTATTGATACCGGGTTATCAATAGCTCTCGGGACGGTGTTTGGGTCGGCGGGTTTTGCTGCCTGTTCTTGCCCTGCTGTGACTAGAGGACCAAACGGGTCTGAGGCGGATTGCCCACTGAACGGATCTTGATAGCCTGCATACCCAGGGTTAAACGGGTCCGACTGAGCCGAGCCCTGTTGCTGTACCTGCCCTTGTGTAAAAGGGCCAGCCATTAGTTATTACCTTGCTGAGCATTGAAGCCGGAGTTACCAGGGCGATACCAGCTAGGCTCATTCTTGCGCCTGGCTGCCGCTTCCTCTTCCTGCCACTTCTTGAGGTCTTGCTGAGCGCGGTACTTGCGCATAGCTTCAGTGTCGCCACCTAAGCGGATAGGGAACCGCTCAAAGTCATACTTACCTTGAGCCATCTCGGTCAAAGGCTGAGCCTGCCTGGTGGGGTTCACTCCACCCCAGCCGGCGGCCTGTACCATTTGTTGATACCATCTCTGATTGCCGTGGGACTTGATAGCGAACTGACTGATTAGGTCTGGGTCGGTGAGCATAGCGCCCTTCTCAAAGCCCCTGGACTCAGGGCGCATGAACTCAGTGATAGAGGTCTTCATTTCCTTCTGAAAGCCCTCTTCTCTTGCCTTGCCGATAGCGGCATCTCCGGCATCGGCAACACCCTTAGCCGCATTGTAGAGATTGCCAGGGATAGAGGCTAAGGCTCCGGGAGCGGCCGCTATCATCTTCTTAGCCAGGAATTGCGGTAGCTGAGTAGCAATTAGCTGAGCCCTTCGGGCAGTCTCATCGGCGGGGTTTGCCCGAGGCTGCGACAACGGCGGAGCCTGTGGGGCTTGGGGAACTTGCGGCGCTTGCGCCTGCACCGGGGGAGCCTGCGGCGGCTGTGGCTGAACAGGCTGAGGCGGCATCATTCCTTGCGGAGGTAGTTGCTGCCCCTGTTGCTGGACACCACCCTGAAGCATGTAGGGCGGGAGGTTCATAGGCATCATCGGAGGCGGTGGCGGAACGAAGTAATTCCCTTGCCCTTGTATCTGCGGCGGAACGGGCTGAGGGGCGAAGCCTGTCGGCATTGCCATGCCACCCGGAGGCGGGGGCGGGACCATTCCACCACCCATAAGCATTTGAGCGCCAGAACCAGCCATTCTCTGCTGCATCGCTTGAACGCCTTTACGGTCGGCACCAGGCGCGGCAACAGGCAGGTTAGCGGCTGCCTCAATTTGCTTAGTCCCCATGTCTATCTGATTGCCTAATACTGCCTGCCCTTTCAGGGTGGCGCGGTACTGGTTGTCCACATAAGCACCATAGGCATTCTGGTTAGCCTGGTTGATATCGGCGGGAGCCGTAGCCTCTGCCACCATAGCGCCGGTAGCTGCTTTCTTCGCTTCAGCAATTCGCTTCTGAATGTCGGCTTCCACGAGGGCTAGCTCTTTCTGAGCGTCTATGCCAGCCTTAGCCGCTTCGGCAAATAACTTCTGTTGCTGAGCGGCTTGGGTAGCGAGTGCAATTGTGGTTTCCACAACATTCTTCTGAGCGATAGCGCCAGCACTGGCATACTCAGCGGCGGCTTTCTCGTCTTGGGGGTCTCCGATATGTGGCTCTAAACTGGGGTCGATTGCTGCCATCTGCTTGCGGACCTCGCTATTGGCTGGAGCGCCATAGAACTTACCAAGCTCGGTTAACTGCTGAGCCTTAGTTAGGGCTTGCCCTATCTTTGCGGTTGCTAGCTTGGTCTCATTGTCCTGCTTGGCTATATTTTCCTTGGTCGTATTGTCGGCGGCAGTGCGGTTGTTTTGTTGCGACTGTTGATAAATCTCACGGTTCATAGCCGCTTCCGCGTTTATCCGGGCCACTTCCAAAGCACGAGCATTCTGCATCTCTGCTTGCCGGTAGTTAGCCACATGCGGATGCATGTTGAAGTTATAGTTATCGGCTGCCTTGCGCAAGAAGTTTAGCGGTTGCTGCCAGATAGGGGGTGCAGCGGGCTGTACCGTGCCCGGAGTAGCAGCTTGCGCGGGCATAGCCACCGGAGCCTGACTAGGGGCGGCGGGCTTGGCAGGCGGAGCGCCATTGCCGTATAGCACTTCCTGCATTCTTTCAAGATTCTTTTCCAACTGTGATAGCCTGTCTGCTTCGCTGCCATAAGCAGGAGCCGGAGCGCTATCCTTCGGTACTTCCTGTCCACCACCCTTACTTGCCGCTATTGCTTCAACGATAGGACCGAGACCGTTGTCATTAGCTCTCGGCTGGAAGGCGGGAATGGGCGCGGCTGTAATCTGGGGGATGCCGCCAGCTTGTGGCTGCATCATCTGAACCGGGTCGGGCTCCGTCGGTAACGCCCTAGCCTGGATAGGGCTCATATCGCTAGCCTGAGCAAGCATTGGAGCCTGAGTTAATCCCTGGCTAGCAAACGGGTCCGAGGCAGGACGGCTCATGTTGAAGAGGACTTGGTTTGCCGTGTTTTGCTGCACCGGCATGTTATAGGTCGAACCCATCTCACCAGCCGGAAACACGTTAGCCAGACCGGCAAGAGTTGGAGAGCCTTGCAAAGTCTGAGCCGGAAGGTTCGTTGTGTTAGTAGTGACACCACCGCTTATCGTTGCCATTGCCCGCCCTCTGGTACCGCCCGTAGTGTCATTACTTTACCTCAATAGTTAACGTTTGACCACATCCGGATAAGTTGCATAGCGTTTCGCGGCTGCAATAGTGCGGCATTCTGCCCTGCTGTAAATGGGTCTACCGCATATCGGTCGAACTGGTTTGAGGGCGCTCCTGCCTGAAGCCCATACTCTTTAGTAAAGGCATTAGCATAGGGCTGGGCAGTATTAAAGCGAGAGTCGTTTGAAAAGAGCGGACCATCAAAAGAGTCATAGCCGGTATATCCAGGCGATAGAGTGCCTGATAGCGGCTTGCTTGATGTCTTTATCTCGGGAGCATCGGCAATACCGAACAGGGTCTCAAGTAGAGGCAAAGTCATACTTGTTTTAGGTGGACCATACATCTTGTCCGGGTCCATATTGGCCGGCGGCACCCAAGTCTCATACTGCCCCGGCTTGGTAGGTGGGCTTTGTAGCCCGGTGTATGGCACATCTGTTGGATAGCCGGGCGGAGTGTACCAGTCTTCTTGTGGCTGCAGCCCTGGCATGTTTACTTTAGCCTGGTCAGCGGCTGAGCTATTCCCGCGAACTACCCGGAGAATACCCTCAAGAGTCGGCTTGTCAAAGTCAGCAAACCGGCTAGGTATGTCTCCAATGCTGCCAGAGTGTTGATATATCTCATCGATAATTGCATTTCTGCTCATCATCGTCGGCTCCGGTAGCCGATCATTAGACGGCGGTACTGCGCCGTAGTTTTGAACTATCTTCCCGCTAACGCTTGTGGTCGGACCCTGATAACTACCCAAAGGGTTCCGGTTTGCCATGCTTGCGTCATATGCTTTCTGCGCATCATTCGCCCAGTTGTAGTCACGGATAATATCCCAAGATTCTTGCTTAGCATACTGCCGCCCATCACCGCCGTAGGCAAAGGCGTCCGCATTTCCGGTGTAGGTTCCGCCGCCTAAGCCCATTGAATTGTATCCACTCATCAATGACGGCTTGGCACCTGGCATGTAGTCATCTTGCGCAAATACATCTTGGTCGGCTAAGAACTGAGCCAAGGAACTGCGAGGGTCAAGACCGGCAGCAAGTGCATCTTCCAAAGCATTACCACGAGGGGCAATCATTCTGCCTTGCTGAATGATACCAATCTGCACATTGTTATTTGAGAGTACCGAGTTACCCCACATTGCATTAAGGTTTGTCGGCTCACCAATAGCTGTATTATCAGCGACAGCCCTTTCAGCCTGTTGCCTTAAACCGGATAGAGCCAAGTTGCGATAGGCAGGTATTTGGTTCTCCCATTCCTTCTGCCATCTAATCATAGCGTTGTTGTACTGTGCAGTCAGTGCCTGTCTAGCATAGTTGTTTTTCTCGGCATCAATCTGCTTCTTGAGCGATTGAACCTCCATTCCGATAGGAGACATGCCCGTTCTTTGAATCAGTGCCGCACGCTCTTGTGGCATCCATGGCTCAATATATGTATCAGTAGAGCCACCACCGCCAAGCAGGTATGTGCCATACAACTGACCACCACCGGTACTACCGCCTATCTGCCAACCTGATTGAGTATTACCACCTTGAGCCAAGCCCCACAAAGGCAAAGCGTTCTGCCCTTGGGTACCGCCACCACCCAAGCCATAACCGCCGCCGGTCATCGGCTGGATATTTACCCCCGCCGCTCCGGCTCCCTGAGTCTTGAGCCAGTCTTGAATCTGCTGCGGGGTGCCGCCTGCCTGCCGCCACCGGTCAGCTTCGGCTTGAAGCTCTTGAGTAGTCGGGCCGGTCTGAGTCGGCTTCGGCTGAATGTTATAGGTGGTCTGCAGGTTGGCTAGCTGCGCAGCAGGAATATAGGTCGTGCCTAAATACTCCTGAATCGGAATGCTATAGCCATTCATGTCCATACTGGCATAGCCGTACTTGTAGACTTCCTCAATCGGTATCGAGCCTTTGATATCTGGCCGGTTGGTTGCATAGACTCTATGCTGAGTCGGCGTAGACTCGGAAGAGCCCCGCCAGATGATAGGGTTAGTACCGACATTACCAGGCGTTTGCTGCCACTGCTGTAAGGCTTGCTGGTACTTCTGCTGAGACTGAGCCGCCAGGTCTTGAGGGCTGTAAGTCTGCCCTGGCACATTCTGCTGAACGCCACCGGATAGGAAGTAATTGTTTTGCTCAGGGAACTGAACCCCGTTAAGAACAGGACCACGGGAAGTATTGCCGGTAGCCGGAGTCTGAGCGGCATTAGCCAAGGACTGCTGAATGAAATAATTCATCTGCTTGGGAAACTGGACACCATTTAGGATAGGTCCATTCTCGCCTTGCTGTAATACAGGCGGGTTAGCTATGCCGGCGGCAGGCGGAATAACTGGGTTGGTATTGCCAGTCGGGCTAGTGGTTCCGGTCGGCGTCTGAGTGCCTGACCTAAAACCCGCCTCCCAGTAGAGCCATTACGCTCTCAAGGAGACCTCCGTAGTCGGTTGTTTGCGTCTGTGCTTGAACGTTTCTATTCTCAGTTGTGTTCTGAGATGCAGAGGTAGTGTTAGCCTGGCTGGTATTCTCAGTCGAGCCAACTGGTCTAAATGCCCAGTTGCCGGCCGCATTCAAAGCGTTAAGGTAACTGGTCTGCCCTTGCTGGTTCGCCAGGGCGGCTAGCCCGAGGTCCATCTCTAATTGCCGGTTGGCTATCTGCGGAGAGTTGGCTCCGAACTGGGTAGCCAGTGCCGGAGCGGTATCCCTCTGGAATAGATAATGCTGCCAGTCGGCTACTGCCTGGGGTACCCCGAAGCTCGGAGTAGGCATCTGCCCTGTTGCCAGGTAGGAGCCTAATCCGCCAGTTACTTGATTCTGTAATGCTTGCTGACCGGCGGTAAACTGCGATTGCTGGGAGGCTTGCTGGTTCATATTCGCCAGACCGGTATTAGCCGACTGCTGATTGATTGCAGTGGCTTGGGTCTGGTTTGTGGTGTCAAAGATAGACATGGTTCACCTCTGCCTCATTATAGGGCGGTACCGCCGGTAGTGGCAAGCTATTCCGCTTTGCTTGCAAGGTCTGCCAATTCTGGGAACATTTTGTCAATCTCTTCCTTGGACA
>ERZ724505.1939-NODE-1939-length-10713-cov-3.951586_pt1 | contig 10713 bp, 17 predicted proteins | sample MGYA00376038_ERZ724505 | MGnify/ENA primary metagenome ERZ724505 (study PRJEB28724, sample SAMN07190884) | wastewater metagenome | isolation source: effluent of sewage treatment plant in Hong Hong | place: Hong Kong | collected 2016-03-17 ...
AACCTGTTACGGTATGCCATACATACCCAGCATTATCTGAACGACAATTGACAGTTGCCTGCCCAAGCAGGGTAGCCCCAGCTAACCCCGATGTGATGTCATAGACACCAATGTTAAACGTACCACCAGCCTGAGATGGAGCTGAATCCATCCCTCTGGCCAATTCAGTAATAATAATTCCACCAGTAGGTACTGTAAAAGTAAACCCTGTGGTGGTGTTCATTATCGTAGGATCTGGGCCTGCACCTCCTATGGGTGCCCAGTTACTGGCCCAGTCTGACGTACTGGCGCCAAAGTAGAAATCAGCCATTTATTAAATTCCTATGTGAAATCTACTGGTCGTCGCCAAGGGGCTATATAGATATTACCGCTACCGTCTGTGTCTGTTGGGGCTGTGAATCCCGGTGCGTTTGTTGCAACCATTACATCTTTCATGTAAAAATGACTACGATTAGCTGCGCCGTCTGTGTAAGGACACCCGTTCCAATAGTCTCCAATACCCCACTCAGCTATTGAGTTACCTGAGCTTAGAGGAGCTGCGTTTACAAAACAAACAACTTGATCATCAATCCAAACTCGCATGTAACCAGATGTGGTTAACAAACACTCAAGCTGGAGCGTGTACCACCGTCCAAGAGGGAAGGCTGTTGAGTTATTGTCGTTTGGTGTTTGGCTTTCTTCAGAGTATAAGCGAATACCAAGATTCTGATTAACACTGCGACGAGAAGACTTAGGCTGGACGTAGATTCTGGCTGTCCCTGTTGTAGGAGCCATAACCATAAACTTAGTCCATTCATTACCATCACTCTGTTTACCACAGCCAGCTGCCTCAGCAGCATCACCAGAGTCGTAACAATACCCCCATGTTTGGGTTACTGGATGGAAGAGTCTAACTGAATACCAAACCCGACTACCATACGGGATAGCTGATGGGAGAGCCTTACGTCCACCATAATTCATTGCACCACCACAAGTTGGGGGTGTCATTGTCCCTAAGTTTACTTTAAGCGCTTTGCCTTGTAAGAACGGATGGTCGTTGGCATAAACTGTTGAAGCGTGAAATCCACTGTAGCTACTACCAACAGTACCAGAAGAGAAATCATCTTTAAACAATAAGTTGTAGTTAGCTGCTGGACGGTTTCCAGCTGGATAAGCTGAGCTGTATTTGTATCCGTAGGTATTTGATGACAATATGCCAACTTTGTTTTGGTTAGTTTGAGGCATTATTTAGACCTCGATTACACTGCGCGGATTACGGCAGTACCAGCACCAGCGGAAGGAAGAGTTACAGTGAAAGTAGAGGCTGTGCTAGTGATGTCAGCACCAAAGTCAAGAATGGCTAAAACTTTGTTTGATTTAGAAGAGTTGTAGATCATAGCTCCACGAGCAGTGATTGTTGAACTTGCCCAAGTTGGGTCAGTAGTCCAGTCAATCCAAGCTTCTGTGCCAGCTGTACCAGGAGTGTAACCTACGAGAGTAGCACCACCAGCGGTGTAACCTGTGCCAACAACTTCGTTAGTTGCTGTATAAGCTGTGGTAGATTCACCTAAAGTGGCTGCTGAAGTGTAGAGTGCGATTTTATAAGTGTCAGCTGCTGTGTGAGTTCCAGCAAAAAGTTCAGCTCCAACTGATGTTGGGACGCAGGCTGTGATAGGCATTTAAAGCTCCGAGAATTGGGTATTGAGAAGATAGAACAGGAATACCCACAAGGAGTGGGTGGTAGAAGAGTTGCCCCAGTCTTATCGGCGACGAGGCGCAGCCATGACCCAAAACACTCGGTAGAAGGTCTAAGAAATACCCACTCAAGGTTGCGCTGTTCTTATGGGTAGCGTGAGGGGTGTTGTTGAATTAAATAATCCTTGAGGGAATCGAACCCACTATCACTGGCTCTACCAGTCCCATATCTCATCACACGTACTTTAACCGGTGTTTCAGTGTGGCCCATTTTGGTAGCATTACCCTTATGCTATAGGATTATGTTTGGAGCGTTCATCCGAGTTTGAGTCGGAATCTCTGCATTGGAAGTGCAGAATGTTTACCTTTGACACCATGAACGCATATTGGTTGCGGAGATTGGGATTTGCACCCAAGATTGAAGATTATGAGCCTACCGTGATACTACTTCACTATCCCGCATTAATTAGATCCGCTACTAACAAACTAGAGCACTACATTTTAAAGAGTTCTGTCTCTATCTCTTTTACCTTGGGGCATCATGTGCCTTATCCTAAAGAATTGGTGGATATGCTTGCTTTCACTAGGTTTACTTCGCCAAACCTTAAATTACGAAGCAGTGTATAGAGGCAACCGCTTAAGTACCTATTCAGCATTGCTGTTGGAATTAAATGCCCATTTCGACACACATCAGGGCGGGATGTGAGGAGGCTGATATGAGGCAGCTGTGTCTTATTGGCTGGACAGGATAGATTTGAACTACCAACCCTCGGAGTCAAAGTCCGATGCTCTACCAATTGAGCTACTATCCAATAATTTGGTCAGAATGGGAGGACTTGCACCTCCAACCTCAAGCTTCCAAAGCTCGCCGTCTACTATTGACAATACACTCTGATAATTTCTGCCCCTCGACAACTACCAGGAACTAATGTCGTGATAGTTTACTCTTCCCAAGAGGTCTTTAACGTCTGTACACAACGTCTTCGAGTAAACCTGATGCCAATAAGGCAGAGCAGAAACTCTTTATCTCTTCTCAACAGAGTCAAACAAATCTTTAATTGCCAATAGGCAACTTAGATACGCTTTCAGAGCCGGTAAAGCTCTTTCGTTTGAACACTCTTGAATCAGAGCTTGTTGTTCTTTAATCTTTTCTCTAATGTTGCCAGGAAGAACCTGAGTTACACTAACATACTCATAAACACACCATTAAGTTTTGTCTATGCCCTTACAGAGCCACCCTAACTGTTCGCTCGTGGCCTTTGAACTAAACTACAAGAGCTAAGCATAGCTCTGTAAAGACACAGACTGATAATTTCTTACTATATACCCACTATTATATCACACTTTTTACTTCTTGTCAAGTGTTATTTATTATAAACTTGAACTGTGTCACATAACAGTGTACATTCTTGTTAATATTGTGAACTACTTCTCACCACTCCCTTCTGTTAGATCTTCAAACTGATACCAATGTGTATCTAAAAGATCTAGTGCCTCTTCGCTGCCATATAATCCTTTGCAGGAAGAACACCAGTCATCATAAACCACACTTCCATCTTCGTTAGTGTGTAGTACAGCCTTCAACTCAACTTTGTTGAGTGGGCTATCGCAAGATTTGCATCGCATAGATGCTCCTGTCTTATTATTTATTGTTATTGTTCATGCTACAGCCATCCTTGGTTGTTTCGACCATTAGGTCTCATCAGGCATGTTATAGTTTGTATCTATCAATCATAATTGTATCAAGCATTACTTGTTCTGGAGTCATACCACCTTTCAATATTCCTTTCATCAGGGCAGGGCTGAAGCCAGAAACCATAGAAGCACCGGATTGATGTTTAGTCACTGGAATAGACTTATTAGCTGCATTTAAGTTCCAGAAGACAATCTTAGGAAGCTCGTAACCAGCTGCTTCATATTGCTCCTGAATTGACTCAAAGCCTGTTAAACCCCTATTACCATAAGCATCAAACTGCATGTCTGAAAGTATGATGATCATTGTTGGCATATTGTCTTGTGGGACATTGTGCTGTTTAGCTGTCTGTAAAAGCACATTAAAAGCGCTATGTATATCAGTGTTACCTCCCCAAGGGGCTTGTTTTATCGAGCGGAACACATCTACAAGACTCAAACCTTCTTGCACCTTGCCCATGCGAACATTGGATTCAAATGTGAGGAATGTTCGGTTAAACTCCCCAGCAATCCGTTCAGACAAGTACCAACCAAGGCTAATGGCTACATCCATACAACTTAGCTTACTATTACCACCAGCTGGACAACTCATACTACCAGACACATCAATCATTGGTAGGATACGCTCAGAACTACCTTCCAGATAGTTTGGAAGGGCTTTCCATTGCTCATTAGCTACAGCAGCATTACCATTGAAACATGACTTGTATATGTCGTAAGGGTATACAGCAGCTGCGTTAATGGTTGTCTCACCTTTTTGCAATGACTCTAGGTAAGCTGCATACTTCTCCTGTGCATTGCGACCAAATGCTTTTTGGTATCGTGCTGAAGCTACGGAAGGAACCTTTGAGAACTCAATCTCGTTCCACTCTTTAGCACACATTTGCTGTTCCACAGTCTTACGGCCAGCCACAATAAACTTACGCCAATCTTTCTCTGTCTTGTAGCCTAGTGCTTTACGCAAGGTCTTTGCAACCTCACCCTTGATTGGCGTCCATTTGAAGGCTAATCCGTTGACCGAGGACAACGCCAAAATGAATGTACCAACTGCTAGTGGTTTAGCTTTTTGACAGTTCTCGACTATCCACAACAAGTCATCAAATCGACCAACTTCTGGTATCTTAATGACCAGCTTAGAAAGCTCATCTAACGATCCTTGCGGGCTTTCTTCGTACTCTTTAAACAACTCACGAAAGAGTTGACGTTCTCCTGCTCCACCCCGGATGTCACGTAACCATTGTAAGGTACGTAAGGCAATCTCTGGGTTCTCAGCAAGAGCTTTCTTAAATTCTAATTTAATGTTCTTGCCACGGCTTGCTCCAGCCAGATAGAAGAAATCTAGGTTAGCGGATAAGCTGGTGTGGTATGCTAAGCAACCATTGTCAGTTGTAGCGGTCTTGTTCATTGCTTCAAATAAAGCACTCATATTGTTCCCTCCTAAAAGTTAATGACAGAGTGGATAATGGTGAGACCATCGTACCCAAGGTTTTGTTGCTGAACCCACTCTTTATTGTTACGGAATCTTTGGCTGGATTACGGCCCAGCCAGTTTACATTGGCGTAGTATTTAGTTGCTGTAAAGATTCCTATTTCCTACGGATTGAACTTATTTTCACCAAAAGAAAGTTTAAGTTGCTGTAGTCAATCCTTAAAGATTTTATAAGTTTACAGAATGAACTTTACGTGCTCTACCGGTTGAGCTACAAAGCCCTAAAGCTTTGATGGGACTCGAACCCATAACCCCGACATTAGAAGTGTAAGTTTTGTTGCTGTAGTCATTCATTAACTTATGTCGCCACTATAACACATTTTCAGTATTTTGTCAAGCGATATTTTCTATTTTACACACTACGTCACAAAATATTTGAAATTAGGTTATTCTTTGTACACCCAAGCCACAAAACTCCACACTAATTTAGTTCCATATATCAGTATCGAAGCCCCCACTATACTAAAACATAAAACCTGATAAAGTACCTTCCAAAAAGGTTGTAGCCTACCTCGACTGATTGATTCCACAGACACTTGACCTAATTCATAGTTGTAGATTTTACTTTGTCTCATCCATATTGACGTACAGATGGTTGGATCACTAACCAGACAAACATCCAAATAATAATTTAAATCCCCATTCTTCTGTACACTCCAGCTCTTCCCAGTGACAAAAACTTCTACACGTTTTTCTGGGAACGTTTTTAAGCAGCTGTAAGCCCCATTTAGGAGGATTAAGATTGCCCCTATGGGTAGCATCCACTTTAACACTAATCGAGCATATTTCATTGTTGTAGGCTCCTTAAACGTATGGTGATGGTGCTACTGGGCACCAATGTGTGTATCCAGGTTTTTCAGGTGGGCCAGTCATACCATCACAAGCTACTGCACAGTAATGTTCATAGCTATCAGAGTGAACTATCCAACACTCATCTTCTTCTGAGTAAAAATCTAACCTAAAATCTCCGCTAGGGAGATAGACAACCACCCAAGTGTCTTTAGGTGCTGTTTCTATTGGGTATGTTTTACACTCTATCATATAGTAGTCCTCTTCTTCAAACGTGATACAACATACTTAGCCAGAAGATATAACCCACGGAAGGGAAGATACAGACAAGCAACGATGAACACCACAGGCCACATAACCCCAATAAGACCAATAAGACCATTATCCTCTACTTTTGGTTGTCTGTATTCCAACCAGACGTAACATAGGAATACTCCTACAAGATACACAGCCCAAATTAATAACTCTATCATGTGTTCCCCTCCTTTGATAACTTTGTTGCGATATAATTTGCCAAACGGCCAGGCTGTAGCACTAACCAATAACCCAACATGAATGGGGTTATTATCGGCCACCAAAAACCTACGAATGTATCATTTTTGTCAATATTTAGTGCCCAGAATATTTGGAACACTACTACACCGAGTATGTATATCAACAACGCATATCCAACCATCCAGAACTCTATCATAACCCCATCCTCCGTAGTTCATAAGCAATCTGTTTCTCTCGTGGCATCAAGCTGTAGTCACACAGCTCTTTGTATTCTTTAGCCTTAGCTGAATGAAAGTCTAAGGGGCTTGTTGATACAGCGTCAAGTGCTCGTATCACGTCGATTGATAAACCTAGTTGATCACCATACAACTCCATACACTCCCTCCAAGCCTCTTCATAAGCTGCGTCTAGTTCTTCTTGCCCGTATTGTTGCTCCACAAGCTCGTCTTCATGTTGAATGATGTGATCTATGTCTAAAATATTCATCTGTACTCCTAGTTCTTGTTATGTTGGTCACATAAATCGAAGATTATGCTTGACAAAATCCCAAAAGTATGCTAGACTGTTTGTATGTAGTAAATGAGTTACTTATATACTCATTATCTTACTAAGATTTGGTACTTGTCAAGTGTTATTTACAAGCCAAGGGATTTTAATTCTCTATCTAGCTGTTTATCTCTATCTAAGGCAGCATAGGACATTAGATCCTCTTGATCTTTAGTTCTTTTAGAGAAGATGTCGGTTGGTAGTGTAGATTTCTTGAATGATGCTGTGCCGTAGCACAAGAGGCCTGGATGATTCCAAGTAACATCAACCTCAGAGGTGGGGAGTCTGTCAATGACATCTAGGATGTCCATGTATTTATTGTGTATTTTAAGCATAGTTTCTCCTTATGGTTAACAAAGTTCTTGACAAATCTCCTATCTTACTAAGAGAATGGTCTTATAGTCGTTCATGGCAGTCATTCTATAGGTGTTGGGGTTGGTTGTCAATGATTATTTTCAATTAGACGATGATTTATTTTCAAATGGGCGTTTTCTGAGAGGTTCTCCCCGTAGCTCTGCTGCTAGATCAGGCGGTAATCTACAAAGCAAGAACCGAGACAAGCTCCTGCTGTGAGGAATAGGATATTCCGGTGATCAGGGTTGGAGAGGCTAGGTGTAATGATCTGGCTAGATGGGATAAAGAACCTACCATGTTCCCCCAGACTTTGGAAATTGGACAAAGAAGCCCGCGCAGTGAAAACTGTATCGCTGACTATGAAAACCTACGAAAGCTGTAGTAGTCGGTTCCACCAGGGTTAAGTGGTGGCAAAGGTGGTTCCCAAGGGTAAGGGGCCTAAGCTAGCTTGATCAGCGGCTAAGACATCGAATCTTTCCTTTCTTGCACTTCGCTTGGTGTAGGATAGCAGTGCTAGCAGGGTCTAAAATGATGCTAGTAGCTATCCAAAGGAAAGATGGCGGAGCTATATCTAAAATTTAACAAATTACTAAACAAAGAGGATGAATAACTATGGCACGTTGTCCGTACAAGAAGAAAGTAACAAGGGGTACTGAGTACATTCCGTTTAACTTCCGCAAGGAAGAATCAGTAACACTAGACCAATACATGGCGGTTAGGAATGGGATAGCTAAGGATGGTACAGTAAAACCTGGACTATCTAATGCTGAGGGTAAGATCTTTGGCCTTAATGTTGAAGTTAAAGGGTGGCATAAGAAGAATCAATCTACACAGATCCCCATGGCTAAGATAAAGAGTGCTGTTAGGAATATGATAGGAACCTATTGGATTGAGAATGCAATGAAGAAGCGCCTATCAGAGGCATTCATTGATCCAGACGAGTTTGATGCACAATACGTATACTTAATCCACAGTCAGGCGAAGATTAGTAAGATAGGAATAAGTAAAGATCCACTAAAGCGGGTTGCTACCCTACAAACAGGGCACGGTCTTCCCTTAACAGTGGTTTGCTGGTGGGCTGTGAAGAATAACCCTTATGGGATAGAAGCAGCCTTACATAAAGCCTTCGCTGACAAACAAATGGAAGGTGAGTGGTTCAGGGGACTATTGACGCCAGATGAGGTTAGTAGTAAGATTACTGGAGTGTTTGAGCAGTTTGCTCCAATAAAACAGGGATAGTATCCACAGTAAAACGGGCGAGCTATATCTAAAATTTGAGTACATAGGGTTGTAGAGTACAGAAAGAGCTGCTAAACTACCTAAAACTAACAAGAGGAGAACTAATATGCACTGCAAAGATTGTGTGTTCCGTGTATACGGTAGCTGTCGTAACCCAAATTTAACCGATGAGTACTACAACCCTGATTTTGACAAGACTGTTGGTTTGAAGTACTCTTATGATGAGGGTGGTTGGTTTGAAGTTGGGGAATACTTTGGGTGTATTCATTTCAAAGATAAGAATGTTATACTTAAAGACAACCCCGGCTACCAGTTTCTGAGGTAATTATTTTACTTTTGATAAACTGTTCCATTGACTTTTATCACGTTTTGTGGTATAGTATTGGCATGTAAAATGATGATGATTAGGGGGAGTTATGAGTAGTAAAACAGCTTTCATGAGTAATGGCCCTAAGTATTGGACAGTGACCAGTAATACTAGGGATAGGGGCTACACAAGAACCAACTCCTACGGAGTTGTGGCCCTGTCTTTAGAAGAAGTTATAAAAAAGATGAAAGAAAAGTATCCAGATCAGTTGGTTGTGTCTATTAACCATGTTGGGCCTGTGGATATTTTATGAGTGATGAGAACAATAACTTAGATAGTATACACCATCATTTCAAACGAGTAGATGAATACCACCAGAATGCCCAACGATATCGCTGGCTAAAAGAACACATGACAGTTGTTCTGTGTGAAGGTAAGACAACAGAGTGTTACAGCAAGTATATGCTGCCTAGATTGATGGCAGAGAGTAGGTCTGGGGAGAAGTACACGCTGGATGAGATTATTGATATGAAGATGGGAGAAGAGGGCATATGATTCCAAGACCTACTCCAGAAGATCTCGTAAAGTCGAAAGTAAAAGCTAATGAAGAGTGGGAATACAGGAAGAAGTGTCATGCTTTCGATTGTAAAGAGCCATCCCTAGGTAAGAATGATTTACTATGTAGGAAGCATAAGGCTAACTTAGGCGTGTATAGCCAAGCTTACGCAGAGCTATGCTCAAACTTAGTTTATGAGGAGGTTGTGCCAGAAAGCGTGGTTTTTGGTTTTGGCAGTTGGCAATTTCCTAAATATGTTGTTACACTAAGCCATGACCAAGCTTTCAGCTTCTTAGCAATACAGAGCTATCTGAAAGTGTTAGATTTGGAGAAAGAGTTGGATAACAGTAAGGCGCGAGAGCGTTCAGCAGAGTCAAATGCACACTGTTTGGCTGGACAAGTATCAAGACTAAGAAATTTATAATGGGAGGTGAGGAGTGACATTTAAATACAAATCAGAGGTAGTTGGGCGTGGAGGTATTTCAGCCCGTATCGTAGCAAAGAGTGTGTCAGCCTACTCTGGGCAAGAGATTATTACTTGGGAGGCAGACTTCCCTAAAGCAATTTTGGCTGAGTTGAATACCCACAAGATCATGGTGAGCAACTGCCAATCATCCCGCGCTGTTCCAGTTAAGAAGGTTATTGAGCAGATTCGTACTAATCCGGTTACTCCTATTCACTGGGGAAAGAATCAGGCTGGTATGGTTGCTGAGGAAGAAATCAGTACCTCAGTGCTGATTCAGTCAGTTTACATCGACTGCATTAATAGTGACATACCAGAAGATTTTGCAGTTGACTTAGCAACTTACCCAAGAGATTCTGCATGGCAACACACAGCAAGGGAGATTGCGGGGATAATGAAGCAGTGGGAAGAAGCTGGATACCACAAGCAAATCGTTAACCGCATAGGAGAAGCCTTTACATTTGTCCGTGGAGTGATTACAGCTACAGAGATTGATAACTTCTTCCATCTGCGTTATCACAAGGATGCTGACCCATTCATGCAAGAGCTTGCTAAGTGTATGTGGGAAGCCTATGAGCAGGCTGAAGCAGAAGTATTGTATGAGGGAGAATGGCATACGCCTTATGTCCCTCACACAAGAAATTGCTTAGGTAATTTGATGTATCTTGAGGAAGAGTTTGAACCTATTCTGGATGGAAAGACACACGTAATTCCCACAATCCCATTAGAACAAGCATTGAAGACATCCTCCGCAGTGTGTGGGCAAGTGAGCTATCGTAAGCTGGATACATCAGAGGAAACCGTAGAGCGTGTGTGGAATAACTTAATGGGTGGTGATACAATCCATGCAAGTGTTACAGGGCATCAGGCTACTCCTATGAAATATCCAACACTTCAATCTACTATACAGTTTATAGATGGTTTTGCAGATGGGGTTACGCACGTAGACAAGGATCTTGACTTCTGGTCAGCACAGTTCAAGCACTGGATTATGCACAGAAAGACACTTTCTGGAGAATATTGTAAGCGGTTCCACCTACGAGATAATAACAATAAAGCTTAGGAGATTTATGCAAGAGAACGTACAAGACAGTATCCAAGACCACCCTC
>ERZ724505.1941-NODE-1941-length-10699-cov-3.797539_pt1 | contig 10699 bp, 15 predicted proteins | sample MGYA00376038_ERZ724505 | MGnify/ENA primary metagenome ERZ724505 (study PRJEB28724, sample SAMN07190884) | wastewater metagenome | isolation source: effluent of sewage treatment plant in Hong Hong | place: Hong Kong | collected 2016-03-17 ...
GGTGTAGAAGTCGCCGTTCTTCCTTCGAAGGACGTAGGGCTTCTTCTTGCCGGGAACGTAGTCGACGAGGGCGAACTCGCCGATCCTCTCCATGGTGCGGAGACCCTCACGGGCGGCCACCTCGCGGAGGCAGTCCGGGGGATTGCGGACCCCACAGGCCAGACCGAAGAAGAAGCCTTCGTCGTCGTACTTAACGTTCTTCACGTCGAAGTACAGGTCGGGATGGAGATCCTTGAGAACCTCCATGATCGCGTACTTCAGGGCGGCGCGATCCTCGCGGTTCACCCGCGTGATCTTTTCGGGAAGCTTAAGCGTCATAATGATACCTCTCTCTATGCAGAGGAGACGTATTCAACGTCAACCTTCTCTTCGCTGCGACCCGCGTACTTTCGGACCGCCTCCGTGAAGGATCTCTCGATGAATTGGAATGTCGTATCCCCAGTATGGGCACCGAGGTCCGCCATGCGGGCGAGCCACGACGCCGTCAGAGGGAACGACGTGTCGGATACCAGACGGAGACCCTCGACGAGGTTCGGGAGCTTCTTCTCGCAGTATGCTTCCGCGTACTCCCTGGCGTCCGAGACCTCGCACATCTTGGAGTACCAAGTAAGGCATCGGCCTCTCTGCGACATCGTTAAGACGGAGCCGTCGTATTTCGGTTCCGGCCCGAAGTGCTTGACGTTGGTCAAGTATACCTCGGAACGGGATTTACGGGGCTTCTTCTTAGTCTGGCCTTCCAACACTTTCCGTTTCATGACATTGCGTCTCCACCGTCTTGACCACCACTATACACCAAAAACCCAAGGTGTCAATGGCGGGTTTGACCACCCTCCGAGAGGGCCGTTCTGCTGTCATTTAGACCCTTGAGGTTGTATCGAACCGAGGCCATCCAGTGTTCCTCGTACTTCTTCGAGAAGGAGAGATTGGCGAAGCTGGCCTGGGCGTTCAGCGCGGTCTGCGTCTCATTCCAGGACGACTGCAACGCCCCGATGGAATTCATAAGCTTCTCCGCGGTGGAGGTGGCGTACTCGACGTTTTCGAGATGGTGGTGAATGTACGCACCGAAGGGTCCGAGGATCTCCCGGAAACCCGAGTGATTGGGTACGATGCATATGCATCCGGCCTTGGCGGCCTTCACCGTCGGAATGTGTTGGGAGTGGTATCGGAAGGACGGATACATGAAGATGTGGGCGTCGGACAGGGCGTCCTCGAACATCGCCTCAGTGAAGTCCGTTATGATCTCGTCCCGTCCGCGTCTCATGGTCTGCATGAGCATCGGGCTGGGTTCACCGAAGAACTTGATGTAACAGTTGCTCTCGTCCAACTTAGTCGCGTTGGCCACCGCGGCGGTTAGGATGGCGCTGCCGGGATCGTCCCCCCTCCACACTATATCCACGCGCCCGTCGTACTCGGGGACGCGGTACCTCACGTCGTCCGTTCCCTCGGGGACAATGAAGTAGTTTGGTTTGGCACTACCCATTCCGATGTTGCGGAACACTCCCATCTGCCACGCCGAGGTGAATATGACGGTGCGGTCGGCGAACTCGGAGGGGAACTCGTCTAAGTTGTCCCACTCCGAACCCTTCATCCAGATGATGGAGTGCGGATCGTCCAAGGCCTCCTGGAGGGTGGACGAAATTCTAAGCGTAAAATCATTCATGTTAGGGCACTATGATCGGGTTGGAGTTTTCATCGAAGAAGACGACGTTGCTCAGTACGGCGAGGATGCAGACTCGGCCGGACGCCGGATCGCCGTAGGTGATTTGGATCTTACCGTTCTTGTCGGCGAACACGCCGATGGTGTTCCGATCCCCGACTCTTCCGAGCATGGCCGGTATCATACCGAATTCCTTGGTGTAGTCGGCGCTGCCTTCCCTGTCGAAGCAGTTGGCGATGATGCCGACCGGGGTGTTGCCTCCAGAGGAGGGGACGAGGATGGGCCGCTGATAGTTCTGTTCCTGCACGAACTCCGGCATCTTCTGACCGTCGTAGGCGAGTGCCGCGGCCGAACCGACGGTGAGGGCCAGACCAAATAGTAACGCTTTCATGACGTCAACCTTTCTTGGGTGTGAGTATTGCCAGGGTGGAGTATCCATTCAGGTGGGTGAAGGTCTGCACGTTGAAGAACTGAACCGCCCAGTCGTACCAGTCCTCACGACCGGTGTAGTCGTGCATCATGATGACCGAATTGGGTTTGGTCCGGCGGTGAAGGATCGCCATAAGGCATGCCGCCCTGGCTATACCGTCCACGAAGAAGACGTCGGCATCCCATATCCTGTCGTCGGGATTGATGTACTTAGCGGTGCCGCAGGGGTGCTCCTCCGTCACGTTGCCGTACCCGTGCTTAAAACCAATCTCGGGACGGAAGAAGTACGTGAATCGGTCGGAGGTGTCGCCCCACTGCTTGCGGATGGCTCGCGCCACCCTGCTGTACCACTCGTCGTGGTGCTCTATGGAGATGAGCTTCTGCCTCGGGGACAGCGTCTCGATCCACTTACACGTGGACCCACCGCTACCCCACTCGACCATCAGACCGTCCTCGGGCATCTTCCTAATGACGTCGCAGATGACGTCCATGTCCTCGACGATCATCTGGACGTTCGTGATGAGACCGTCGCCGTAGTTGACCTGAACTTCCTCGGCCGTCATATTCCGTACTTCTCCTTGTATTGTGCCCTGACCGACAGCAGCTTCCCGCCCAGTTCGGGATCGACCCTACGGGTCATCACCAGTGGTTCCTCGTCGTCGTTGACGGCCATCACAATGACCAGCAACTTCCTCTGCATGCCGTACCGTTCGTACACCATGGCACTGTATGCGGCGAGCTGGATGAAGTAGTGTTCGATCTCCTCGGGGAAGACCTGCCGTCCGCTGGTCTTGTAGTCGATGATCGCCTCCTCGTTGTCCCAGTCGCCCAGGAGGTCGGCCGCACCCGCCATCTGCAGTATGTCGCTGTACAGGAAGATCTCCTGGGCAACCACGTTGGTCAGGTGTCCGTCGATGGCGGTTCGGAACGCGTCGAACGTCAACGCCTCCCTGGGCGTGTCGAACACCCAGCCGTCGGGATCCTCCCCGTTGACGTAGAGTTCCATCCTCGTGTGGGCCAGGGAACCGTACCTGAGAGCGCGTTCGGAGACCTTCCTGGCCTCCTCCTCGCCGACGGACGCCTTCCACGCCTCCAGCTCCGGCTTAGGCAGGACGCTGAGCACGGTGGTGACGGAAGGATATAGGTCGCCGTTTGGCGTACGATACATCCTCCCGTTCGGACCACCGTCTATCCGCTCGAGCGTCTCGGGGACTAGGTGGACCCCGGGCTTAAACTGCTTCCTCGGTCGCTTTCTTGGCGAGAATGTAAGACTTAACGAGGGAAGATCTAACGACACCTATTCACACCGTGCCAACGTTTCATATTTCCTGCATTAGCCATACCACCACACAAGGGACATGTCAATTTCGTCTTACCGACTTTTCTAAGACGTTCAGATGAATCCGGTCGCTTTCGCCCGTGCATTGGATTTTTTGATCCGGAAACGTCGTGGTGATTCTGTGAGATGAGTTGTCTAGTTTCAACCGACGGCGTTCGACCTAGGTTTGCGTCTGAAATTTTTTGTCGGGTACGATCCGAAACTACACGCCCGACTAAGTGTGAACCACCTCTTTCCTTAGCCGAGCGCGACATCTTTTCACGTGTGGACGCAGAGTGCTTCCTACCGTGCATGCCCACTCTCTTTTCTATATGTAGCTTCTTTATCCTCTCGGACAACTTAGCGCCGACCTCCGCTATACGATCGTCGTCCTGAAACCAAGGATTGTGGTAGTGGATGTTGAGGTTGTAGTACCTTCGCCCCAATTCTTCTGGTCTAATCATCCTCAGCCATCGCCATTCCTCTAGGAACATATCTTTCTTAGATTCGATGCCGGTCTTAAGAATCCTTCGCTTGAAGTCCTCAGGTCGCCTCTTGAACGCCGGTTTCATCCACGACGACGAGCACACGTATCCGTCGTCTACAGCTCCCCAATGGGCGCCGACGTAATATCGTCTGTGCCTCCTGTCGTACCACAGGTACACGAATCCATACTTCATTTCCTCCTATTTATATATTCACGAGCTAGATCGGGAGGGAATTTAGCCTTCGCTATCAAGTATTCCTTCACTAGGTCGGAACGGACCACGTCATCCATGGTCATCTCTACGTGATCGAATGACTTCATATTCTTAGTTATGTTCATGAACATTTCGAATCCGGACCCCTTAGTGTCCATCTGATTGAAGTCACCTATGATCATAATGCGGGATCCCTCACCGACTCGAGTGATTAATGTGTCTAATTCACCGAAATCACAGTTTTGGGCCTCATCGACTAATATCACGCTGTTTCGGATTGTCAATCCACGAAGGTACGACGTCGTCGAGAATTCAATCACACCGTCCTTCTTGAGCAGGTCGTAGGCGTCGGCCCGCTGGTAGATCTCCTCAGCGATGGTCCGGTAGGGGATCTCATACAGGGCCTCCTTTTCCTGCCTCGTACCCGGCATAAAGCCCATATCGCGGGTTGGAACGGCGGATCGGTAGATCGCCACCCCCTCGGCGTGGCCCTTCTCGACGCACTGTAGGGCCAGCGACAGGGCCACGAAGGTCTTACCCGTTCCGGCCATACCGTTGATGACTATGTTACTGCCGGCGCGGTGGGCGGCTATGATCTTGGATTGATTCTCGGTCTTAGGCTCGAGGTGGGAGACCTTCGGAAGGGTCTTGGAGTGTCTTGGGCTCTTTTTTGGTCGTGGACGTAGAACGACATCACCATCGTCGTCGAAAACCTTCAACCGTCAATCCTCCACTGTGCTTCCCTTGTAGTGCCTCTTAATCCCGCGCAGGATCTCCCTGAATCCGTCCGCGGGTTTGGTTCGTCCCATTCGCCATGGGTCGACCACGGCGTTGGTGTCCGGTGGCGTCACCGTCCAGCTGGGATTGTCCTTGAGGAAGGTCTCGAGTTCGGAGACCCACATGAACTCGACCTTGGTTTCCCCGGTCTCGAGGTTCGTCAGATTGTAGCTAGGAATTTTCAGCACTCCTCTTTGCACGAGCCGATAGCACTTTTTCTCTCCATTCCGCATTCTTCCATAGTTCAGTAATCTTAGCGGAATTTGCGGCCCTATGTTCATCTGTTTGCGCAACGCCGCGCTTCTTTTCAGATATCTTAGTCACAGTAGACGGATCGCGTTTTCTTCCTTGCCAATATCGAACAGGATTGCGCTTTTTGGCTTCAGACATCTTCTGTCTAGTTGACTCGGTGTGCTTATGAGAGAAGAATCCATTCGACGGATTCTTTGTGTTCAGATTGTAATACCTTATGCCTAGTTGAGATGGGTCTATCATATCCAGATAGCGTTGCTCTTCGGCCGCCAACACCGTTCTGTCTGTGAAGACTTTCTTTAGTACACGTCGCTTGAATGTTTCGGGACGACGACGATAAGCCCGTTTCATACGAGTCGATGAGCATATATATCCATCGTCTTCGGTACCCCAGTGACTACCTACGTAAAACATGCGCTTCTTTCGATCATACCAGATGTAGACGAAACCGTACTTCTGCATAAACACCTCTCTGGGTATTTATACATTTGTGCACTTTCAATTGTATGAGGGCATTAGAGCAGTCCTGGGAAGGCGCGCTTGATGATCTTGCGGTCGATCTTCTTATATGGGAACTTCTTCCGCATGACGGACAGCATGAGTTCCGCGTCCTCCGGAATGAGGGTCGACAGCATGCGTTCGAACACCGCCTTGAGCTTGGCGTCGTCCAGACCCGGGGCGTTTCCCTCGATGAAGAGGTACAGACGCTTGGTCTCGTAGAGGAGGGCCCCCGGATTGTCGTCCCTGCACTTGTCGTACGAGATCTCGCCGAAGATGTCGCGGTGCTTGATGTTGGGATCCAGCGCGTGCTTGATGAGGATCTTAAGGGCGCGCGGGTAGGGATCCGGCATGGTGGCGAGGGTGGCGGCGCGGTCGGCTTCCTTAGGCAGACCGTCGATCTTAGTTAGTATCTCTGACAGCGTCTTCATTAGAAATCCTGAACGTGCGGCGTGAGTTGTTTCAGGCCGCTATTGACGAAGTAGGTGAAGACGTCCGCATTGGGTTTGATCTTCGCCTGCTCATATTTATCGTCGATTTCGGATCTCAGGTTCTCGGGGGTCCTCGAGAGGTCCACGAGCAGTTCGTTTCGTCGCCAATTCCTCAGGAGGTGCTCCGATCCATCGCAGATCTCCTCCGGGGTCATCTGAAGCCACTTCTCCACCTTGGCCGTAAAGATCGGCTTCTGCTTCTTCTCCGACGCCACGAGGACGTCGTCGTCGCTCAGGAAGTTCGGTACGCCGTCGCCGACGTCCCCACGGATGATCTTCTCCTTGAGGTACGCCGTTGGGTCGGGGTGACCGACCTCCTTCTTCATGACGTGATTCCACTGACTGACGCCTAGGTGACGCTGTAGCTGGATGAAGTCCCTGTCCCCGCTGACGATGACGACCGGTTCCAAGCCTCTCTGTGGTCTGGTCGCCAGGTGACCGATGACGTCGTCCGCCTCGGCGCCGGACACGCCCACCACCGGGTACGGCATGTACTCCTTCATCTCCGAGACGATGATTCCAAATGATTCGAAGATCATGCCCCAATCGAGCGGCGATTCGTCGCGCGACCTCTTGCGGTTCGCCTTGTAGTACGGGAACACGGTCTTGCGCCAGTTGGCGTCGCTCTCGGTGGCGATGACCAACCTACCGTGGGTCTTCTTGTACCTCATGTTGATGGACCTCACCGAGTTGAGGACCATGTGCCTCAGCAGGTCGAGGTTGAGGGTGAACTCGTGTTGTCCCTTGGAGATGCCGACCATGAGGTTGGCGACCATGGTCGTCTGAAAGTCCAGTAGGATCACTTGAGGGCCCTCACGATTCGGTGGATGACGTGGTGGTGAACGTCCTCGACGACTCCGTAGTCGTGGGACCTGACGTGCAGGACGTACTTGGGCTCGAGCATGGACGCCAGCCTACCGCCTGAGAAACCGACCATCGCGTAGACGCTGGCTCCCCTAGACAGGGCCATTCGGGCCAGGTTGACCACGTTGTCCGAGTTACCCGAGGACGACACGATGACGACGAGGTCCTCCTCGTTGACGTGGTGCAGGGCCGCAATGTTGGCCAGCGCGTCCACGTAGGAGATGTCGTTGGCCATCGCCGTGAGTAGCGGAACGTTGTCCGTTAGGCACATCACGGAGGGAAGGTCGAACCTCCCGACCGTCTTCATGACGTCGGCCACCAGGTGGGACGCGATCGACGATGAACCGCCGTTGCCCGCGGTCATCACTCGGCTGGATCCCGCTATGGCTCGGGCCAAGTCCTCGGTGAACTCACCGATCCTCTCCTCCTGAGCCAACAGGACGTCGGTCAATTCGCTCATCGCTACTCCATGTGTATGTTGAATGGAACGTGTTCGACGCCGGGGAACTTAGTCGGTATCTCCCAGACGGCCGTTCGTATGTAGGAGACGACGGCGATGTACCCGGTGCCTCCCGCGCCGAGAAGCTTACATCCGTAGGCGTCCTTCTCGAGCGCGTAGTCGATTATGGCGTCGACGTTGTCGTTCGTTATGCTGCCGTCCATCCCCTTCTTGATCCTCCAGGATTCCTTGACGCAGTGTCCGAACGACGTCATGTCGCCGAGCATGAACGCAGTGAACCCGCGATCGAGGATGGTCAGCATGTTGGACATGCTGTAGGACATTGCCGTTCCGGCCTTGGATATGCGGTCCAATATCTCGTTTCCGTCGCGACGACCGCCGAGGTAGAACAGACTGACATTCAATGGTATTCTACCGATCACGTCCTTGTCTATGAAGTAGGATCGGTGATTTCCGTGTGTGTGAAACTCATAGAGACCCGGGCGTCTATGAAAGGCGATGGCGTGATCCTGATAGCCGCACTTGGAACCAACCGAACGTTCGAGTTCCATGGCGGTGTTCACTGACAGGCGGTTTATGATGAGGCCGGGGTTGTGTTTAGCGTACGCATTGATGAGGCAATCGTACAGGGCCTGCATCCACGCGGCGGAACCGCCGAGGCCGGTGCCGAGGACCGGAACGTCGGACATCATCCTAATGGAACGCAACGGTGACTTCGTGGTGTGTCGGCAGAACGCGTCGATGACCGCCCTCGTCAGTGGGGTGTCGATCGACGGATCGAGGTTGACGTCCTTGGGATCGCACATTCCCGGCAGTCCAACGGCGTAGACGTACTTGTCTATGGGAACGGAGAACACCGCTCCACGTCCGGCCACGTTCATCATCTCCGGGAGATCGGTGCCGCCACCCAGGAAGCTGATCCTGAGCGGACACTTTGTCACGATCATGGTCATACGCCGCGCCTCCTACGGATCTGCTCGAACAGACCCCTCCACTCCATCGCGCGGGCGTCCCAGGAGTAGGCCTCGGTGGCCTTCTTGTGAATGTCCTGCCGGATGAGGTTGATGTCGTCGGCCGACACGGAACGGGCGTACTGAACCAGGGACGACATCAACTGATACGTGACGCCGGCGAGGTCCTTGGGATCGTCCTGGAACTGATAGGTGCTGGCGATCCTCGACGCGGTCTCGTAGAGGCACCCGTAGTTGGTGACCGAGCACATGACGCCGGCCATCATCGCCTCGATCAACGCGCGGCAACCCGTCTCGGGCCACGTGCAGGGATAGACGAAGAAGTGGGTGTTGAGCAGGGCCTCACGGACCTCCTCGTTCGGACGCGCCCCGTGGTACGTCACCTTGGGGTTGTTCCTCAGTCGCTCGTACAACAGTTCATACGGCTTATCCCTCTCGGCCCACCCGTATATGGAGAAGCTCGAGTAGACGTCGAGGTGGACGTCCTCGGTCTCGGCGAGTTTCTCGAACGCGGCGGCTAGGACGTTGAGACCGCGGTGCGGGGTCGTGTGGTAGATGAAGCGAATCGGACCGTCGGTCGAGATCGGACGGATGGACTGGAACGGCACGCACGCGTTCGGCACGACGACGCACCGACTCCACGGAATGTCGTATCGCTCGATGAAGCGCTGCATCTGCCAGTTGGACACGAAGATCAGCAGCTCGAACTTAGCCCAGCCGCCGTTCTCGAGGTGCTTCATCTCCGGGTCATTCTCGGTGTCGTGAACCCAGTAGATCGGGATGAGTCCCTGCTTCAGTCCGCGGAAGCGGGAGGGTATGATCTGGAACGGGGCGAGCGCCTCCTCACCGACGTACCTCTCCAGCTCGGCGATGGAGAGCTCGGTCCCTCCCTTAGACTTCAGATTGTATTCATTTCTTTCTATCACGCAATTGACCCCATGACCAATTTTCGGGTTTCTCGTGTTCAAAGCACAACATGTTCTTTGTGCCATCATTTGCCCATTTCTTGCCGGTAATGGTACCCGGTTTTCCGAGTTGAGACAATCGCATCTTTTCTCGGGTTTCTAATGACGGAATTTTTCCCGGCTTGCCCTTGCGCGCCTTGCTCATCGCCCTCCTTCTCTCTTCGGAAAATGGAGGTACACGTGACTTTGGTTTTTTGAGTGCCAAACGATTTGCCTCGCTAAGCGGCTTTCCCTTCTTAGCATTTGAGATGTTTTTCCGGTGTTGGTCTGTGATTAGTCTTTGGCCGGGCCCAACGACGTTTTTTGGATCTGTGTTCGTCAGGTTGTAGAATGTAGGGTCTTTCACCGCGTTCAGAGCGTTGATGATGGAGTACTCTGCTTCGTATAAACGCCGAACCGACTGTTCTTCTCGATAAACAATTGTTCTCGAGAAATTCTCGATTCCGTATTTTTCTATCGCTCTCTTGAATGCTACGCCAGAACCAACGTATCCGTCATCTTCAGAGCCAACGTGTAGTCCCACGTAGCGCTTTCCGTTGACTCGATTTTCCCACACGTACACGAACCCGATCATAAGGCGACTCCTGTTTGGAGTATTCTCTCCATCGGCATTGGTGTCTCCAAAGTCAAATGAATCCCAGTCGCAGTCGTCCAGAACCTCGATCTGATTCGGAAAACGCTCCTGCATCCTACCTACGATCTCGGAGGTCATCATGGTCAGACCATACGCCTCCCGGTGGCAGTTGTAAATGGAACCCGAGGAACCGTGAAAGCGATAGAACCCGGGAACCGATTCGACGTGGGTGATGCCGCTGTTCAGTCGCCAGCTGTCGCCGTTCAGGTATCCGCCGTGCCAGTGTCCGAGCACCTTATGCAGGGTCGTGCCGTTGTGGATCATCTTAAGGACCACCCACCGGTCAGGGTTGTACTGCGTCACGCTGGACTCCTCATGTTATAGACGTCGATTGGGACGAACTTAAGCGTGTCGAGCTTCCACATCCTGGACTCCTTCTCCAGCAGGAGCTTGACCCTCTCGTCCCCACCGCGCGACCCGTAGTCGTCGCCGAAGTAGGTCAGTCGGTCGGTCCTAGACAGGAGTTCCTCGATCAGCCTCTCCTTACCGTACCCAAAGGGAACTATGTCGATGCCGGTCTGGCCGCCGAGGTAGAAGTTCCACAGTGGGTACCGATGCGACAGTATGTCGATGATGTGGTCCCGCTCACGCGCCTCGGATTCGAACTCGACGTACGCCTTCCTCTGATCCGGAGTGAACCTCTTACCGAGGATGCTGAAGCTGTAGCAGGATCCGTCGCCGG
>ERZ724505.1943-NODE-1943-length-10688-cov-3.511897_pt1 | contig 10688 bp, 2 predicted proteins | sample MGYA00376038_ERZ724505 | MGnify/ENA primary metagenome ERZ724505 (study PRJEB28724, sample SAMN07190884) | wastewater metagenome | isolation source: effluent of sewage treatment plant in Hong Hong | place: Hong Kong | collected 2016-03-17 ...
GGCCTCGTTACGCTTACATGCGAGTCGCCATTTGCTGTGATGGCGGAGGCCCTCCGTTGATTGTCAATCACGGACATTGTAACAGATGCGGCGAAGTCAAGCCTGAAGATTGCACGTTGTGCATAACGCCTTTCGCTAGCCCTTCAAATATTGGCTATTGCAGCTGCACAATTGCTGCAACATCGCAATGTTGCGATAGCGTATGGGTTGGAATGTATCTTGATACTGATAATCGATGGAAATCGACCAACGCAACATCAAAAATGAAACTGTTTGCGGGCGAAAGGTATAACTACATTCATCGGGATGTTAAGCACTACGCATGGACCGAAACTGCGCTAACTACCGCAGTGTCAACATTGGACGTCGCAAGTACAAACTTCATCATTACAGTTCCGTTGAGCGGTTGGGACGTGACTACTGCGAGTTATTTGCCGTCAGCTAATGGTGCAAAACCTTATTGGGCAAATACATTCGATGATCAAAATGGTCAATCGATCGATTGTTACACGAACAACTCGCCACGCGAATTCTATGACTACTTGCGCATTACGCAACCAAACGCTAGCAAGATTGAACTAACCAACGACTTGTATCTTGAATATAAACGCAATAGTTCTGCAGCCTCATTCATATGGACTCAGCCTCTGGTGTTCACAGTCAACGCGAACAAGCAGCAGTGGTGTCACATTGACATAGATTCTGGTTATCAGTCTAAGTTGTTAGATGACATGCACATCAGTAACTGTTCGCAATGCGTAATTGCTGCGATAACAGCAGAAGATCTGCCGTCATGCAAGTGTCAACCAGCGATCGCAACACTTAAATATGATTGCGGCATGCACCGTCTTCTGATTTCTGCTACCTCGATTCCATCTCAAATAATCCTCAATGGCAAGGTCTTGTGCAGCGATTATACGACAATATCTTACTGCGCACAAAATGCGTTCACGTTGGTTCAGCCGCTAACTAACGTAACCCAGCCTACTACGTATGTTGCTCCTGTTACGGGACAATTGGTAACCCCGACTGCTCCATGGAGAAATATTATAAATCGTCATTTCCCAACCGTTGCAATTAAACAGTCATATGACAGTTTGCGAGCGGCAAATAGTTATGGTATCATAAATCCGACATGGACAGGAGCTCTACAATACGTTGGCCAGAACTATGTCAATTATGTTGACATAGCGGGACAAACGTACGAGAAATTGGTGCCAATTATTGATCCAGCGATTTGGTCCCGTTCCAGAGGTTTGACACACAATGATCAGAATACGGTCGTTCATACACGATTCGCAAATGCGACATGGATGAAATCGCCAGCAACCAATCGCGTTAATGCGGGCGCAGTAAACGCTGTCAACCATCAAACATTTGTCGCGTATCAATCACTACAACAGACTAATGCGACAAATGATGCATTTGCGCATCCATATGCCGACGTCAATTCGGACATTGCTGTGACACAATCTAAAGACTTTCACGGTTACTACAACCTATCGCAATGGTTGTCAGCACAGCCAGAAGACCACGATACATTGGTTGCTTGGAAAACTGACGTGTATGGTAATCAGTACATGCTAACCAAGCCACTAACCAGCCACTTAATCGCTACCAATCGTGCAGTCGGAGGGACACTCTGGATAAGAAATAACGATCGAGTGACTGCAGCTACAATCGCACTTAGCGCTCTATACAACAAATATTCTGCACTAAATCAAACAATTTTTAGCGATCTAACAGCCGGCAATATCCAAGCAATTGATGTCATATACGATACGTTGGTATTATCATTACCTAGTCACGTTCTCGTCGAGCGCATTAAGTACGATGTTGCAACTTCGCAAATGACCAATGTTGCCGACTACACAAGCATTATAGATTTGTCAGGCAATAAGTTTGCGGGAACTTGGCTGGATACAGCAACCAAGACTTTGTTGCTGGCACAAGCGTCAGTAAGCGGAATCCCGCACATTTGGGCAGTTGATATCAACACAGGCCAACTAAGAGTAATGGACAATGGGTCGGCGGCAATATGGTCAGACATCTCATATACATCATTGGGGCTACAATTGATAGGTAGTCCATCGATTACCGTCAATAGCAATTCAAACACATTAGTAATGACTAGCTTAATGCGGGACGGATCTAACAAACTGCATATTATGGCGACGACGTGGCAGATTACATCATCATTCGCCGCGATTGAATTGCAATCGATAGACATTAAGTACAGCGTATGAGCAACATTTATCTCGCTGGTTCTACAACCATTAGTGTAACAGCGACATCGCCGTTTACGACTATGTTCATCCCTTCGGCTATAACCACGCCAAACGGTCATCGCATCAGCGACATCGCATACAACTTTGGCGATGGTCAAATGACAGTGACTACTGGCATGCCCGCAAGTGGAGCAGAAAAAATCAATGTTGCGCATACATTTCATCGCTCATTATCCAGTGATCCGTCGTTAGTAACGGCAACTGTAACAGCGTACGAATACATAACGCTGCAGCCAAAAGTTTACACGGTCAATATTACCCTCGAATTGCCAGCATTTACAGCGGCAACAAAGTTGCTGGAAACAAGGACGTTAAATGATGGGTCCGTATTTGCAGTAATCGAGTTGGACCAATCGACTGTCAACCAAATCTGTAACGTGATTGTTAAACCAGTAACAACAAATTCAACGCAAACGACGGCGACGTCCTGTGTCGACCCGACCAGCTGGAATACGGCAATTACTCTAACCCCAACTGCGTCTGCTGTATACGGACCAGCTGTTACCGGTCAATCAGTTAGCGGAACGTATGCGTTTGTTAGTGACGCGGGATATTTTCTTTCACCCAATTATGCATCCGTTGCTTCTGCAATGGTGTCATTGTCGGCAAATGCTGCATTATTTGGGGGCAACAACAACTATACAACAGGGTCATATGGTTCATTGTCAAATAACTGGAGTGGGTACACATATTACATCAATTTGTCTGCAGCATATCCAGCGCTTGGCATACGAGACTTGAAAGGCAGCACATTAGATGATACGGTAATTGCAGCAATGCTTTTTAGTGGAGATACTTGGCGATACACGGTAGTTGAACAGCCGTCAGCCTGGCATACCGTCGGATTTAATACAAGCGCTTGGCTGACAGGATCCTCGCCAATTGGTTACCAATCTTCCCTGACGCTGGGTACACACGTCACTGGCGTATCTGGCGCAAGTGGCTGTGCGCTAGATCAGTTGATAAGCTCGATATACGCAGTGACGACGTTTGCAGCTACAACTGCTATCAACTCATGTAACAGCCTTAGAATTCGGTACATGTTTAACGATGCGATAGCAATATACGTCAACGGTCAATTGGCACTAACCGATGGTTTGCATACGCCGTACAATGATAGCGACCCACGTCCTCAACGTTCGACTTCTGCAGTCAATTTGCCACAGTACGTCAACGCGTACATACCAATTTCGGCCGTATCCATAGGAACCAACCACATTGCAGTACGCGCAATGCGCGGAACTACGTCCGTCGCTGACGATGTTATGTTTGACGTTGAGTTGTCTGCTGTTATAGCTAACAATATTGAGATGCCTGTTTCGTATGGCGCTGCCCAATTACAAAAATTCAAATACTTGCCGGGAAATCGACGATACTACAAAGTAAATTTGCCAGGCGACACTGATCTGTTTGTATTGGATAGCGGAATCAATGATGGGTACAAAACCGTTGTTGAACCAGATGGTGTCTCCGTCGGTGGCCAACAATATTCGTGGTTGATTGACCAAATCAATAACTCGTCTGCCAGGTGGAAGATTGCAATGTTCCATGTTCCATACATCGGATCGTTCGCAACACCCGACAGGATTTGGCCCCAATTTAACTGGGGATTCAACGCATTGGGTCTCGATTTGATTCTCAATGGTTACACTGGGTGCAACGAGCATTTACGTGATGGGAACCTTAACATCGTCAACTGTAGTGCAGTTGCTGAAATTGCTAACATACGTTCAGTCAGCCCTGCAACTATATGGATTGATGGTCGCGACGGCAGTAACGCCAAAGGCTCGCCAGCTATAGTAAAAATAACCGCGACACAGCAACAATTGACTGTACAGTTCATTGCCGTAAGTAACCAAGCAATCATCCACGAGTTTAAAGTTACGTGATTGCGTAAATACTATACACCATGCTTTACATCACCGCGATTGACTCTAATAACTGGGCAGCGAGCCAAATTGACGTTGGAGGCATTTCGCCAATATCATACGTGCAGCAGTATAGTAACGCGATTACTCTGCAGCATACGCCCTTGCTTACGGACATTGCTGATGTTTCGGTTCAATATGATGCATTCACAGCATTAACAAATGTTCGATCTTTATCGAGCAACATCGAAAGCGTTTCACAGATCACTGATTACAATTTGATTGCAATAAACCAATTGCGTAATAAACATGGTGGCGCAATCACGTACGATATCAATACGAACACGCCGTTGATTTGTGCCGCATCGTCAACAGCAGAGCAATTCCATTATTTGTCATTCAGCGGCAACTACGTACAAATTTTGCATGGCGAATTGTGGCTAACAGTCAATCCAATTTCGGCGACACTAAGCTATAGTCATCGCAATAATGCCCATCCCGAGTATCAGACATTCAGATTTGTTAAGCAGGGGTCCAATATTTCATTGATGACGACTTTGACGAGCGTATCTGCACAATACTTGTTAGCGTATTCCCCATCCGCTTCGGCGATACAACTAACAACGAATGCTTTCGTTTCTGGAGGTTCAATCAATACAGATTGGTCGTGGGAGATGTTATATGGTGACGCTACGTTTACCGTTGGTTATGATTTCAACCAGTTGTGGCACCAATATCACAATAGTCTAATCCCAGATTCGCGCAATCTGGATGCTACAATCGATACCAGCAAAACGCGCAAACTGACCAATCAATACATCATTAGCTATCCTATAGCTAGCGGAAATGGAACTCTCCTAGCTACACTAAAGAATCACATCAATGCTCAGCATCAGCAAGTGATCGTAAATGATAGCGTTGCATTACGACACTACACGAGCTTAGCCATGCCATCCAATCAATCAAGGGGTTGGCACGAACCGTCGGTTACGTACGATTATTCATTGCATGACTTGATGCTGCACGCGGATCAAGTTACATGGTTTCACTATCCATATACAGCATCAGCTACGCCAATATCCGCTAGCGATTTGATTACAGCTGGCGCAATCGCAGGAAGTTCGCCACTAAATGCTGACACAATAATGACCAGTCAGCGAGGATACAACTGCACGACATTTGAAGGAGTTGCAGGTAAGGTTAACGGCACTTGGCTTTGTTCGTGGCTGTCCGGCTCTGATGATGGAACCAATCAACCAATCTGGGTCGATCGTTGGTATGATGCTGGTACGGTCACTCAAGGATCTGCGCTTTTCGCAGTTCCGTCCGCAACAGCAATTGCTTCTGATGGTGCATACGTATGGGACGTGCCAAGCAATACACAATTAATCCCCGGCGTGTTGTATGCATACAACAGACAAGGACCAAAACACGTCACAGCAGCAATCAAGCAGATGGACAACAATCTATTGTTGCATATCAATAATTGGTATCCGCCAGTTGACTCTAGCGGCAATGCAAATAACGTCCATAGTAATATCTCCGTTGCTAATGCTGCAATGACACCTTTGTCTAGCGACGGAACCTTGTATGCATCTGTGGCTCTTAAAGATTCGCTGATACAGCCGGACGCCTTTACGTTCGCAGGTTGGGCTCATTGCGATAATTGGTCTAACGGTTCAGGCAACCAAATATTTGGTAACTATTACGAATCCGGTTTTGCTATATCGTATAACACTGGCATATACAGTATCATGCCAATCACAGTAGGCGATCTTAACTATGGCACAGTCACGGTACTCAACGATGACGGTGATAATATCAGCCAAAAGATGTTACCAGCGCGCCCAAATGTAGCTAGCGTAACAAACATTGCCGTAACGCGTAGCCAAACCAAGTGGATAATAGATGGCGCTAATAACATCGCATATTGCATGGATTTTAGCAATAGCATACTGATCAGTCACCAATTGCCAGTTTCAGCTAATTACCGCAACTTAGTAATTGCAGGGGATGACAGCGCATACATGTTAGACTCAAACTCCAACGCTGTGATCCATTTTGACCAGACGCGAGTTACGTCCGTGACAGCAATCGCCAGCGCTTACAATGCATTCGTGCTCGACGCAAACGATCAAATTATAGCTACAATCGTAACACCAGGCACAATTCCTACGACAGATTCTATGGGAAATATCATCCGCATAGTAGGAAACAACGTGTACAAGAACAACAATCTGCTGTTCTTTAGCGGACCGAGCAGCTGCAGTATTGCATGTGACATCAACGACAATATCTGGGTCGCGCAGCTCCCAGGAAAGCTACACAAAATTGACAGCAACGGAAAGCTTTTGGCTGCTGTCAAATTGCCGGATATCATTAACGCACGAGATCTCAAACTTAACATTGTGCGCCAAAACACAGCAGCTGGCCTACAAGATTTTGTCTTGGCCACATCAGTTACGCAAAACAAGATGATCAAGGTGTCTGATCAGGGCAAGATTGTCGGTTGCTTCGATCTTCGCAAAGCTGCGGGAATTAATACGTATGTATATCGCAACGATGTTTCTAGCGTAGTAACAGGCGATATTACCGGATACGACGTGTTCAGAAGATACCAGGGAAAACGTAGCGTGATTGCGAAGATGCGAGTACAGAACGGTTGCGACCAACAGCCGCAAACGCTCGTGATTCAATACCTTGCCGACAATTTGGCTGCAGGCTGGCACCATTTTGCAATCAAATTTGACAATACGCAAGGCGTGTTTGCTCTGCTTGTAGACGGATCGATCGTCGGACGAATTGATTTTAGCCCCCAGCAATACCGCGTACTCTATACGTACAAGCCACCAATCGTCATCGGAGGTGATAGCGGAAAATACGCTACATTGTTGCAAGAACTTCAATTCGAAAGATATCGTGGGTTTATTGGCCAAATCGACGACGTTAGGTATTATGATCGAGCTCTAAACGCAAGCGAACTACGATTGTTGGCATCAACCAAACAACCGTACGCAAACATAAATTGGAGCATTCCTGTTTCGACGAACGCGCCGCGCGTTGACACAATCCAACAATGGTTTGTGCATAAATTGCCGGACAGTAAAAGCAACATCTTTGATGTAACTATCAAAAACAGCGGAATCAATGATCCGGACGTACGCGCTATAATCGAAGCTGCCGTTGCTCAAGCAATCTCCAAAATTAAGCCAGTGCATACAACACTGCGACGAATCAACTGGGCGTAACTGGTTGTTCAAACTTACGTCAGCTATAATTACTATGTACCCAAATGAATAGTAGTGTAGATTACGTATATCTGTTTAACGACGTCAGCGTCATTCAACCTTGGCCGAACGAAGTTCTGCAGATCAATCTTAATGAATACACGCATGCCGCATCTGTAACAGCTACGACCAATTTTTACAGGCCTGGCACTACAATTCGAGATGCAAGCAATAACAAATTTGATTACCAGTTGTCGGGAATTACCACGGCACTAACAAATGCGACAAATTATGTAATCACAGCTAACAATTACCCAGATAGCTGGGGCAATAACTTGTTGTGGGACGTCGCAAGAGATGACGAACGCGGTAACTGGTACATCAAATATCTGCACCCATCTTCGGGATACGATTCTGCTTGGTATTCCTGGGGATCGACTGTTTTCTCTAGTCGTGTAATTCCGTTGGTGCTGTCATTCAACTCTACATCGATCGAAATCTCGTCCGTTCTTGCAAAGCCATTCATCGTCAATTATGCCATCGACGCATTGCCGCCCGTCGGTTCTCCTGCTGCCACGTCACGAGGAATAACAGCAATTGACTACAGCATTCCGTATGATGTCCGCTTTCCAATTGAACAATACTCCAAGCTAGTTGCGTCTGCAGTACCTCTTCCGTACACAAATTCGTGTTACATCAAGTACATGTCTGCGTGCAAAATAGAGCCAGACACGTACATTATAACAAATACAACTGGGTCAGCGATTACTACACTGACTGCTACATTGCCTCACGTACCCGTTTTATCTGGCACTGCTCTTGTATTAGTCGATTACAATCCAGCGACGCTGTTTTCTACGAGGTCGCTACGTGATAACGATGGCGATGGTACTTTTGACTGGCAAGATAATAGCGGACTGTACGTCGCGCCATCTTCGCCAAATTCCACCATCAATTATACAACAGGAGCCATATCAATCGTCTATAATGCGCCGCTGTATCTGTTGCCAACAATGCAGTGTGTCGTAAACTACGACTACACCGTATCATCCGTTGGCAGTTACACCGTAACCGATCAAGCGCGACTGATTAATAACAAGCAGCCAGCGCTCAACCAGTTAAGTGTATTCTTAGATGCATCAGCAAGCGACTGGGTCACTCTGTCATCAGTCAACTTGCCGATTTACATGCTGGATTTTGTTGTTGATTTGTCGGCATTTTATCAGCCTGGACCTATCACTTCGACTGCTCCGTCATGTGTAGGATATACAATTTCATTCGTTCCAACTGCTTCAATTGCTACTGCAGCAAGTAATATCCTACACATTTCAGGTGGATACACACCAAACTGGTATAGCTCTGGTGCATTTGCTCCGTTGGTAGATCCTTGGAGCATTGTCAAGTATTCAATAGACACTGACGTACCTGTAGACATACAATTCCATACAGCAGATGGAGCAACATATGATCCAGTGTCCGCTCCGTGGGTCAGTGGAACTCAATATTTGGTAATATCTTCTGATAGCAATTTCAAGCGAACAAAGGGAACGGTAACCGTAACGATCAGCGGAGTTGATGGCGTAACGCGTGCTACAACGCATGATTGGTTAATCAATGCCAATAACATATACGTCAACCCAATCATAACTCGTAGTAACGAAACGGAAGCATTAGTGGATATTACCATAGCTGACTATACAATGCAGGATAATGATTTGATCGTGTGGAGCGTAGAGCCTGCTGCCAACATCGTCATCAAATCAGCAATCAACGGAAACGACATCAATCTCAACACTGCGGTTGCTTGGACCACTGCCCAATCAGTATCAGTGCAAAACCTCGGCGTTGAAATGACGACGATATGCGTAAGTACGGTTTCACCAGCAAATTCTGGCTGCACAGTTTGGAACCCTGCGGCATATACAGACTTTAGGTTGCAATTAATCGCCGGCCAAGACAGGTTCAACAATCGCGGAGAAACACGTACGTTACCATTGTCGGCAAATCTGGTAAAGAGGGGATTGTCGTATCCTATACCAAACGGAGTCAATCTAACATGGATGGTATCAGCTCCACCCCAAGTACAAACATTCGGCATTAACACGAACGATGCTGTGGTGCAGTTTAACGTAGCGACGGTGCCAATATCTTCAGCTGTAATCACCGCCTGTTTCGTTCCACCAACAGTATTGCAGGATCCAGCAACGCACGCAATATCAATATATGCAATTGCGGATTCGTCGTATCTGTCAATAACATCATCTCCAGTTCCAACGTTTGTCGTCAATGTCGATGACTTCCCTCAAGTGTCCTTGCTAACTGCTGAAGTGTCTAGTGTGATTGCATCAGCAGTAACGCCAATTGCGGCGTTCACTTCTACGCGCAATTATGACATATTGGTCAACGGTCTGTCGGCTGATCTAATATTCACCGACACAAGTCCTACGCATGCATCGTTAGCTCGAGAGCCGATTACAAATCGCAAGTGGTCCATCATATCTAACGATGGACATGTCAACGTGTTGACAACGTCTGCCGCAACAATCAACTTGTTACTAACAGCTTCTTCGGATACCGTATCTGCCGTACAATTGCAAGTTGATTATTTTAGCGACACATGGAGAAGCATACATACGGCAACTCTGCCAATCTACGTTCACTTCGTACAGAATTTGCCCCAAATTTCAGCTGTTGCAATTCCGCGTACAATATGGACTCCATCACCAATTGATATTGATTTGACGACATACACATTGACGAGGGGCGTTAGCACGTATGGAAACTGTCATAGTGAATTGCTGACGGTTTCGGCCAATGGTGGGTTTGACGTGTACAAATACTCATTTGGTCCTTCCACAGTCGTCACTAACTTAGCAACTGCTGCTGCAACATTACAAAGCTCTGGCGCAAGTGCCACATACGTATTATCTGTTGCGGGATATCGACAAAACTCAATACCATTAGATACGCCGGCGGTGTATTACGATTTGAGTGGCAATCGGCACACGTGGCCTTCAGTATTAACTTCGACGTCAGATACATCCAACAAATATTGGCACAATATGTTGTTCGTCGATTATCCAGTTCCGATGCTGTCCGTAACATCTGCGGACGTTCCGTTGTTTGCTATAGGAAATCTCGAAAAACCGTCTTTGTCATTGGTATCAACAGTTACGGGCGATCCAGCATTGCGCATGATCAATGCATCTGCGCAGTACGACATTACCGTGTATACTAAGGATCGTTCCGCCGCAATTTACCAATTCACGTTCGATACATCAGCGCCCCTAGGATCTGCGGATATT
>ERZ724505.1944-NODE-1944-length-10687-cov-7.371614_pt1 | contig 10687 bp, 16 predicted proteins | sample MGYA00376038_ERZ724505 | MGnify/ENA primary metagenome ERZ724505 (study PRJEB28724, sample SAMN07190884) | wastewater metagenome | isolation source: effluent of sewage treatment plant in Hong Hong | place: Hong Kong | collected 2016-03-17 ...
TTCTTGTTGAAATTGTCCCATTCGCCCCCACGGCGAACGCATTCAGCCATTTCCTTTTCGACTTCCGGCGTATTACGCTTCGCTAACCATTCGGTGATCTTGGGAATCATTCTGAGGATAGCGGGCCAGGCAGCCTTGAGGATTTTAACTCCCATGTCTTTGATGAAGTCCCCATGCCACGCGTAAAGGAAAGTACCACAACCGAGGGCTGCGATAATTACGAGTACCATGAGGACTTCGATCACAGACATGTTACGCCTTCTTGTTGGGAACCTGGTGAACGACAGCGCCGGTCACGAAGGAGATAATCCCGAGTTCCCAATCGGTCGGGATATCGAAGCCGGTAGCAGCCTCGATTCCCTTGAGAACAGCAGCCGTGATCGGGGGCGTAGCCACCGCCGCGAATGCCTTAGCACGTTGAAGAATCCAGTCCATCGTTGTCTCCTACTTGGTGCCGGGATATTGCTTCCACGACAGTTGAAAATGAGGGCCGTCCTTGAATTTCTTCCAATCGCCGCCCCATTCGACTGGAACTTTCTCCGCTACCGCTGCCAGCTTCATCGCGGCGGCCAGCTTTGAATAGAGGGGCCAATCCCACTTAACAACCCCTTTGATTGTGAAGGCCAAGTCCACAGCATGAGCCCACCCATTGGGAGCAATGATGTGGCGGCTCCGCATTGTGGTAGAAGCACCCTTGGCCACCATCTGCTTCTGGGCCTCGACTGTGCGGCCACCGCAGGTAAGGACGAAGCCTGTGTCCTTGTCCTTCCAATCCTTGGCAGCCCGACGAACGACGCGCTGCAGGTCGGGGTGGACCTTGCGGAGGATGTTGACCGATTTTGTGTTGAGTTCCATTACTGTTTTCCCTCGTAGAAATTCATTTCGGACCTGCCAGTTAGTTTGCTTAGGTCCTTGCAGTACAGAGTGATGGACATTCCATCCCGTTCATCGCTGTACATGTGGGTGACACTTTCAATGAACGGGATGGTCACCATGAAAACTAGCAGAGACAGGGTGAAAGGCACGAAGTTCAGTCTGACAAAGTTCCTCATTTGGAAGCTCCCTTGATGAATTCGACGAGCCAACCGCTAAAAGCAAAGTAGCCCATCGAAATCACTCCGAACCAAACAATAAATCTCCTGAGTAAGTCTCCAATTAAACCAAGATTCTCTAGCGCCTCCCAAAACCTGACCATACGATCAATGGTTTCGAAGTCGCCCTTATCCCACATTTGCTTAACCTTAGCAACACCGGGGTGTTCTTTAATCACTTCTTCATTCATGGAATCGCCGCCGCTTCAATAAAAAATTGATCGATTTGCGCGGAATCCAAAGGTATATTCGCTGCAAGCGAAAGTAGAAGCGGATTATCGCGCTCGTACTTCTCGGAGAACTCCCATTCGATCTGGGTAGCTTCATCCTGCTGGGCGATCATCTGCTTAACCTGGGCAAGCAGACCCTTGCGCAGGAGCAGGATGCGAACCTGCTTTGCGCTCACCCATTTCGGCACCGGGGTGATAGCTATAATCTTGTTACCATCCCAACGCCATAGCGACGGGTCTACCTCGGGGGCAGAACCAGTATAGTCAGTAGACACGCACGTATACCCCTCAAAAGGCTCAAGCATTTCAAGGTAATCGATCTGCTCGGCGTAGGGCGTCGGCCCATAGACCGGAACCTGGACGTCCTCGAAGACAGGCTCCTCTGCGGTCCCGGTGTTCATCACGGACTTGACGGTGTTGTAGGAGACGATCTTGTCGTGATCGTCGGTGAGTTGGTGGAGGCGGACCTCGCCGGCGTCGTTCTTCCAGACGGTTATAGCGGTCACGAGTTGGCTCCCTTGATGACTTCGTAGTTGATGACCACCGCCTCCGACAGCGAGCCGCCGGTGATGTTGTTGACGCGGATGTCGCAGGAACCCGCGGCCACCCCGACGCAGATGCCTGTGTATTTCTGGGTCGGGCTCTGGATGGTGACGACGATGCCGTCGACTGCGGCGATGAGAGAGTTGGTGAGGGTGAAGACCACGGCGGTGTTGGAGGCCAGCGCAGCGGCGTTCATGGTGATCTGACCAGCGGGCTTGTTGAGCGTCACGCCAGTGGACTTGCTGGTCAGCTGGGTGACGGCCCCGCCCGAGCCGGGGCCGTAGCCGAGGCCGCCGCCTGCGGTGATAAGGAAGTTGCCGCTGGTATCGAGCCTTGCCTTTTCACCGTTGTTCACGAAGAACGACACGGGGATGTTCGACTGCGAGCCGATCGACATGACCGTCACGGGGCTCGCGCCTGCAGTATATCCTAGGAGGTAGAGCCCGGCGGCGTCGAAGGCCGTGACGCTCACGCCACCGCCGGTGGACGAGCCTGCGGCGAAGGCGGCAGACCCGCTAGCACCAACCACGTTTAGCTTGATACCCCCTGGTGCGCCGCCGATGCCCACGTTGCCGCTGGCGTCAGTGACCAGGTTGCCCGTGTTCGACGAGTACCACTGGCTCGTGCCGAGGGAGAAGAACGTCAGCACCCCGCCGACGGGCAGGCTGATGGCGGCGTTGGCGCCAAGGGCGTCGATCTGGTGGCCGGATGCCGGGTAGACGTTGACGGGGTTCGCCCCCTTGTTGATCACCGTCACCCAGGACGAGGTCGTCGAGGTCGAGCTCGGCGAGGGCAGCGTGACGCCAGACGGGTTGTTTGCCGCCGTGGTGATCATGTTCACCGTTTCGGTGAGGGCTCCTTGCCCCTGCGCGTTGGTGCCGGCCGTCACGGCGTTGGCTGAGTTGAAGCGAATGCGGTTGTGGGTGGCAGTGTTGTGGTAGACCAGCGAACCGAAGCCCGTCTGCACCGTGCTACCTTCAAACACTGCGTTCCAAACCGCAGCGCCTGTTCCCGTTACAGCATTGCTGGTAAAGGAAGCAGCAGAGAACTGATAAATGGTAGCTACGGTGTTAAGACCAGAGGATCGGACAGTTACGCTACCAGTGGACAGGTTGAGAATATAATAGGAAGTTCCAAGGAGTAGGGTAGAAACAACCGGGAGGGTGATGATCTGGGTGGTAGAACCAGACACCACAATATAGCAAGCGCTACCCAGAGTAAGTACCACAGGAGTGGCCGAGGCAGTAATGGGCAAATAGCCCATAAGAGCAGCGAGGGCCAGACCGCTATCCTTGATCAGCTTGCCAGTTGTGCCGCTGAACAACGCGAAGTCGTTGTCTACAGAAACACCGGGGCCAACCACGTCTCCAGGTCCAGCCGGACCCGTGGGACCCTGCGGCCCGGTGGGGCCAGTGTCGCCCTTGGCACCAGTGGGACCTACAGCGCCAGTGGGGCCAACAGGGCCAGTATCACCCTGCGGCCCGGTAGGGCCAGTGTCGCCCTTAGCGCCAGTGGGACCCGTCGGACCCGTGTTTCCCTGAGGTCCGGTCGGACCCGTATTTCCCTGTGGCCCGGTGGGGCCAGTATCGCCCTTAGCGCCAGTAGGACCCGTATTACCCTGAGGGCCAACGGGACCAACACTGACTACTTCGATGATTTCCGGTTCGTCGTCAGTCACAACTACGCTAGGAGGGACTACTTCTGAGTAGACCACCGTTACAATGTTGTTGTCGACTACTATGGTGTCATCGCTCAACGAGTTACCTCAGGAGAAATCTCGGCTTCACCTTCCATGAGACGCTTTACGATGGAGCCGTTGACCAATTCCAGATCATAGACCCCAGACTTGATGTTGTCAGCAATGGCGGCGGTAGCCGTAGCCGATCCGGTGATTGCAATAGTACCAAGAGCGCCGCCAAGAACAATGCCGCCATTCTCGGTGGTCATATCAAGCAACTTTTCAGTCGAGTTGATGGTATGACGGACTTGCATGCGGGCGGTGTAGCCCGTAAGATTGATAGGAGTACCAGTGTTATCCTTCCATGTGAGGTTCCACAGGAAGGTAGCACCCTTCTCAATCTTGATCTTCCTGCGACCAGCGGCCATATTACCAGCCGCCTCCGCCACCAGAGGGAGAACGACCGCCACCCGGAGCAGATTCGGTAGCACCCCAAGACGGGCCGGAGAAGCCCGGAGCGTTGAGGCCCATTCTTCCGTAGCCGCCGCCGTTCGTCAGCTGGGAACCGATATGCATATCAGTTCCCGGCGTAACGGGAGCCATCGGGGCGGAAACCGGAGGCTGGCCCGGATAACGCTGCTTGACAGCGTTGACGAAGCCACTCAGCTGGTCGAGCCAAGGACCATAAAAAGCGCTTGGCATCGGGGGCGGAGCAACAACCGGAGCAGGCGGAGCAACAACCGGAGCAGGAACACCAGCAACCGGGGGAGTTCCCGGCATAACACCCGGCATCTGACCCTGGCCAAGGCGGGCGATGAGGCCCTGCACGGCGTTCTGACGGGCGGCGGCGGGACTCATACCATACCCCATGGCGGGACCACCGGGGCGACCGAATGCCGAAGTGCCGGGCATCGTAGCACCAGTCGTGAGGCCCGTTCGGTTGCCATAGCCACCGTTCATGCCGCCGCCGTTGCCCCAGCCGCCTCCACCACCGACAGCACCGCCGCCGAAGCCACCACCAACGCCGCCGTTGGCAATGCCACCAGCGCCGCCACTTCCAGGCCCAGCCGGACCCGCAGAATCCCGTGCAGACATTGTAGTTCTCCTTCTACGTGTTGTACGCTTTGACTTCGCGCTTAAGGGGCGTCGAGCCCTTGGTGGCCTTGTCAGCCGACACGTTGATGGATTCCCGGATACCCGTGTAGAAGGTAGCCCAAGTCTCCAGACGTTCGTCTTCCGTTAGGTAGGGGGTTGCTTCGAGAAGTGACGCGTACAAGAGAGCATCAGGGTGCTTCTTGGAGAACACGTTGTCATCCTGATCATCGGCCAAGGCCGGAACCTTGACGTAGTAATCGATATCAATAATATCACCCACTGCCGGGAGGGGCCATATCAGAACCTGCATCTTGTTGACGCAGTAAATTCGGGGGGTTGTGTCGGTGTTGTTGTTCTTCTCAGTCCTGTACTCGTTCAGGGCTACAACGACCAGAGGATCGCGGCCACGAATAGTAACGAGGCGCATACGATTAAAGTCGGGTATTTCAGAAGACAGATCGATAGGAGCCGCCGGGTCAGTGACAGTGTATTCATAGGTTTCTTCCATCCATTGGCTGGACAGATCGCGGTTGAGACGCTCGTTAGCGCTGTCGAGGCAGAACCCGAAGACGTCATCAGCAAGATCGGGAACGTCAAGCCATTTCTTGACGCGCTCAATCCATCCAGCATATGTGGTGGGCCAACCCATCAGAGTGCCTTATCTACCGTTCGGAACTTATTCATCTCGTTGAGAGCTTGGCGAACATATTTTTCGTTGCCAGGAGCCAGAAGATCGATCCCCTTCTCGGTGAGCCATTGCTGGACAACGATTAGGGGGATCGATCCGATTTTGCGCCAGTTCCCCGATTGACTGAACCCGTTCCGAGCCGCATTGCGGAACTCGGTAGCGTCATCGATCACATGCTCCACGTCTTCCGTGCGCTTGATGATCATACGCTCCGAGTTCAGCCCCTCGAAGAAGAACTCTTCCTTCGTCACTTGAAGAGGCCCTTCTTGCCGCCCTTCTTGCCGCCCTTGGACGACTTACCAGAGCAGGACTTGCAGGGCTTGCCGGGTTTGCAATCTTTGCACGCCATCGGGGTAACTCCTACTTCTTGTCCTTGGTCGGTTCAGCCTTGACGGCCCATGGAGGGGTGACGTTCTTGGCGGTGATTTCGACTTCGCCGAGCGCTGCAGCGAACTTGGCTGCTTCTGCGTCCATGACGAACTTCTCGCCAACAGCGACGTAGGTGCTGTTGTACGGATCGAGCTTGGCCCGCCCCACCGGGGAAACCTCGTGGAACTCGGCCACCTTCTTTTCTTCGTCTGCCATGTTTTCCTCTTAGTGTTGCCCCAGGGGAGGATTCCCCTGGGGTAGCTGCGTAGAGCTGATTAGCCCTGGGTGTCGCGAATGCAGGCGATCGCCTTCTCGTTAGAGACTTCCAGGGTGTATTCAGCCTGGATCAGCTTGTTCTCGGTGTGGCCAGTACGGGCCAGATCGAGCTGCCGAGTGGGCTGGAGTTCAGCCATCTTCACGAAGTTCGGGTCGATGACGAAGACGTCGCGCGGAGGCGAGAAGCGATCGGCGATGATCTGAACCTGGCCGAAGTCAGATTCGTAGATATCGACGGCGCTGATCAGCTTCTTAGCGTCGGCGTCCTTGTAGCGAGTGGAGTTCGCCACGAAGGTCGTCGAAATCAGGCGCTTGTTGATCGGAGAGACGATCACGTGCTTGGCCTCGCCACCTTCCGTCCAGACAGACTGGATGGCGGTGTTGAGCATGGCTTCCGTCAGAGCACGGAGCGTTCCGTTGCCGGCAGCAGCGTTGGGATAACCATTGGTCGTGCCCGAAAGAGTGGGGGCCGTGCCAGTGGCGCCGAGCTGGTTGTTCGTGAGAACGAACGCACCGAGGCCGGCTGCAACGCGGGTGATGGCACCAACGGCGGCGCCGGGGTTGGCAGCAACGTTGGCGAGAAGCATGGTCTCCTTGTCGCGCTTCAGCTCCTTGAGCTTGTAGGCGATCTGCTTGGAGAGCTTCTCGACGTTGGCCATTCCATCGACGCGCTGCGAAGTGTCGGACACCTTGACGACCTTGTCGGAAATCTGGGTGTAGTTGCCACGGCGCAGAGCCAGACGGGGAGTGTCTACGGCGGGAGCGTCTTCGCCTTCCGGAACGCGGTTGGACGAATCCACCGTGCCGAGTTCGACGATGCCCCATTCGTGGTACTTGTTGTCGACGGAAGTCTTGCCCACGATGCGGCTGATGAAGGGCGTCTCGACGGGGGAAATCATGTTCTCCGCGTCAGACAGGTCTTCACGAATCGTGATGCTGTCGTAGGTTTCCAGAGCAGCCGCCGCGACCGCGAGGGCCACCTTGGCCTGCCAGGGCAGGGTCAGGTGAGAAAGTCGGAACATTTGGGTTCTCCAAAATTGGGTTGTAGTTTCACGGTCTTTTGTGAAGCACTATGCCCTAGAACCAAGTCTGTCGCGGCGGCTTCGGTCTGCTTTTGTAGGAGTCTGGTTTAACGGCCCTAAGGCCCCCTCCTCGTCCTACGGTAGTTCAGCTGGCGCTACTTGCGACGCACCAGAAGAGTTTTCGCTACGTCATCGACGCTGCCCGAGGTCTTCGCCCTCTTGAGGGTTTCGAGCTGGGCCTTCTTCGCGGCTGTCATCGCGCTGGCCTTCTGCGAAGCAGTTCCGGCCTTCACGAGCGGACGAGCCTTGAGAAGCTCGATCTTCTTGGCATCAGCCTTCGCAGGCTGCTGCCCGAGAGACTTGCGATACTTGGCAGCGTCGATCAGAACCATCAGATGGCGATGGTCGACGACTGCGGCGAGTTCCTGCTGCGACAGCCCATAGAAGCTGGCGGCAGTGTTGAGGTCCTCCATGATCCCCTTGGCCTTCACGGGATCGCGGAGTTCCGGGACCCGGTGATTTACCTTGGCGACCTCGCCGTTGACGTAATCCTCGTAGGCGAGGCTGTCAAGGTGGGCCTTCTGGGCGTTGATGCGCTCGGCCTCCATAGCAACCATGCGCTGACGATCTTCGGCCTCACGCTGCCTGTCGCGCTCCAGCAGATACTTGCCGGGGTCCTTGACCTTCAGCTCTTCCCAGTTGATTGCGGGCTGAGCCTGCTGCTTGAGAACCTGGTCAAGGGCGCTCAGGCGCTTCGCCTGCTCGTTCAGAACTTGGTAGAGCGCGTTGCCGGTGTTGATGACCTTCGTCTTGACTTCGGTGACTTCCTGCAGGCGCTTGTCGATGGTCGCCTCGCCGGAATAGCGAGCCTTGAGGTCCTTGAGCTTGACGGCCTTAGTTTCGCCATCGACCGTAACGTCGATTTCGATCTCATCGATATCGTCGGTACCACCCTCACCCTCGTCGTTATCTTCCGACGCGTCCGGCTCGTCATCCGACGCGCCCTCCCCGTCGTCTGTATCGTCGGGAGTGTCACCCTCGGAGCCGTCGGACGCGTCGTCGGACGCGTCATCATCAGAATTGTCATCATCATCCTTGGAAGGGTTGATGATAAGCGACTTGGCAACTTCATCGATGCCTTCGTCGCCGATTGCCTCGGACCCGTCAAAGGCAACGAGGGCCTTCCACGGTAGAGAAAGATTAACGATCCTAAACATCTTTCTTGATCATCCTTACATCGTTGGCGATCTTGACCAGCTGTCCTTCTAGCCGAGTGATTGCCTTTGCATCGTGGAACAAACGGTCACGCACTTCTTCCTTCTCGGCAGAAAGCATCTCGTTTGCGATTTCAGTCTTGATGCTCTTGATCATATCGGGGAACAGAGGATTGTCCACGATATCCTTGATCAAAGCCTTCCTTCTGTATTCCAGGTCTTCCATGGGCTACACGAAATTCGCTTTCACCGCCCACATGGCGGCCTGTTCATAGTTGGTGAGAGCTACAGAACGCTGCCGATTGCTCGGAACGTTCTGCTCGATGAAGTCGATGAGTTCCTCCGTGCGGCGCTTGATTTCCGCGACCACAGCGTTATTGCTGGGGTTGAAGCCGGGGAGGGTCGTAACCTTGTCTTTATCAGGGGCACTCGTCATTGAAGTTTATCCTCAGGCCGATTAGCGCTTACTTTCGCCTCGGTTTCGGCTACTTCTTGCGGAGAAAGGAGGACTTCCTTGGTCTTGATGGCAAAATCCATGTCAGCCTTATCACGTTCACGGTCGTCTTTCAGATAAATCTCAGTCATCTTCAACTGATTCTTGGTAGCCATATCCATCAGCTGAGCCTGCAGCTTCTGGATGGCGGCCTGATTCTTCTGCTCCATAGCAGCCATATCGCTCTGGAACTTCATCTGGGCCTTTTGGGCCTCGACCTTCACCATGTCGGACATGGCCTTCATCTGGTCCATTTGGGCCTGCATCATGGCCTTGTCAGCTTGCTGCTTTTGCTGAGAAGCCTGGTTGGCCTGATCGTCCATCTTCTTGAGGTCTTCCGGCGAAACGTACGGGAAGTAGTCCTGGAAGTTGTGGATGCCCGACAGACGGGTAATGGTACGAAGCGTCTCGCGGACGTTCGACCACCCGCAGATTGGGTTGGCGGCACCGTACTTTTCAATGATCTGCTGCTGGATGGGGAGAATAGCGCCTAGTGCCGCCTTCTTCTCTTCGATCTTGCCGGACCCCATGCCAACGTTGCAACGAACACTTACTTGGTCGTGCCACCAAGAGGGATTGACCGTGACGAAACCTTCCATAGCGGGAACGGTCTGCTTCACCTTCACGTGGTCAATAGCGCAGCGGAGGATGCACAAGAAGATAGACTTGATGCCCGTCTCGCCGATATTCCGAATCATCATTTCCAGGCGCGCGTCGGACGCGCTAACAGCCGCCGCAGCAGCCACCCGAGAAGTGCTCTGCAGCACGTCAGTGTCAAGTCCTTGGCTCATCCGGGTTACACCGGACCTCTGTTCGGAGACTGACTCAAGGTGCTGCAGAACGGGGAGGGTCTGGCCAGCAACGAAGGGGGTGGCCAGCTCGGTGATCTGACCGACCTGCTTCACGCGGATGATTGCGCCGATTTCGCCGTTCTTGACGTCATCGAGGTTCACGACCTGCTCGTTGACCTCGGTGCGGGGCGAGTTGACCAGCGCGGCGTTGTCGATGATCGAACGAAGCAGCGCGGTCTGAGCGTCCTGGTCCTGAATGGTGTCTTCCGCCAGCGAGATGGGGTGCATCACGTGCGGCTGGATTTCGGACTTAAACACGGCGAACTTGCGGAAGTTCACTGGTTCGTCGTGGAGGACCTTGTACTTGGTGCCCACAGCGCAGATATAACGCAGTTCAGCGACACCATCACCATCTGCATCGAGGCGTACGAACGCCTGCGTGAAAAGCACTTCACGCGAAGTCGGGTCGTTAGGTGTACGAATGTCCTTGACTTCCTCGAAGTCTTGGCGGCTGGACTTTTCGTCGCTTTCCTCGAACGAATCTGCATCGATCAGGTCCTTGTAAGAAAAACCCTTTTCGATGATATCGTAAATCTTCATGTTGCGCGACCAAGCGCAGAAGCGGCTTGTGTCGATGCTGGTGGCCTGCGGGTCGATCAGGAACTCTTCCGGGGGGATTGCCTGGAGGGTCCACTTGGTGCGGGTGGACAGCTTGGTGCTGACAAACTCCTTGTCAGCCGCCTCTGTGATCTTTCCGTCGACCAGCGGTGCAGCGTCTTCAATTGTTGCGCCATTCTGTAGCGCGTAATTAGCGTGGATAGGGACCTGGATTTCTTCGACGTCTACGAAAGCCACGCCGATCTTAGCCTTGAGAGCATCCGTGGTTCCTTCGACAATGACTTCGTAGCCGTTGTTCTTCCAGAACACGCTCGAGCAATAGATCGTGGCGTCCTTGCAGAGCTTCTCGTCTTCCTCGGCGTCCGAAACGAACTCCGCGATGGTGTCGGTTGACATGAAGGCGCGCGCAACGGACGGCAAGACGCTCTTGATGGTATCGCGAACCTTCGAGACGACTACCTGCGAGCGCCCCTTAGTTACCTTGAGGCGCGTGCGGCCTTTGTAATATTCATCAGCAAGCTCGCGATCCTCCGAGAGTTCGCTCTCGTTGAAGTTGCGGGCATGATCAGCCAGATCGCA